>ERZ773046.565-NODE-565-length-23257-cov-5.214723_pt1 | contig 23257 bp, 24 predicted proteins | sample MGYA00580634_ERZ773046 | MGnify/ENA primary metagenome ERZ773046 (study PRJEB29015, sample SAMEA2738127) | human oral metagenome | biome: human oral; feature: human-associated habitat; material: saliva | place: China | collected 2159 ... | reverse complement strand
TGCAAATTGACACAAAAACCTCAACATCTAACTAGATCTAAAACCTAATTACTTAAACAAAATCTCCACTAAATACACAAACTACATCTAACATAGTTAAACATTCACACACACCATCATCAAGCAGCGGTTAACGGCCACCGCGTACTAAAAAGTGTGGGGACGCCAAAAGTTGACGTCCCCACACCTACAAGCAAGTTACTTTAAGCCAACCTACTTGGTGGTGGTAAATAGTTTCTCACCGTTATCGTCACCCATAAAAGCCTTACCCTTACTTAGAGAAACAGTACCATCACCATTTAGCGTCAATTGATAATTCTCCCTCGACTCGCCAGCTTCAGGTTTTTCCTTGCTACCAGAAAATTCCATAAACACTACATTTTCACTATCTACCGAGATACTCCAATACGGATATATCTTCGGTGAAGTCCAAAAGTGTCCGCTTCCATCGCAGAAATCCTTCTCATTAGAGCTACTGCGACTCCAAGTTTTATCGGCATTAAACACCAAAGTCATATTGGGACATGTAGGACCGCCAACCATTTTGCGTCCAACGAGAGCAGCTTCAACCTTCTTAATAATCTTGCTGTCAGCTGCTTCCTTAGCGTCTGCCTCAACCTTACGCGCATGTTCTCTGTCGTTAGTGGATTTAGCTTCGGCAAGAACACTCTTAATAGCAGCTGAATCAGGAGCAGAAGTTAATTTTTCTTTATACTTAGCAGCTTGATCCTCATCCAAACTTGTCATAGATGAAAGTGAAGCGTAAGCCTCAGCCCTATCATCCGACACGCTATTACCACAGCCAGACAACGCTAACGTAGCACACATAACCATGGCCATAAACATCGACAATTTCTTCATCGAATTACCCCTTCCGAATCGCCTTTAAGGCTACCCCCCCCCCACGCCAAGGTTGCAAGAGCCAAACTCTGCAAATTGACACAAAAACCTCAACATCTAACTGGAACAAAACCCTAATTACTTAAACAGAACCTCCACTAAATACACAAACCATATCTAACATAGTTAAACATTTACACACACTATCATAAAGCAGTGGTTAACTAACCATCACGTACTAAAAAGTGTGGGGACGCCAAAAGTTGACGTCCCCACACCTCAAGCAAACTACTTTGAAATAGTAAACTTGTATACTCCTGAATTTTCGAGAGAAACCGTGCCATCGCCATTAAGCGTCACCTCATACGCTATGGCATCCTCACTGAAACGCAACACTGGCTTACCCTCGTGTTGATCATTCACTACGATTTTCCAGTTTTTACCTTTAGGTTCCCCTATGCAATTATTGGGAGTCCTATTGATTTCAATATCCCAAGTTTTATCTGCCTTGAGCGTGAGGGTTATTCCTTTACACTCATCGCTCAGCCCTACCAAAGTCACACCCGAGAGAGCGGCCTCGGTTTTCTTGGCGATCTTGTCGTCAGCTGCCTTCTTGGCAGCAGCAGCATCGGCATCAGCCCGATTTTGTTCATTAGTGGTTTTAGCTTCGGCAAGAATGCTCTTAATTGCAGCCGAATCAGGGGCTGTAGTCAACCGTTGCTTATACTCCTGAGCCTCATCTTGTTCCAAACTGGTCATAGACGAAAGCGAAGCATAAGCCTGCGCCCTATCATCCGACACACTATTACCACAGCCAGACAACGCTAACGCCGCGCACGCCATAACTGACATTACCATCGACAATTTCTTCATCGAACTACCCCTTCTAAAACGCCTTTAAGGCTACCCCCCACACACCAAGGTTGCAAGGGCCAGATTCTAGGGGTGGTTGCAACACGGTCTGATTGATTGGAGTGTGTTGTGGCTAATCTAAGGCGTGTTTATGACGGGGTGGAATACCCCTTGCGTCACGAAGCTTGTAAAGCTAAGCATCGTGCTATGTACAAGCTTTTGGTTTGAACTTTACTCAGGCAGTCTGCGCGGTAGGTGTTTCAAAACGTACGGGCAAGGTATGGCGTAACGGTAGAACGCGTTCAAGTGGTAGGTGTGAGCGCACCCGGCTTATGTTGGCTAATTCTGACAGTCTGGTTTTACTTAACCAGACTGCGACTGATGCTTCTACGTTACAGTCTTTGTTCCACTGGTCGGATAAGCACCGTAGCTATTTCCAAAATGTTGGGCCTGCTTGTGGATTGTTGAAGATGGGTGTGGCCATGGTGCCGTTTGACTCGCGTATTCCTACTTCAACCAAGCTTTACCAGCTTTACACCACAAAGTTTGGTGAGGTGTTCTAGATGGTACTGAATTTTAGACAATCGTCTAACACGATTGTCACGCAAGATAAATACAGTAACATGCATATAGACTCACGCACAACCAGCATTTTCAAAAAACTTTTAAGGTAACTAAGTTTGGTGCAAAAGTTGGTTTTAAAAGCGCTGAATTAGTAGGAAAAACCAGTTATGATGTAGTTAAGCAACAGATCAAAGCCCCCGTCGACACTAGGAATAATGATGATTCGTTGGCTGATAGCCAGGGTGGAGCGGTTAAAACTAACCTGAAAAACGCTTTAGTCTGGGCCACAGCACTGGGATTTCTATCGGTAAAAAGGTAGGCTCTAAAGTTGACGGTAAAGTCAATAATGTTACACGTAAGAACCTTGGCCAACCCACTAAAGCCCAGATTAATAGTTTATAACTAGCCGAGTGGTTGGGGCCCGCTCTAAACGTCAAGCCAGCCGCCAGGTTTACAAGGAATTAGCTACCGGTAAAACCGCACCCGCATGTACGGCCAGGAGAGTGGTCAACTGGGCGACTAGGAACGTAGCCGGGATAATCTCTAGAATTATAGGTTTAGTTGTAGCTAAAATTTCTGGCACTGTTTTAGCAATTTGTATCATTCTCACGTTAGTTATGCTGGTATTATCAATTATTTCTAGTTTCTTGCCAGCCTGGCTTACTGGTGAAGAAGAATCTAAAAACCAAGCTACTGTGGCTGTTGCTGGTGTGGTAGCTGGTGGTATGGGTAATGATTACCCGTATAAAGATAAGCCCTTTAACGAGGAAAATACGGCTACTGGCTACTATTTTGGTAACTGCACGGACTTCGTGATTTGGCGGGTTAACCGTGACGATGGGGTTTTACACTACCCTTGGAAACACGTTAACCACAACACGACTCCTAGCGGTTGGCACGGCTACCAGTGGGGCCTTCCCACGGCCCTACCTGGCTGGGTTACAACTGATAAACCCAGTCCTGGTGACATTATTTCGTTCCAGCCCAGCTCTCAGGGAGGGCGTTGGAGCGCAGAGTTCGGTCACGTTGCTTATATAGGCCAGGTGTTAGTTAACGGCTCTATCACTGTTGAAAACTATGGTACTGGCGAGTATTTCGTAACGAACTACACCGCTAGCGAGCTAAGCCAGCTAGTGTCTACTGGCCAGGCCATTATCAAGCACAACCCACACTCAAAGGTGAAGATCAAAAAGATTGGTGACTCCTCGATTGTTGACCCAGGCGGTGGTGGCTATTAGGGTGTAGGTGGGTCTCTACCGCCTGAGACAGCTAAAGCAGCTGCTAAATCAATGCTGCCCGCCTATGGGTGGGATGAGGGCCAATACCAGTGCCTTGAAATCATGTGGACTAGAGAATCCAACTGGAATTACGCGGCTGAAAACCCTAGCTCGGGTTCATATGGAATCCCTCAGTCTTTACCAGCCGACAGATGGGCTCGATTGCCCCTGATTGGCGTACTAACGCGGTAACGCAAATTAAGTGGGGTCTGGGCTATATCAAAGAACCCTACGGCAGCCCATGCGAGGCTTGGAATTTTTGGCAAGAACATAACTGGTACTGATAGGTGGTGAATGCGGTGACTGGTCGTCAGCGTGGTTTAGTGGCTTTGATTGTGGCCATATTGGTTGTGGTTGTTGGGTTGGGCGGCTTCCTAGCTTGGACAGCTTTCAACCACGGAAAAGAAGAAAAGGCTGCTTTAAAGCCTGCCCTAACAGCTTCAGCTTCCACTAGTAGCGAGACTAACGAGCCTAGCGAGACTAACGAGCCTAGCGAGAGTGGTGAGGGGGCTTCACCTACCCAGATAGATGGGTATTCGAAAGATTCTAGCCCCACCCAAGCACAAAAAACCTTGGCAATCACCACGGTTAAAGCAGTAGTGCCCTGGAAGCAAAACGAGAGTGCTTCGCAGCGTGAAAAGCGTCTTAGCAAGGTTTGCAGCAAGGCTGTAGCTAGTCAAAAACCGATCTGGCAAAGCACGTCTGGCCGGATTCCGGGGGCTTGGATTGAGGTACTAGACGTTGGTGAGCCAGCTATTTCCACTAATGACGGCCAAGTTATTGGTGTGGGCATGATGGTCACTTACCGGATACATATTCCCCACAATGACGGGACCGAGGTTATAGCTACGGACACGGCATTGTGGGTGGTTGAGATGCCCGCTAAAGGAAAAGTTGATAAGGCCACGGCTGTTATATGGCCAAAGCTCTAAAAAGGGAAGGCTGTTTGTTATGGGGCTTGATAAGGATTTGACTGCTCAGCAACTTTGGGCGATCGCGTCTGATAGGCAGCACCTTAGCTATGATCTGTTAGACGAGATTGTTGATCATCCTGCGACGTATCGGGCTTTATCTGATTGAGCTGTTGACGCACTTGGTGCGAGTTATATTTCCGGTTTGAGTGATCCCCCAGCCCCTGAGGTTGAGGCTATGGCCCCTAAACGTGGGTTTCGCTTGCCTGGGTTAGGACGCCGCGATAGTGAACCTGAGATTGATGAAATTTTTTCTCCTGATCCGCCCCCAAGTGAACAGGTACCAGCGGTCAATCCTTGGTTAACTGTTAATCCGGCCATTGACCAAAATCCTATGACCCTGCAGCAGCCTGCACCTCAGACCACTCCTCAGTCTGTAGTACAACAGGCTAAGCCTCAGGCCGCATTTGAGCCTCAAGCTCAGGCCATACCCCAACCCAAGCTCGTGCCGCCAAGTCCCATCACTCTTTTTCGGTAATAGCCCTTACCGGAAAACCCTATAATCCATCATCGGATAACTACATTTTACTTTACATAAAATTCGCAAAACAAATTTTAAATAATTAGTAGCATCAGGTTCATTCGGAGCATACATAATAGCCCAACGAAACAAAGTCAGATACATAAAAGGATGCACCATAATCGCATCCAACAATTCAGGTGTTCGACGTTCCTTGTCAGATGCAATCTTCCAAAGCTGCCGAGCAGTCAATTTCCCGTCAAGCCTCACAACACTCTCCCCCGTGTAGTGGTGGTCACATGATGTTCATTGTCATGATGAACCACTCCAGTGCTGCCCACAATACTGCTATGTCTCTGCGATCACTACCCACCTTGCCTCGCACCCGCCACACCCTAAATAGTCTAGAACTTAACCTGATCTTCATCACTAACAGACACCTTCGGCTTAATTAACTACCAATCCACCCCTACCGCTTAAACGCACTAGCGAAGAACAGGAGTTTGGGCTGTTCTACCCGCAGTTACCCCACCCTGCGAAGATATGTCCGGTAAGCCTCCATCCAAGATGGTACTTGCAACAGCTTTCACTCTTTTAACAAAACAACGACTCTATTGCAGACAATGACAGCGCTTCGTGACAATCAAATGTGGACAGCCACATGGTGGTGATGTAGGATACTTCCCGATCGGCTGGTACAAAACAGTTCTGATCTGCACTAATGCGGTTGCGACCAGCTAAAGTTCGCGAAATGGTCGTTAACCGTTTCATATACATCTGGAGAATAGAGCAATGCACCAAAAAATGTGTCCCGCAGGGCATGGTGCTGCGGCACCCACAGCGATTCCCATATGGGCTAAGGGTGGCAAATTTCTCTGCCAGTCACTTGGTGGCTGACACATACCACACTTGACGGTTAGGACACCCAACCAACCGCATAATGCGGTCATTTGGCGTGCCCTTCTGTTTGGCGACTCTTGCAGTCGACTCTGTAACAACTGAAGGAGACCTACGATGGACGATACGTGTGGCACCGTTCCAGACTATGGGCAAAATAGCGAGGTAAATTCCGGCTATTACCCCCCTGCGCCAGCCATTACGCCTGGCTACCCCTCTACGGAAACAGCTAATGCAACCCCGGGAGGAACCCAAACTAGCGACAATGTGGACGCTAAAGTAACTAATTCTGAAATCGCTGAACTTATCGCAGGCGTAGACACGAATTTAAGTGCCTTCAATGAGCGCGCAAAGTTCTACGAGGATTTAGTAGGCAAACTGCAAAGCCGCATTGAGCTACTCCAGAACGACCAAATTCAGCAGCTGCTCGGGCCGGTCATGGTCAAACTGGCAATCTTGGTAACCCAGTCAGCGCAGTCAGTGGAGCTGGCCCGCGCACACGGCGAAGGCTACCAGGCAGACGTTGAGTTCGAGTTCTTCCACGACTCACTCATTGAAGCGCTCGATCTGATCGGTATCGACTCAGTTGGAGCAAAACCTGGCGATACCTTTGACAGGGCCGTCCACGCCTCACGCAAGTCTGTGCGAACAGGTGAACGCGCCTTGGATTGGACCGTGGCAAAGGTGCTACGACAAGGACTTATCCGTCCTGGTGCGGAGCGAGCTTTCCTACCCGCACAGGTAAGCGTTTACCGCTATGACGCGGCCTTAGACACCGCGCCCACTCAGGCATAAATCAATAAAATCAGGAAGGAACCCTCGTATGAGCGACAAGGTATATGGAATTGACTTAGGGACGACCTACTCCGCCGTCGCCCTTCTCAACGAACTTGGCATTCCAGAAATCGTCAAAAACTTCGTAGGCGACGACACTACCCCCTCGGTTGTGTACTTCAACGACGACGGAACCGTTGACGTCGGCAGCCAGGCCAAGCAGACTCAGGTCAGCGACCCTGACAATGCGTGCTCCCTGATTAAGCGTCACATGGGTGAGGAATACCCGCTCGAATTCCAGGGGCAGGAATACACTCCTGAATCTATCTCTGCGCTGATCCTTAAAGAGCTGGTAAACAACGCCAACAGCCAGAACGGGCTTGATATCAACAAAGCTGTTATCACCGTGCCTGCCTACTTTGGCACCCAGGAGCGTCAAGCTACAAAGCAGGCTGGGGAAATTGCCGGTCTCGACGTCGTCGGTATCATCCCCGAGCCCGTCGCAGCTGCTATCTCACTATGCGCCCGTCAGGAAGAAGAGCAAACCCTGCTCATTTTCGACCTTGGTGGCGGTACCTTCGACACCACCATCCTCAAGACGCGCGCCGGCAACGTGGAAGTCATCGCGATTGACGGAAACCGCCTGCTGGGTGGTGCTGACTGGGACCAGTGCCTAGAAGACCTGTTCTTGCAGCGTTTCATTGAACAGGCTGGTCTTGACGAGGACAATGACCCCTCGCTGGATGACGATTTCATGACTGAGCTGCGAGTGGCGGTCGAAGACGCCAAGAAGATGCTCACCGTACGCGCCTCAACTAACCTGCTGCTGCGTTTCCAAGACAAGAAGCAGCGCGTTGAGGTCACCCGAGAAGAGTTTGAAGCAGCTACCTCACACTTGGTAGCACAAACCATTGAAATCACTCGACGTGTCATCGCAACGGCTCAGGAGAAGTTCCCCAAGCTGCATGTTGACCGTTACCTGCTGGTGGGTGGTTCTTCACGTATGCCCATGATCAGGGAGGCCCTGACTGAAGCTGGCTTCAACGTAGAAAACACAGACTTTGACCTGTCTGTTGCCAAGGGTGCAGCAATCTTTGGCCAAGGTGAGCTGCCTGCGCCAGAATTCTCAAATGCAGATGGCGACGCCGCATCCGGCGACTCAGGTTCAAAGTCACGGCCAGGAGTCGGCCCGCGCCGCACAGTTGTCACCAACGTCCTCTCGCGCGGATTGGGAGTCAATTTAGCTCGAAAAGTCGGCAAGGGCAAGGACGAATACGAGGAGTACATTCTTTTCCTCGCGCACGCTAACGAGACGCTACCCCTCTCAGCTTCGATGGAAGGTGGCATTCTCTACGATGGCCAGTCAAGCGTCTCGGTAGATCTTTACGAGCAGGGCGGCGAAACCGAAACCGAAGAGCCAGAGGCGAACAAAGCTATGGTTTCAGGTCCGAGCACGACCATCACTGGCCTGCCGTATCTGCACGCGAACGATCCCATTAATGTCACCCTGGAGGTCTCAACGGAAGGCGTCGCCACCTTGGTCGTCGTCGAGCCGAAGAGCGGTAAGTCATTCAAGGCAGAGGCTGCGGTCTCGGTCCTGACTCAAGAAGAAGTCAACGAGGCCAAGAAGCAGATCGCCCGAATCACCACCCGATCCTAAATAGAAGCACAGGAGTGAGGCGAAGACTACGGTGTTCGACAAGAAAGCGTATCGGGATTCCGTTCTGCAACCACTGAAAGCGAACGCATCCAAGCAGGCAGCTATTGCAGACGCTCTTCGGGCGCTCAATGATGCAACCGATCGCGCTAGTGTAACTACGGCATTAGCTAAGGCTGATGCTGCCGCACTCTTCGCCATCACTCCTGGCATGTCTAATGCCGAGCTGACAAAGCACTTCAGGGACCTGGAAATGTTCCTGAACAAAACCAGGATCCCTGTGGTGGTTTCGATCAAGCAATTGGTCAAAACTTCCAAAGCCTCACTGGGTGATTACATTTCCAACCCCGCTTTTTGGGATGAGGTAATTAAAAGGACCTCACAAATCCGCAAGGAGGAGCTTAAAGCTTTTGCTTTAGCCGTTAAACAAGATAATCCTCTTGGTGCTGTTACAGCTGAGGAATTACGTAAAGCGGCTTCGTCCTATGGGATTAGCACATCTGTTAGCGATAAGGAACTGGCAGGTGCAGTTAAAGCAAGAGGGGTAGAGGTATACCCTAAGTTAAAGGTGTCGATGGCGGACTTAGGGGTTTCATCCTCAAAGTTACGTCTGCACCCCTCGTTTCGCAGCCTTGTTGACGTGCTGCTTATACATGAGCGGGGCTCACACCCCAGTGATATCCGCGTAATTGATGAGTTAAGCGCCGTCGTCGACGGACGCAGCCGCCGCCGTGTAACCACCGCTGACCTAAAAAAATCTAAGACGGCTGCTAATACCCGCTCTGATGATGCCACGGAAAGTGCCAAGAAAACCCTGACTGTTATTGCGCAGAAGGCTCCTACTGACGCTGCTTTACAAAGCTTCATTCTAGCCTGGTTTGCTGACTTTGCAGATAATCTGGTAGCTCGTCAGGGGCTTACCCCAACATTGGCGCTTAACCGCCTCACAGCGCTTGGCCTCGATGACCATGATGCTCGCAGGCTGGTGGTTAGTGTATCTACGGGGGGCGGCGGCAGCAAAGGTCCAGATTTAGCCAGCGCTAAAGAAATGATCGCTGCTGGTGACTTAGCGGGGGCACGTCGCCTTTACACTTCGTTTATTGGCACAGCTGGGGAGGAAAAAGATCCTGTAGCTTTGCAGGTAGCTGAGGCTCTAGCAGCTGCTGAGAAACGCAAACAATCCGCATTAGATGCTTACCATAAAGCGGTAGAGGCAAAAGACTATGCCCGGGCACGCCAGGCATTAGCTGATGCCCAGGCAGTGGACCATGAAGACACAGAAATTGTCCGTCTGTTGTCTCAGATTCCTCCAGATGCCCCAACTAATTTGCGCCTGACTTATTCTTCAAACCGTAATGGCGTGCTTCTCTCTTGGCGGGGCAGCCAGGATCAAGATGTCAGCTATGTAGTAGTACGTAGTGATTCCGGCGCCCCAGCTAACCCTAAAGCTGGGTTCCAGGTTGTACCTTCAACAACTGAGCAGGAGGCTTTCGACTCCGATCCACTCATTGCGCAACAGTCCATTTACGCAGTTTTTGCGCTGCGACAGGAGGGAGCCTATTCCACTCCGGCAGTCTCTACCCTCACTGTGTTGCCCCCGCCAACTGATATCAATGCGGCTGTCACCAACACTGATGCAACTGTATTTTGGCAGGTAGCCAAGCAGGCAGCTGGGGTGTCAGCGGAGGTAGTGGAAGCTGATGGCTCACGCCGTAAATTCCCGGCCACCTCACAAGGGCGAATGGTTATTGACAACCTCAAGCTCGGGGAAAAATACACGCTTGTCCTCAAAGCCCATTACATTGTTAACGGCCAATCTAACCTTTCTGAAACAGCCACAATTGATGTAACTCCACGCGGCACTGTCCAGGCTGTGCGCGACCTGTGCCTAGCCAATGTAACAATGCCTAACGGTAAAGCGGGAGTGCGAGCCAAGTGGAGCGAAGTTCCTGGCTACACCACAGATTTATGGGCTTTTCCTCTTGATAGCCCAGTGAAGGTGGGTGACCTCCTAAGCGTAGATAAGCTCGACAAGCTAACTGCTAAACGGGTGGTTGGATCTATCCGCAATGACGGCGCTACCCAGTCAATGGATTTCTATGAGCTGCGAGATATACGCATGCTTGTGCCACTTACTTGGGATGGCAGTGAAGCAATTGCCGGAAACTCTCTGGTTACCGGCAAAATGCCGCACCCTCGTGAAGTAGAGGCAATGCGTTTTGGATCCGAATTGAAGGTCTCCTGGATCTGGCCTCACGGTGATTACATGATGGACGTGACTTGGTCCAGTCTTGATGGGAAAAAGGGACAAAAACGCGTAGATAGGCTCACTTATAAACATGACGGCGGGGTGAATATCCCCAATGCGCAGCTAATTACCGAGGTAGGCGTGGCTACAGTAGTGATTGGCCTAAGCGAAACAGCTGCTTTAACGCCAGTAACCATCAGCCTGGAAGCAGCCCCACCCAGTATGTCCTATCAGCTTAAACTCCCCAAAGGAGTGTTTGGTGGACATGAGGCACGGGCAAGTGTCACCAGTGAAGAATTCACCGGGACCGTGGATCTTATAGCAGTGCTAACCCCTGGGGCTTTTATGCCCGCTAAAGCTACAGATGGACAAGAAATCGCCCATCTCCACTTGGACTTTTCCTCAGGATTAACCCAATCCTGCACATTCCGCGTACCCAAACTTAAAGGCCCCTACTGGGTACGTCTATTTGCTGACCCAGCTTCAAAGATCATTCTTAACGATCCACCCACCTCATCCATGAAAGGGTGACAAATGCGTCTAACTAATTTTATGGCTCCATGCCCTTACTGCTACACGAATATTGATTTGCGTAAGGTTACTTTCCGCTGCCTTGGTCGCCCAGTCGCGGGAAAGAAAGCGTGCAGCAAAAAAGTCGACGACGCACGCTCAACGTACTTTGGTGATCTAAACGAGTACTACCCAACTTTCACGCCTTCAAACCGTTCAATGTTCCATGAAATCAGAAGGTCTACGTGCCCTGATTGCCTGGGGACAACCGGTGTGCGCCTATGCCCGCAATGCCACTCGCGTCTACCTGATGGTTTCTCAAGCGATTCCCCGCTTTTTGGTCTAGTTGGTGCCCGCTCAGCAGGTAAGACCGTAATGCTGGCGGTGCTCATGCGCGAGTTGGCAACAAACGGGCCCGTTGCTCGACGCTTCCGGCACGTAATCACCCTGTATGGAGCGAACGAAAAAAACGGTCAGGCTGAGAAACTACAAAACCTCCTTGACCAGATGGAATCTACAGCTGGACAGCTGCCACCACAGACTCAGCAAACCGCTGGAGAAAAAAGCACCCCGGTGGTGTTCGAATGGAAGATGCCCCGTGACGGAATCGCCAAGAGCACGCTAGGCGATTACAAATCAACCGTATTCTCCTTCTACGACACCGCAGGTGAAGACCTGGCCGCCGATGAGCGCGCCCTGAGCATGACATACCTGCTGGCAACCGATGGGATCATCCTTTTGCTTGACCCCTTCAGCTTCCCCAACAACACTGGGCGAAGCAAAGCTCTAGCTGATCAACAGGTCGAAACCTCACCAGAAAACGTCCTGCACGCCATCACAGAAGTTTTGCGTCAAAACGAGCGGACGAAACTAAACCGGAAGATTAAGCAGCCGGTCGCCGTCGTCATCTCTAAAATTGACGCCTTCTGGGATGACATTCCCGCAAACAACCCAATCCGTCAGCCTTCCTCAAAGCTGCCCTATTTTGACGAGGCTGAAGCCACATCCGTGCACGACCACATTGCCTCTCTGGTTTCTCACTGGGGCGGGGACGGGCTATTAACAATGCTCGACACTAACTACGCAAACTACCGTTTCTTCGGCCTATCAGCCCTGGGAGCGGAACCAAACTACTCCACGCAACGCGTCGACGAACGCGGCCTCATCCCCCACCGCGTGGCAGAACCGCTGCTGTGGCTTATGACTGAACGCGGCTTTATCCCGAAGCAAGGCTGAGGAAATGTTTGACGTCGCAATTTATACAGACACGCGGGCCAATGAGGCCATTGACGGCATTGATGGCTTCAACTTTCAAGCCATTTCTGAAGGTATAACCGCCCAAGACCGTCAGGTTATCCGCAGCAACATGCTTCACCGTGTGGTTGTGGGCTGGAACGTTGAGCATGATCCTCTAGATCACCCAGCTTCCTTCGCCTACTACGGGCACAGCGGGCGCTATTACCTCTCGCGTGGTATCTCAACGGGTGTCACCAACAATGGCCGCCCTGGCAACCTACTAACCGAGGCTATTGTCACCTCTGACCCTGATGACTTCGGCATGATGCGCCCCGCCCAGCTGCTGGGAGCTACCAGCTGGCGCCTTAAAAAGGCTCCTAGCCAGACATTAAACCAGTGGTCCTCCCCGCTTGAGGTAGATCCTGGATTTGAGGCAGAAGCGCTACAGGCAATGATTAAGGCTAATGCCTGGGCTGCAAGCATCTTCCCCAAGTTCCTCACCATGGTGGAAGAGGTTACCGACCCAGCCCACAAGCGCCTGATTATTATCACCGCTGACGCAACCCTCGCCATGAAATGGGTCGCTCTGGCTACGCTTTTCATTGAAACATCACGTTCGCTCTCTCTAAGTATCCGTGGTCTCGTGGCAGACCCCATGACCACAAGAGCGGATATTGTGGCAGCCAGCCCAGATTTTGGCCCCCAACCCGATCCTTCCACGCCACGGGCTGGGGTAAACATTATTGATCTAGACCGCCGCGCTATCGCTGAGGTTACCCCCAGCGAATCAGCGTTGATTCAGGCGAACTGGTTCCTTAACGAAGACTCTGCCACTGCACTTGCAGCAATTGACGTTGCCAGGCGCTGGGAGGAGTACCTTGGCCGCGACCTTGCTACACGTGCTGCTAGCCTCGCTTCATTCCCCAAAACTCATGGAGATCACACCGATTGGCTCACCGCTACGCAGGCGCTACACGACCTGGCTGAGGCTGAACAAGAAGACGAACTATTCTTCTACGGCGACACCCTGCTTGATATTGCCGTCACCTGCGCTTTAAGCACCCCTGAGGATGCACAGCTAGCAGGTAATACAGTAGTTGCCTTAATACAGTCGGGCAGTCATGACCTTGCTGCTGGGCTTTTAATGTCAGCATTGGAATCTGCCTGCGCTAGCCCTCATTTATGTGAAGCCCTGCTGGAGACACTTACGACGGCGCCCGCCCAGCTGCGTTTGAACTGGGAGGATGAAAGCGCTAAAGCCCAGGCTTCACTGTTGCTATCACAGGTGGCAACTGAGTCTGCTGACAGCATTTTGCCAGCAGTTTTGACCACAGCTAGCATTATTGGCACCCCACTTGTGGATTCATTACGGCCACAGGTGCTAGCCCGGACTGCGCGTTTGTGGGCATCTAACCCCGAGTTAACTGAGCAGTGTGAGCAGTGGGAACATGTCGAGGAGATCGTTGAGCAGCTCGCCCACGCACTTGTGAAGTGTTGGTGTGCAGGTGGTCAAGATGATCTGCAGCTACTTATGCAGGGCACCTGGGCATGGCTGGCAACAAGTCCCGCTTTAACGACGACGTCGCGCGCCATTGTGGGGCAATGGAACGTTGCTGCTGAGCTTGCCAAGCTACCTACTGCTGAATGCACCGCTCAGCTACAAACTGCAGGGCAGCTGCCACCTGATAGCTGGAGGTTGCTGTTTGGCCAGGCGAAACTACCTGAAAACTACAAATTTTTCATTGCTTGGGCCCAAACTCAACGCGAGCTTTCCGTTGAAGCAGGCAGGTGGCTCCTTAAGCAGATTTTTGCTGCCCTGGCTACCGGGGAACCTCTGGTGGAGCTGCGCCAACTGCTTATTTGCCTGAATCAGTCAGGGATTGGGGTATGCGACAAGCGGCTGCGTGCATATGCTGCGCAAGTAGTTACTGCAACCAAGTATTGTCGCGATGCTGCTGCCTACTCGCGTAGGCCAAATCCTTACCTGTCTACGGTGCTAACTTACATTCCGGCTATGTCTCCACTTATGCCAGATTTTCTGGGGCAGATTATTCTTACCAGCCCTGATGCTGCGGGTGTGTCACATTTGGTTGGTGCAAGTGAGACTTGGGCACGTAAATCTGTCCACTACTTTTTAAGCATCAGACCGAGCACCGTTAGGGAAACAGCTAATGCTGTTACCTGGGCCTTGAAAGCCATGCATGGACCTCTAGAATCCCCCTCTAAGGGGGCTGAGGACTTCCTAGTTGAAGTATCTGATGATCGTGCGCGTAGAGGCCTGGTGAGCCAGGCAGCCAAGGAGAACCTAATAAATCAGCAAACTTTTGGTGCTTTTGAAAACTTTGTTAAAGAGGCAAAGAAGGGGCGCCTTAAGCGGAAACTGACTAAAGCAGCTAGTGGTCTGTTAAATATAAAGGGGCAGGATAACTAATGGATGAGAATTTTGGCTTAATTGCAGTAGCTCTATTTATTGGGCTCGTAGTTGCTGGCGGATTTATTCTCTGGCTAGCCATAGTTTCGCTACTGAAAATCTTTTCTTGGGTAGTTATCTATTGGTGCTGCGCATCAGTTATCGCGGCCATAATTGCTTTAATTACTGGCTTCATTGTTCCAATACGTGTACTTGTTACTGACTTTCCAGAGGAAGAGCCTCAGCTGGCCAGCCCAGACCTGGTGAAAACAAAGCGTATTATTAAGCACGCGCCGCACGGGTTTGCTAAGCACTTTGGCTGGGACGAGGCATGGCCTTTATATAATCCCTATCAGGCAAAGCTTGATGCGATGGCCGTGCATGCTGATCTGCGCACAGTATTAGTAGATTCCTGCAACATGTTTATTTGGGAGCAAGATGATTCACTTACTCCCAGCATACCTGAGTGGCTTCATGATTTTGGAGATATATTTGGACCCTTATCCAAAATTCCTTTATGGTGTCTTTGGGCTATTTTTATTCCCGTCCCATATGTCGCATTTGTGGTAGTTCTATACATTTCTTACATAGTTTGGCTACTCGTTATGGCTGTTATTGGCAGCGTCGTTTGCCTGTTACAGCTGCTATTTATATCGCTGTATCGGTTATGGGACCACGCTCGGATGTCTCGACTGCGGGCCAGCGTTAAATGCCCCTACTGCTACGAGACCAACCCTCAGCCGGTCTATCACTGCCTTAACCCGGATTGCACAATTGTGCATCACGATATTTCTCCGGGGCCGCTTGGTATTTTTGCGCGTCACTGTGCCTGCGGTGTTAGTTTCCCAACTACGGTTAGGGGAGCTGCAGAAATGCTTGTTGCACTATGCCCCAGCTGTGGGGCACAGCTCGTGGCAGGTAGTGGATCCCGTATGACTATTCAGCTTCCTGCTTTCGGATCTGTTGGCGCCGGCAAGACTCGTTTCTTTGCAGCAGCACTTACAGCAACAGGGAATCAACTTGCAGCCACTAATGGCTCACTAACGGGACTTAATCTTGAGGCAGATGGTTTCTTGCGAGCCTCCGCTCAAGTTTTGGATTCTGGCACTGCCACTGAAAAAACAATCCATACTATGCGCCCAGAGGGACGACCGCTCAAGCTGACAACTGGCTCTGGCAAGACTGTTGAGTTGCAGGTTATGGATGCAGCTGGCGAGAGTTTCACTAACTTGCAGGCTACCGAAGAGCTCACCTACGTTAACTCGGCGACAACGATGGTCTTTGTACTTGATCCGCTTGCTTTACCACGCGTACAGGCACAAATGAGTACTGCCCGTGATCTATCTAAGATCTTGGTTGCTACCGGTGACCAAGAGGAAGCCTATGCTTCAGTGGTTGACAGGCTTAACTCAGAGGCTGTGGACCTTAGAAACCGCCACCTTGCCGTAGTTCTCACAAAGACTGATGTGCTTCGCAAGCTTCCTATCGGGAAATCTCTAGATCCACAAACTTCCGACACTGTGCGTGATTGGCTAATTGAGATTGAACAAGATGGTTTTGTTCGCCGTATTGAGAGCGATTTTGGGGATGTACGTTTCTTTGCGATCGACTCTTTAGTTTTGCGCGACTTGCATGATCCGCTAAACCCCCTGCGAGTTATCGACTGGGTACTGAGTTCTCAAGAAGTACCAATTAAGCTATTGCCTTCACTAAAACCTGAAGCCACCAGCAAGGGTCCGGACTCTAATTCTTAGAATCAGATCCCCAAAGTCGTCAACTCATAACAAGAGAAAGTGAACATACAATGAACGATGACGACCCCACTGACCGCATTTATAGTGATGCCGACATTCCTGACACTTATAGAGTTTTTCGCTGGCTCTGGAACCTAGTTCACATACTTATCTTTGGGGTTCTTTTATTTATTTTTATCGACTGGGCAATAACTGACCACCAAGGAATTAGTGCACTGAACGCTTGGCTTGATTGGTGTGAATCACTTCGTAAAACAGTGAGCGGCTTACTTCACTATCCATGGGAATAAAATTGGATAGGCTAGATAGCTAACCAGGTGACGCGTTGTACTGGCTCTCGGACAGGGTTTTAATTCCAGCTATGTCCAGGATGTAAAATTAGTTTTTACTTTCAGTCTACAAAACACTAAAAAATACTATACTAGTAGAGGTCAACCTGATCATAAGGAGGACCAACTTATGGCCAAGGATTCTGAATACTGGGACCCAGAAAATTCACACATAGAAGATTGGCAGCCAGGACAGCGACACTGGAAGCCCGGCGACAAGATGCCTAAATTTTCTAAAAAGAAAGTGAATGAGTACGTCGAGAAGCGTACACAAGATCTTGTGGATGAAGTTCTAAGGGAACTTGACAGTCGTTACCCTCCTCGCCGATGAGGTAAATGCACGTTGATAGCGCCCTGTACTAGGAGCTTTCTAACGAGCACACTAGTTGGGGTTTTTACACAATAACCCCAATATTGGCAAGGCTAATCTGCCTACCACACAAGTAAGCGGGTGGCTACCATAAAGATTGGTAACCACCCGCTTACTGGCTACTCTGCAATTTTCGGCTCTGCTATTGGTTAACTAATTAACTCTCGAAAAGGGCCTTATAGCTATGTCCAGAATGTAAAATTAGTTTTTACTTTCAGTCTACAAAACACTAAAAAATACTATACTAATAGAGATCAATCCGATCACAAGGAGGACCAACTCATGGCCAACGATTCTGAATACTGGGACCCAGAAAATTCACACATAGAAGATTGGCAGCCAGAACAGGGACACTGGAAGCCCGGCGACAAGCCGCCTAAATTTTCTAGAAAAGAAATGAAGAAGGCTATTGAAAAGCGCGTGGAAGAGCTCGCGGCAGAATCCAAAGAGAGGGTTAATCGTCGGTACTCTTCCCGCTGATGGGGTAGATGCAAGTCGACAACACCTCACACTAGGGACTTCCTAGCAAGCTCACTCATCAGGGTTATTTTGCACAATAACCCTGATGTTGGCAGATCCAATCTGCCTACCACACCCAAGTTAAGCGGGTGGCCACCAATTACGGTAGCCACCCGCTTACTTGCCACTCTGGGATTAGAGAGGAACTTAAACTAGTCATAGACGAAAGCGAAGCATAAGCCTTAACCATATAATTTGGGTCAGTTTTCCTTTCAATAGAATGTGACTGTGGTTGCCGCGCTTTTTTGTCACCCATCTTATGCGCTTTATTCTTTATCCCAGCAATCACGTCCGCTTTAGTATGCAACTGCTTACCGCCGCCCCTAGCTAAAACATCCGCATGTTTAATACCATCTTGTACAGTACTGGGCACACCCAACCTGACAGCACGCTCTTGAAGTAAACCAATTCGCTCAATAACCGCAGCCCTATTAGCCACATTCCCACGCAAATTCTCAAGAACACCCACAGCCCCAGCAGGCTTTAACCACTGACCATCAACACCACGTTCATTGTCATAATGAACTACGCCAGCCCTATCAACAATACTAATACGTTTAACCGATAAATCAGCCTCAGCAGCACGTAAAGTTTTCGGTGTTCCTTCCAACCCAGCATTATTAGCCTCTAATGGAGTCCAACGTGCGGCTTGCCCCTCTTCTAAAGCATTAATATAACGCTCTAAACACCCACTCCACGACTCTGCCGGACTAACCCCCAACACAATTAAATGAGTAGAAGCACCCGCCTCAGCAAACTGCCTGGTCGTACCTAAAGTTGTTTCCGGATTACGCAGCGTACCTTCAACCACACAAGAATATCCATTTTCAGAGGCATAATCTAACGATTGCCGCACCAACCAGCCAGATAACTCAGCCGTCTCACGAGGCATAACTTCCGGATCAGGCAACGCACATAACTTTTCATAATCCGGGTGAAATTTACGAAAATCATCACCAATAATCGACACAAAAGTTTGCCCCGAATAAAACGTCTTTAAAGAAGCCTCTAAGGCCCTAGTTTTACCCGCCCCAGGTTGGGCACCAATCGAAAATAGAACCGGCGACACAGAAGGCACCACACCACCAAAAAGCTCAGTCTTGGCAGTATTCCAAGCTCTTCGAGCAGTAACTGCATCAACCATGGTTACTTCACCCCACGCGCATAGTTGATGTACCGCAACTCATGCTTGAAAGCCTCCATCATGGCAACTATCGCCGCACGATCATTAACATCAACCGACCGACGCGCATCCCTTACCCGATGAGACTCACCAAGCCAAAACCTATCTTGCTCTTCATCACCCGCATCCTGCGCCGCATACCTCAACGCAACAAACGCCCCCATAAGCCGCGTACCAGTTTCATAGAAAATGTCATACAAAACACTCAACTCAGTATCAGCCCAACGACCCAAATCAGCCACGAAAACCACACCTTTCACTACATGATGACATCATGATATCCCTACACGCCGACCTCTACAGGTTCACCTTCCTGACGTTTTTGTTAGGGGACTATCGCTAACCCCCAACAAGCGGGTGGCCACCAATTACGGTAGCCACCCGCTAGCTCGCCGTTACTTGGCGGCCTCAATCCATTCCAGCGGAATGCGTGTGAAATACAGACCCTGTATCTCGCGCTCCCACAGTAGGCCTAGCGTGCCATCAGGCAGGATAGTCATGCACTGGTAGACACCTAAAATTAATCCCAAATTTTCATCATAGTTGTATGATGTCTGTTGACACCAATGTTCTGCCACACAAACTGGTCGATGTCGACTATGTGCGTCCTGAAGACGGCAACGACGAGCTCATTAAGGAAGGCTAAAGATGGCTACCCCTTTTGTTCTTGGAGCTTATGCTTCACTTCCCGCCCCGGAGCTGGAGGCTGACTACTATCAGCTGTTAGCTGCCCAGCCTTGGGTTAGCGGCGTGGAGATCCCCTATCCGGGACAGTTGGCCACGCAGGCCCCGCTGTTAGCTAGCCGCCTGGCTAAGCACTGGGATTTCAACACTATTACCGCTATTCCGGGCACAATGCAGCACGTTTGGAAGGACGCTAACTTTGGTTTGGCTTCTCCCGACGACGCCGGCCGTCAGGCTGCTTTGGAATTCACCCGCTTACTGCACCGCGACTTGGGTCAGCTATGCGAGCTTTCTGGCCGCGCCCTGGTGGCGCGAGTGCAGCTACACTCGGCTCCTACTGGTTTGGCTGATGGTGACGCTTTTAAGCGTTCGCTTGAGCAGCTGCTGACTTGGGACTGGTTTGGCGCCAAACTGGTGATTGAGCACTGCGATAAGTTCATTGAGCAGCGCAAACCTGAAAAGGGTTTCCTCTCGCTGGAAACTGAGATCAAGGTGGTAAGCCAGTTCGGTATTGGTTTGCACATTAACTGGGGCCGCTCTGTGGTGGAGGGACGTCAGGCCGAAACCGCCTACCAGCATGTGCTTGCAGCCGGTGAGAGCGGGGTTTTGGATGGTTTGCTGTTCTCTGGCGCTGGTCCGGAAGAAACCCAGTATGGCTATGGCTGGATTGATGGTCACCTGCCGGCCCAGGTGGATGAGCCGACGTCGCTGCTGAGTGAGGCGGAAATCAAGCGTTGCGCTCACTTGGCCCTAAACCAGGGCTGCCACTATCTGGGGGCGAAGGTGTGTGTGCCCAAGCAGGCTAGCTTGGAGCAGCGCTTGGCGATGCTAACCAACATTTACCAGGCCTGCGAAATCGCCAACTAGGTTTACTTGATTAAAGCTGGCCTTTAACGCCCTAGGTTAAAGGCCAGCACCTTAATCAATTCCTAAATAGGTTAATACCTAAACCTTTAGGCAATTCGCCAGGAGCCAAAAAACTGGTGTAAAACCGCCTAATTCTGCGGGTGTGGGGCGAGTCTTTTCGACTCGCCCCACACCATCTATCAAAGGTTGAAAACTTTTTAAAATTTAACTTAGTGCACTGCCAAAATTTTTGGTCAACCCATCAAACAATATATTGCAACGTAAACCTATAACAATAAATTGCCAAAATTAAAACGAAATTTTCGTTATTTTAAAACATCCTTTAATTGTCGCCTTTACCAGAGTCGCAATCATCGTCAAGCTTAGAATAGTCAAGAGAGCCTACTTTTACATCTCGCCCAACTATAGAATAAGTCTTTATCAACTTGTCATAAGACCTAACTGCATCAGGATGATCAGCCCCCAAAAGTCGCAATCTACCCTTAAATACTTTCTCATATAACATGACTGCATCCGCGATCCGCCCTTCTACATAATACATATCTGCGAAATTATCAAACGAAGTAAAAGTTTTAAAATTATCCAAACCTAACACCCTTAAAGACTCGGCTAAATTGTAGAAAAGTTCGGCTTTCTTTGGTTTGTCAAGCTTGTGCAGTGTGTTGGCCATTTTGTAAAGACAGTCAGCCAGGTCATCTTCTGAGGAGTTAATATCCCAACAAAGCTCTAAAGCTTCTTCAAACCAGGATAAGGCATCGTTAAGATTTCCTCGTTCGAAAGCCTGTACACCTTGACGCATTAACTGCAGAAGGTGGTCACCACAAGTTAAAATAGACACAAAACACTCTACTAACTATTCAAAAACTCATTATATTGATAAAAACTTTTCAATACTACTCATCGTTTGATAACTACGCACAGATAGGTTGCAGCAATCATTTAACAAAATTAAATCCGCAAATTGAGGCCAATTGAGATTATTATTTTATCTCGCCATAACCTTCCAGAGTTATGGTAGGTTGATTGATTGGGTCATTGAGAAAGTTTTCATAGAAATTATCGCAGGAAGTGGATTCTTGTTCAGGCAGTAATGTTGAATCATCTTCCATACAAAAGGCGTTACAGGCAAACAAAATATCATTAAATGCAGAACGGATAGCGCGCGCAACATCTTCGCCATTATTAAAAATTTCCTCATTAACACTGAGAAGTTCTTTATCGTAAGACATGGTTAATGTATCAATTAACTTATCGCAAGGATCTGCCACTAAATACAAAACAATCCGTGGAGGTAACTCACGGGAAGCCAATCGCTCACACGACGACTTCCAGGCAAGCTCAGAATCTAAAGGTTCTCCATCAGTAATAATGAAAGCTACTGGTCGAAAAGCGAGCGTTCTATTGCGATTATTTTCATCAATATCTAAACGATCATCGAGAAAGTTCAACGCTTTCGCAAGAAAAGTCGATCCTTTTGCTTCCAGAGACATTAAAGGTAGACCAGAAGTAATGTCATTCAAAGGAGAAACGAGATAAGGCAATGTATTAAACGAAATAACACAAACCTCAACCTTAATAGTAGACCAATTTAAATTAAGCATCTTCGTAAACAAATCAACTATGGCTTCGTTAAGTACGTCAATTCGTTTCTTATTTTTTTCAACAATCAAAACCATCGATTTCGATGTATCGCAAAGCAGATATATCGGCAACACAGGAATAGCATCAACTAATTCGTCCACGAAAATCACACCACCATTCTTGTAGCTACTCACCTACCTATCTTAAAGGGTACTTGTATACACCACTACCGTCAAGCAGCAAAATTTATTTCGTTCGAGTGAAATTACGCTCTTAGCCACAGGAAACAGTCATTCAGAACTTCCGGTGGCTGCGATGAATCTATACCTTTTCGCCTAATTGATAAATGTATACAACAAACAGCTGACTTGTTATAAGGTTCCCGATGAGAGTCTAACTATCACCAATTAAATTAATCGTTGACAATAGCTTTCATATTGCACAAAATAGACGAACGTAAAGCGCTCAAGCACCATCGGCTATCACAGACCATAGCTTATCCGATACAGGCTGTTCGAACAAAGAAAGGGTTCTCATGTCTAACGAATCTCTCCAGCAGCTAGTACATCAAGGCATGCAGGCTTTTGAACGAGGAAATCTTAACGACGCCTTGTCCATGTTCGAAGAAGCTTTAGATCTTTGTTGGGATATTAACTCCTCAGAAGATGACCTGGCCGATTGTCTTTACAAAATAGCCAACACACTACGCAAGCTTGACAAACCAAAAAAAGCTGAACCTTTCTACGATTTAGCTAAATCGTTGAAAACTTTTGGATTTGACCACGACAAGACTCTGATCGCACTTAATAACCTGGCAACTCTATACTTCACAGAACGCCAAGAAGAGAAATCTATAGCCATATATGAGCAAGCATTAGTGCTCATAAATACCATGCATTGCATAGAAAAAGATAAGCGCCCTCTCTACAAAATGAGTTTCCGAAACAATCTTGCGAATGCTTATCAAGCGATCGGACGATTCAAGGAGGCTATTGAGCTATATAATAAGGTATGTTCGGATCGTGAGCGGGTTTTAGGTCCAGATCACCCTAACACCCTCAACTCCTACGATGGTCTAGCAAATGCTTATAGTTCAGCAAGGCGGCTACAAGATGCTATCGAGCTACACGAGCAGGTGCTTGCGGCTCGTAAAGGGGTTTTAGGTCTAGATCACCCCGACACCCTCAACTCCCAACATAACCTGGCCGAAGATTATCTTCGATACGAATGGAAAGAGGAGGCTATTGACTTATATGAGCAGGTGCTTGTGGCTC
>ERZ773046.561-NODE-561-length-23354-cov-9.770849_pt1 | contig 23354 bp, 20 predicted proteins | sample MGYA00580634_ERZ773046 | MGnify/ENA primary metagenome ERZ773046 (study PRJEB29015, sample SAMEA2738127) | human oral metagenome | biome: human oral; feature: human-associated habitat; material: saliva | place: China | collected 2159 ... | reverse complement strand
GAGGCAGCAAACCGGACGCATAGCGAGGGCTATGTGGAGGATTTGCTAACGAAAAACGGGCGAAAAAGATGCGTCAAGATGGTAGTGCCGAATTTATCAGTGCTTCCCTAGGGGGGCTTCGGCGGAGGAAGCGAAAGAGCCTGTCACACAGAAATACAAACTTCTCAAAAATCCCCTTGACAGTCCTCCCCAAAGATGATATTATAATCACCGTCGCAAGACACGTGACTCAGTAGCTCAGCTGGATTAGAGTATTTGACTACGAATCAAAGGGTCGGGGGTTCGAATCCCTCCTGGGTCACCATTTTGAACGCAGACGCCGATGAAGATCGGCGTTTTTTTGTGCATGGATGACATTTTCGCCATTGAGAATGAAAATATGAACGAGATTCATATTTTTCTTTTCAAATGGCTTTTTTTTCGTTATAATAGTATTACTAACGAGAGAGGGTGCGATTCGTTTGGAAGAAAAGATGGGGCGTCGTGAGCGCAAGAAGCTGCAGTCGCGCAAGATGATTCTCGAAGCCGCGATCAGTGAGTTCTCGAAGAAGGGCTACAAGGAGACGTCGGTCGCAGATATCATGGCGGCGGCGGATCTCGGTATCGGGACGTTCTACAATTACTTCGCCTCGAAAGAGGAGCTGCTGTTCTCTCTGCTCGGACGACTGGGCGAGACGATCCGTATCGCGCTCACCGAGGCGCGGGCGGCGGAGCGCAGTTCGCTGGAGCTGCTCGAGGTCGGTGCGCGTGTGACGGCGAAGTTTCTCGATGAGAACCGCTTTGTGATGCCGCTCTTTCTCTCTGCCTCGCAGCACAAGGCGCAGGGCATGCCCCCGCAGGAGGGGGCGGAGGATAGGCCGCATCCGAGCCGTATGGCACCGCAGGTGAAGCGCGTCTTTACCGAGATCATCCGCGAGGGACAGGAGGCGGGCGAGATCCGCAGCGATGTCCCTGTCGATCTGATCGCGGAGATGTTTCACTCGCTGTATCAGGCGGCGGCGTTCAGCCAGCTGGAGCTGAGCTTTCAGGAGAATATCGCGCTCAAGACGCGCCTGCTCCTCGATGGCATCCGTAAACGAAATGAGGAGCCGACGGACGGCGTGTTTCCCCCTACGGAGTGACGGCGTGAGCCGTTTTCCAATCTGTGTATTTTAGGAGTACCAATGATCAGTGTAACGAAACTTCTTTTTATGGATGAGTACTATGGTGATGCGCTGCGCTACTCGCACAATGCGCATCGGATGAAGAGCGGTGCAGCGGAGGGCATGGGACCCGTGGTGGTCTGGAACTCGACGCGCACGTGCAATCTGCGCTGCCGCCACTGCTATATGGAGTCGGACGGGCAGAAGTACGACGGGGAGCTGACGACGGAGGAGGCAAAGCGCTTCATCGACGATCTCGCGGAGTTCCGCGTCCCCGTGCTGCTCTTCTCGGGCGGCGAGCCGCTGATCCGCCCTGACTTTTTCGCACTCGCGGAGCACGCGGCAGAGCGCGGCGTGCGTCCGACGCTCTCGACGAACGGGACGCTCATCACGCGTGATGTGGCACAGCGCATCAAGGATCTCGGCGTGGGCTATGTCGGCATCTCGCTCGACGGTCTGGCGGATGTGAACGATATGTTCCGTGGGGTGGACGGCGCGTACCAGCGGGCGATGGAGGGCATTGAGAACTGCGTCGCCGTCGGTCAGCGCGTGGGGCTGCGCTTTACGATCAACCACCACAACATCATGGAGCTCGATAAGATCTTCGACTTTATCGAGGAAAAGGGGATCAACCGCGTCTGCTTCTATCACCTCGTCTACTCGGGGCGCGGCGGGCAGATGATGGATGAGGATGTGACGCCCGAGGAGTCGCGGCGGGCGATGGATACGATTATCGCGCGGACGAAGGACTTTGAGGCGCGCGGCCTCAAGAAGGAAATCCTGACGGTGGACAATCACTGCGACGGGGTCTATATGTATCTGAAGGCACTCGCCGAGGGCAACGATGCGGGCGCGGAGCAGATCAAGAAGCTGATCGGCGCGAACGGCGGCAACCGCTCCGGGATCGCGTTCGGCGAGGTGGATCCGATGGGCTATGTGCATCCCGATCAGTTTACGCAGCATCATACGTTCGGCAATGTGCGCGAGCGCAAGTTCGGCGATATCTGGCAGGATGTGACGAATCCGATCATGGCGGGGTTGAAGGATCGCAAGCCGCTCCTCAAGGGTCGCTGCAGTCAGTGTCAGTATCTCGACTGGTGCAACGGGAATTTCCGCACGCGTGCCGAGGCACGGACGGGGGATTTCTGGGCGTCCGATCCGTCCTGCTATCTGACGGATGAGGAGATCGGCGTCGCGGGGGCGGCACTGTGAGTGCGCCGATGGACGCGGCGCACGCCGCACAGGGCGCACCGGCAGGGCATCCGCATGGGATGGGTCACCCGCATGGAATGGGGCATCCCGGCGGACATCCGCATGGCATGGGACAGGGCGGCCATCCCGGCGGGCACCCGAAGGGGGTTGCGGGCGGCGGGGTGAAGATCATCTCGTGGAATACGACGAACGCCTGCAATATGTACTGTGCGCACTGCTACCGTGACGCGGGCTGCCGCGCGGACGAGGAACTCTCGACCGAGGAGGGCAAGAAGCTCCTGCGCGAGATCGCAAAGGCGGGGTTCCGCATTATGATCTTTTCGGGCGGTGAGCCGCTGACACGCCCCGATATTCTTGAGCTGGTCGCCTATGCACGCGGGCTGGGGCTGATCCCCGTGTTCGGCACGAACGGCACGCTGATCGACCTGCCGATGGCGAAGGCGCTGAAGGAGGCGGGTGCGTGCGGGATGGGCATCTCGCTCGACTCGCTCGACAAAAAGAAGCACGATACGTTCCGCTCGTTCCCGGGCGGCTGGGACGGCGCGGTGCGCGGGATGGAGAACTGCCGTGCTGCAGGGCTGCCGTTCCAGATCCACACGACGGTGATGGACTGGAATGCGCACGAGCTTGAGGCGATGACGGATTTCGCCGTGGAGATCGGAGCAAAGGCGCATCACTTCTTCTTCCTCGTGCCGACGGGACGTGCGGAGACGATCGAGGAGGAGTCGCTGCGCGCGGAGGCGTATGAGGATGTGCTCACGCGCATCATGAAGAAGCAGGAGACGGTGGACATCGAGCTGAAGCCGACCTGTGCGCCGCAGTTCCTGCGCATTGCCGACCAGCTCGGCGTGGATACGCGCTTTTCGCGCGGGTGTCTCGCGGGGCTGACGTACTGCATCATCAGTCCGCGCGGCAAGGTGCAGCCGTGTGCGTATCTGAACCGTGAGCTGGGGGATGTGCGCAAGACGCCGTTCGATGAGATCTGGGCGAAAAACGAGGTGTTCAAGGAGCTGCGCACGCTCGACTACGGCGGTGGCTGCGGCTCGTGCAGCTATAAGAAGGCATGCGGCGGCTGCCGTGCGCGCGCTGCGTACTACCACGGCGGCGACTTCATGGCGGAGGAGCCGTGGTGTCTCTACCACGGACGCCGTGGTGAGGCATAAGGAGAGGTGAAAAGGGACTGCTGCACGAAGCTAAAACTTCGTGCAGCAGTCCCTTTTGTGTGAGATTCTAGTTGCGGATTTGAACAGATGTTTGTATAATATAGGAGAGAACCAATCGATAAGCTTGGGCGGCAACCTTCTTCACCTTCCTTATTCTATACATGGGAGGTGGTGCAAATGGATAGCTACGAGTGCATACTGCTTATTGTATTCGCTACGGGTTACATCCTCGCTGTAAAAAAGAAATAACCGCCCTGCCTGAGAAACGGTGCGGTTAAATCCATATCCGTGATGAAGGTAGCCGCTCTATCGAGCGGTTCTCTTTTATGTCCCTATTATATCAGAGAGCTGCATCATGTGCAAGATTTATTCGCTGCGGGCTGCATCCTTGTGCCCTGCATCGTCCTTGTCTTTGCTCTCCGCATCATCGAGTGCCTTTTTCGTTAGTGCGGCAGTGAGGGAGGTGACGGCGTTCGCTGTCGCACTGTCCTCTTTGGGGGCGGCGTTTTCCTTTTCCTTTTCCTTTGCCGTCGCAGCCTCGAGATCGGCGCGCTCCTGCACGGACTGACGCCGCAGGGCATCGGTATGCTCTGCTTTTTCCTTGATGATATTTTGGAACTCACCGATGTTTTTTGCGTTCTCACTTATCTGTGTGCCGATGAGTCGCTTATCCTCTCCTGTGAGTCCTTCGGCATTATATTGCCGTTCCAATTCGCGCCCCTTCTTGTAGAATGTGCTGAGCCAATCCTCGTCGGTCATTCCCGCCCGCTTCAGTTTGTCCGCTTCCTTCTGCAGGAGCGCCTTATCGTCGTCTGTGAGCTTTTCGTCGGTCGCGATGCGCTGCTCGATGGCGGCGGCTTCGTCCTTTTTCGCGCGTTTCTCATCCAGCTCGTTCTGCTCGGCGGCGAGTGCCGTCTCGGCAGGGGTCAGGCGGTCGTCGGGGGCATCCATCGCACTCAGTTCGCGTCCCTTCGCGCTGATATAGACCTCGGCGGCACGGGAGAGGATGGTCGGTGCAGTTTTTGCGTTTTGCCCTGCTGTCTGTCCCGTGGTCTGACGCACGGTTTGACGCGCGGGATGAGCATCCGTGTGCAGAAAGGAAAGTTTTTCATCAATACGCTGTGTTTGCATCATCAGCACCTCCGCAGATATCCCTTTACCTATCATATCGTGTGGAGGTGGGGCTTCCTTAAATATAGATGAAGTTTTTACGCCCGCATGGCGCGCATGGCGTTGAGGACGGCGAGGAGGGTGACGCCCACGTCGGCGAAGATCGCCGCCCAGAGGTTCACCCAGCCGAGTGCACCGAGGAGGAGGACGGCCGCCTTGATGCCGATGGCGAGGGCGATGTTCTCCCGTGCGATGCGGACGGTGCGGCGTGCGAGGGCGAGGAGGGAGACGAGCCTGCGCGGTTCGTCGGTCATGAGTACGACATCCGCCGCCTCAATAGCGGCGTCCGCACCGATGCCGCCCATGGCGATGCCGATGTCGGCACGTGCAAGGACGGGCGCGTCGTTGATGCCGTCGCCGATGTAGGCGAGCGTCCTGTCCGCGCGCTCGGCGGCGAGCAGACGCTCAAGATGTGCCGCCTTGTCCTGCGGCAGGAGTTCGGCGTATACCGTGTCGATGCCGACCGCCGCAGCGACGCTCTGTGCGGCGGGGCGGGCATCGCCCGTGAGCATGACGGTCTCGCGGACGCCGTGCTCCCTCAGCGCGCGGACGGCATCCGCAGCACCTGCTCGGACGGTGTCGGCGACACAGATCATGCCCGCATACGCTCCATCTACGGCGAGCCAGATCGCACCCGCAGGTGCGGCAGGCGGGAGGTCGGTGACGCCGCTCTCGCTGAGGTATGCGCGCGTGCCGATGCAGATGATGCGTTCCTCGCTGCGCGCGGTGATGCCGCGTCCCGCGTGCTCCTCGATGTCATGGACAGCCGCAGGAGTGCCGCCGCATTCCGCGAAGGCACGCATGACGGCGCGCGCCATCGGATGGGAGGAGTGCTGCTCTGCGGCGGCGGCGCGGGCGAGCACCTCCTGTTCCGTAGCGCCTGCGGCGGGGAGGATGCGCGTCACACGGAGACTGCCCTCGGTGAGCGTGCCTGTCTTGTCAAAGACGACAGTGTCCGTGCGGGCGAGCGCGTCGAGATAGGAGCTGCCCTTGACGAGGAGCCCCGCACGGGATGCCGCGCCAAGCCCCGCGAAGAAGGTGAGCGGAACGGAGATGACGAGGGCGCAGGGGCAGGAGATGACGAGGAAGGTCAGCGCACGGTAGACCCACGGCGCGAAGGCGTCTCCCATGATGAGCGGCGGCAGGACGGCGATGGCGAGAGCGGCGCATACGACGACGGGGGTATAGATGCGCGCAAAGCGCGTGATGAACGCCTCCGTGCGCGACTTCTTATCCGCCGCCTCCTCCACGAGATCCAGAATGCGCGCCGCAGCGGACTGCGCATAGGCGGCTGTGACGCGGACGGTCAGCGCGCCCGTGATGTTGACGCAGCCGCTGAGGAGCGTATCTCCCGTATGCACGGTGCGCGGCAGGGACTCTCCCGTGAGCGCAGCGGTGTCGAGCGTGCTCTCGCCTGCGGTCACCGTTCCGTCGAGCGGTACGCGTTCCCCCGGATAGATGCGGATCATGCTGCCGACGGCGACCGCCTCGGGATGTACGACTTCCTCGCGCCCGTCCATGAGGACGCGCGCCGTGTCGGGGCGGATGTCCATGAGCGCCGTGATGGAGCGGCGTGCACGCTGGACGGCACGATCCTGCAGGAACTCACCGAGCTGATAGAGCAGCATGACAGCGGCGGCCTCGGCGTAGTCGCCGAGCGCGAGGGCGCCGAGCGTGGCGGTGCTCATGAGAAAGTGCTCACCAAAGAGATGCCCCCGCCGCAGATTCACAGCGGCGCGCCAGAGAACATCGGCACCGACGAGGACATACGCCGCGAGCAGGAGAATGGTGCCCGCCGTCCCCTCGCCGCAGAGCATACCGAGGAGAAAGAGCAGGGCTGCCGCCGCGATGCGCGTGCACGCGGACAGGTACGTGCGTCGCTCCGGCGGCGCGTTTGTGCATCCGCACCCGCAATCATGAGACTGTGCTGCTGAATCCATGATGGATCACCGCTTTCTGCTTTTATATGAACAGTTATTCGTGCGTTGATTATGGCGCAGAAACGCGATGAAGTCAAGCGGAGATGTGGAAATCACGGATAAATCCGGTGCGATTTTTAAGGAATCGTTTTGCCTGCCGTTTGAAGGAATAATCGTCTGTCTTTTCGTAATGCTATGTTCTATTAAATTTTCTCGGAGGGCGCAGAACTATTGCAATAGCACGGTGGATATGGTAAATTATCACAGTATTTCTTGTACGTGTGCCAAACATTCGAAGGGGAATGGGGGGAACGGCATGCGGTACATTTGGAAGGGTTAGCCGGCCTTGAGGGATATCTGGAAACTTGGCGGGATGATTAGTGTCTGCACGGGGGAGGCGCGCGCAAGCGCGTCGTGCATCGACGACCAAATGGCAGGAAATATAAGGCTGGTGGGGATCACCAGCTTTTCTTTTTGCGCAAAATAGGATAGAATATTGTCGATGGCTTATGCAGGAGGCATCTGCCGCCGATTCTACTTATATGGATATAACCGATATTACACGGAGGTAATCGTATGGCGCTGTTTGAAGGAATCGGACGAGTCAGCGACTATGCACAGCTGAATAACCTCAGGCGCGAGGCGAAGTATCGCGTAAAGACGGGACAGAGTCTCGTGCAGGCGATGGGTGCGCCCTTGCAGATCAGCAGGCAGAGGTTCAGTGAGGCGCAGGAGTCAAATACAAAACGCGACGCGGAGCGCGAGAGCCTGATCCGCCAGAAACTGCGGAATGGGCAGAAGCTCTCTCCCATGGACAAGCAGTATCTGAAGGAGAAGGATCCCGATCTCTACGATAAGGTGGCGCGGATCGAGGAGCGGCGTGAGGCTCTGGAACGCGCACTGAAACGTGCCAAGTCAAAGGAGGAGGCACGGCTCGCGGTGGCACAGGCGAATATCTCCGTGCTCGCGGAGATGCAGCGGGGCGGCGGTGCGTCAAGCGTGTCGGGTGCAGGCGGGGGTTCCGCGGGGAATGCGGAGATGCCTGCCGCAGCGGCGAACAGCAGTGCGGCTGCGGCGGGCGATGCTCTCGATGCACCACAGGCGACGGGCGCGGATGCTGCGCCGACGACAGGGGATATGCAGGGCGCCATCGGCCGTGAGGCGGTTGCCGCCCAGAGTGACGCGGCACTGTCTGTGCCGAACGCCGGACAGGACGGTGCGGATGGTGGGTACGCAGACGGCGTGCAGGATCATTCGTGCGGGGAGGAGAAGGACGCCTGCGGCAATCGTCGCACGCCCCCGCCGGCGGAGATGGCGGAGATGCTCCGCACGGCACAGCAGGCGGGCAATCGTCTGCCGATCGACGATGAGAGGGTATATCTCCTGCGCGCGCTCCAGCGTGAGTGGATGGAGTATGCGAACTCCAAGGAGTACCGGAACCTCCCGGATACGATACGCGATGCGGCCGCAGAGGAGGCACGCGGCATCCACCGCAAGCAGCACGCGGATGCCACACGTATTCTTTCGCATCCTGCGCCGAGTGCCGCAGAGGTGCTCGCCTCACACCGCTACTATCATGCGGCGCAGCGCGGAGCGTCCTTCGAGGCGAAGGGCTGAGCAATATGCTGCTGCGCGAACGCCTGCGAAATAAGGGGTTCGCTAGAAAGGACAGCCATGTTTACATTCAAAGGAGACGGATTCCCCCCTTTTCACGGCATCACGCCGCAGATTCACGAGGAGGCGTTTGTCGCACCGCAGGTTTTTCTCTCGGGCGACGTACGGCTCGGGCAGTACGCGAGCCTCTGGCCGGGGGTTGTCGCGCGCGGCGATGTCAACTATATCTCGGTCGGCGTCTGCTCCAATGTTCAGGATCTCACGTGTCTGCACGTCGCGGATGATAATCCGTGCATCATCGGCGACTATGTGACGGTTGGGCACAGCGCGTGCATCCACGGCTGCGAGATCGAGGATCACGTGCTGATCGGCATGGGCGCGATTGTCCTTACGGGGGCAAAGATTGGGCGCGGCTCGATCATCGCGGCGGGCGCCGTGGTCAAGGAGAACGCCGTCATCCCGCCAAACTCGCTCGTCGCGGGCGTCCCGGGCAAGATCGTGCGCGAGAACATCGACCGCATCAAGACAATCCACGCGCAAGCAATCAAGTACAAATGCGAGTGGTCGGTGGAGTACGGCGTCTATCCAGAGATCGGCGGCGAACGCTACCACGGCGAGAAGGTCATCTGATGGCGGATGCGGAGGAACTGATCCGCCAGCCGCACGGCAGGGAGCAGCAGGTCAAGATGGAGATCGTCTCCATGATCCACGGCGGCGAGCCGCCCTACGATGTGATCTACCACGTTGCACAGTGGCTGGAAAAAGCCTCGGGCGAGCCGGGCTACGCACAGTACGTCCTCGATGCGATGCGCGCGGTCTACGGCTGTGCGCTGCAGCATGTGCGGCCGATGGAGGATGAGCTGCACGACGTGGAGGCGCGTCTCGTGCGCATCCGCGCCGCCTACGAGAACCCCGTGTTCACGGAGGAGGAGAAGAAGCGGATCCGCTTTGCGATCGACCTCCATGTGAAGAACATCGAACGTCTGAAGGAGTGCATTGCGCGCGCCAAGGCGAACGGCGAGCCGGCGGAGATCGTGAAGAACTGAACGGGGCTCCCGTGAGGCATTTGCAGACTGTGATCTTTGAAACTTCTTGTATACTGCCATACAGAAGCCGTCCCGCTTGCATGCAGGGCGGCTTTTATGGTACTATATTTTCGTTATCATATTTCCATTTTCGGAAATTCGCTCATTTTTTAGGAGGGAAAGAACATGAACATCTCTACCGTAAAGAAGTTTTTTGCGGCAGGTGCAGTCCTTGTATTCTCTGCTGCACTCCTCACCGGCTGCGGCGGCGACTCTGCATCGGCGAAGAAGTTCCTCAACATCGGCACGGGCGGCACGGCGGGGACATACTACCCGATCGGCGGCGCGATTGCCGAGATCCTGAACAAGGAGATTCCGGGCATGAACGCGAGTGCGCAGAGCACGGGCGCGTCGGTGGCAAACATCAATATGCTGCGCGACAAGGCCATCGATCTCGCGACGGTGCAGAACGATATTACGTACTACGCCGTGACGGGCACGGAGATGTTCGACGGCAAGAAGGTGGACGGTCTGCAGGGGATTGCATCGCTCTACCCCGAGACCTGCCAGTTCGTGACGCTCCAGTCCTCGGGCATCAAGAGCATTGCCGATCTCAAGGGCAAGCGCGTCGCGGTCGGTGCGGCCGGATCGGGCGTCGAGGCGAATGTGCGCCAGATCCTCGCGGCATACGGCGTCTCCTATAACGATATTGACGCACAGTTCCTCTCGTTCGCTGAGGGCGCGAGCGCACTGAAGGACGGCAACGTGGATGTCGCCGTACTGACGGCGGGCTATCCGACGGCGTCCGTGCAGGATATCGCATCGCAGAACCCCGTCCGTCTCCTCCCCGTAGAGGAGAAGGTCGCGGATGAGCTGATCGCGAAGTATCCGTTCTACACGAAGACCACGATCCCTGCGGGGACGTATGCAGGATTTGATGAGGCAGTCCCGGGCGTCTCCGTCATGGCGATGCTCGTCGCGGGCCCCTCGGTGGATGCCGATATGGGCTACAGCATCACGAAGGCGATCTTCACGCATCTCGACCGTCTGCAGGCGGCACATGCAGTCGGCAAGCAGATCACGAAGGATACGGCGGAGGATGGCATGTCCCTGCCGATGAATCCGGGCGCGGAGAAGTACTTTAACGAGAAATGAGAGCCTATCTGATCGCTCTCGCGACGGCCGTGCTCCTCATCGCGTTTGACATTCTCTCCGCCCCGGCGCTCCTCATGCACGCGGGCGGTGAGACGACCGTCCTCGTACGGGAGATCGGCAGAGAGGGCACGCCGTTCACGGTGCGGTTCATCCACTCCGTGCAGAAGACGCCTGTGGAGGAGTTCCTCACCGTCTATCCGGATGGGCATTTCCACCTCACGGGCACGCGCTATCAGTCACACGGCGTGGGGCTGCCCTTTCTCCCCGAGGAGGGAACATTTCGCGAGGAGGATGGACATTTCATCCTCGATATGGATCGTGACTATGACACGCTGAGCCTGCGCACAGGCGTGGGGACGGAGCTGACCATTACGGCGGGCGGCACGGACTACCCCCTCTATGAGCGCTATCCTGACGGCACGCGCATCGATCTCGTCGCTGCGCCACTCTATACAAGCCTATGATAAGATTTCCGAGGCTGCGGATCGCGGCCTCGTATTTCTTTTTCTGCATCTTTATAAAATATTTTGTATATCGTGAAAATGTTCGGGGCTATAGGAACCGCTGATAAAATGAGGTATGCCAGATTGGCGTAGATTTTTTGTCCGATTGAGGCAGCAAACCGGACGCATAGCAGAGGCTATGTGGAGGATTTGCTAACGAAAAGCGGGCGAAAAAGATGCGTCAAGATGGTCGTACCGAATTTATCAGTGCTTCCTATACCCTGCCGAAAGAATCATTTAAGGATGTGAACCTCTATGACAGACCATGCTGCAAATGCGGAAAAGGTACTCAAGAAATACGACCGTGAGTCCAACACCGCCCACTATACGGGCTGGCCGAAGAAGATCATTGCGGCGATCGCCATTACGTTTTCCGTCTTTCAGCTCTATACGGCGATCTTCGGCGTGCTCGATGCACAGCTGCAGCGCGCCATCCACCTCGGGTTCGGACTCGCGCTCGCCTATCTCCTCTATCCCTTCCGGCGTGCGTGGACGCGGGATCACTACTTTCACCCGATCGACATCGTATTCGCCGTCCTCGGTGCGGCGACACCCGCCTATCTCGTCATCCAGTACCGCGAGCTGATCACGCGTGCGGGCACGGTCTCGCCCGTGGACACCGTCGTCGGCGGACTCGGCATCCTCCTCGTCATCGAGGCGACGCGGCGCGTCGTGGGGCTGCCGATGGTGACGGTCGTGCTCGCATTCATCGCGTATGCCTTCCTCGGTCCCTACATGCCGGGCGTGCTCGCGCATCGCGGACTCACGCCGGAGCAGCTGATCGGCCACCTCTACTTTACGACGGAGGGCATCTTCGGCATCCCGCTCGGTGTCTCCTCGACGTTTATCTTCCTCTTCATCCTTTTCGGTGCCTATCTTGAGAGCACGGGACTCGGCAAGTTCTTCATCGACCTCGCCAATGCGGTCGCGGGCTGGGCGAGCGGCGGCCCGGCGAAGGTCGCCGTCCTCTCCAGCGGACTGATGGGCACGGTCTCGGGCAGCTCGGTCGCAAATGTCGTCGGCACGGGCTCGCTCACCATCCCGATGATGAAAAAACTCGGCTACAACGCAAACTTTGCTGGGGCGGTCGAGGCGGCGGCCTCCACGGGCGGACAGCTCATGCCGCCGGTCATGGGTGCGGCGGCGTTCCTCATGGCGGAGTTCGTCGGCGTTCCCTACATTGACGTTGTCAAGGCGGCGGCGATCCCCGCACTCCTCTACTTTACGGGGGTTTGGCTCGGCGTTCACTTTGAGGCAAAGCGCAAGAAGCTGAAGGGCATCCCGCGCGCCGAGCTGCCGAATCCGCTGACGCTCCTGAAGGAGCGCGGGCATCTCGCGATCCCGCTCATCGTGATTGTCTACCTGCTCGTCTCGGGCTATACACCCATGCGCGCGGCACTCGTCGCCATCTTCCTCTCCATCCTCTGCGCCATGCTGCGCAAATCGACGCGCATGAAGCCGATCGAGATCGTCTACGGCCTTGAGCGCGGCGCGAAGGGCGTGCTCGGCGTGCTCGTCGCCTGTGCGTCGGCGGGCATCATCATCGGCGTCGTCACAAAGACGGGCGTCGGCCTGCGCCTCGCGTCGGGCCTGATTGATCTCGCAGGTGGGATGCTCCTGCCGGCGATGTTCTTCACCATGATTACGGCAATCGTGCTCGGCATGGGCGTGCCGACGACGGCGAACTACGTCATCACCTCGACCATCGCTGCTCCTGCACTGGAGCAGATGGGCGTGCCTGTGCTCGCTGCGCACATGTTCGTGTTCTACTTCGGCATCATTGCGGATGTCACGCCGCCTGTTGCCCTCGCCGCCTACGCAGGAGCGGGCATCAGCGGAGGAAATGCGCTGAAAACAGGCGTACACGCGTCAAAACTAGCGATAGCGGCGTTCATCATCCCCTATGTATTCGTCCTGTCGCCCGTTCTCCTCATGGTCGATGCGACACCGCTCGCCATCGTCTCCGTGACGCTCACGGCGCTTCTTGGCATGATCGCCATCAGCTCCGCGCTCTGCGGATTCCTCGCCGATCACTGCCGCCCCTATGAGCGGATCCTCCTCATCATCGCCGGCCTCCTCATGATTAAGCCGGGCGGCATCACCGACCTCGTCGGACTTGCTCTCTTCGTCGTCATCCTCGTCATGCAGTATCGGCGGGCGAAGGAGGCAGCATGAAGACGGCACAGGAATACATCGAGGAACGCAGCTTTTTCGATGCGGTCAAGGTACTGTATGAGGTTCCGGAAGCCGAGCGCGATGCGCTCTGGAACTATCGTATGGGCTATGCTCTGTACTTTTTTGCGATCAATCGTTATCCGAAGCTCTGTGTTCTGCGTCTGGCTCTCAGCTATTTGGAGCGTGCAGATGAGGATACGGCAAGCAAGGCGGAGATCGAGCGCGTCTTCTTTGGCAAGCCCGGCGGTATGACGGCGCGGTGCAAAGAGGCGGTTGAAAACAAGCACGGCTGGTATGCGGAGGAGCCCGCTTCGATGCGTGTAGAGCAGCTCGTGCGCGACGTTGAGGCAGAGCGGGAACGCCTGCGCCGTGACGTGACGGCATTTTTTGAACGCACACAGCGGCGCGAGATTGCCATCGCGCATCATCCGGCAGAGGAAAAACTCCCCGTTGGCGCGAGCAAGTTCTACGGAACACCCGACCTACCCGCAGATTTTGACTGGCCGTACTATGAGGGGACGGACTTCGAGGACGTGACAAAGAACCGCCCGCTTGCCTTTCTCGCGCAGATTAACCTCGCCGAGGCCTCGCAGTATGATCGTACGGGGCTTCTGCCAACGTCAGGCGTCCTCAGTTTCTTCTATGAGACCGTGTCGATGGAGTGGGGCTTTGAACCGGGGCACAAGGGCTATGCGCGCGTCTATTATTTCCCCGAGACGGAGGGACTTGTCCCGACACAGATTCCGGAGGAAACGAAGGAGTGGAGCGTGGGCGAGCAGGCACTGTCCTTTGCGGATGCCGTCAGCCTTCTGTCGTCTTTTGCATACAGCCGCAGCTGCGGCAACGAGGTGGATTGGGATACCTACAACGAACTGCGTGCGGAGTTCGGATACGATGCTGCCGCACACGAAGACAATCCCATGAAGATGCTTGGCTATGCCGACGAGATTCAGAATGAAATGGAGCCGGAGTGCGAACGCTACAGCAGGGGCATTGACGAAGACATGCAGGAAGAGCTCTCCGAAGAGGAGGAAGCGGAACTTGTGAGAAGTGCTGCAGATCGCTGGGTGCTGCTGTTTCAGATGGGCACCGTCGAGGACGGTGAAACGGAGCTTATGTACGGCGACTGTGGCCGGATCTACTTCTGGATTCGGAAGGAAGACCTTGCTGCGCGGAACTTTGACAACGTTCATCTGATCCTGCAGTGCGGGTAAAATAAATTGCACATCGGAGTGACGATGAAACAGCGCGGACATTACGACTAACACAAAAAACATCCCTGCCATGCGGCAGGGATGTTTTCATATCCAATTTTCGCGATCAGTGCTTTTCTTCCGCCTTCACGTCGATGACCGGACCGTCAAGCAGCTGCGGCTCCTCGTCGGGCTCGGATCCCTTGCGGCGACGCCAGATCAGGAAGGCAATCACAGCGAGGATGACGAGCACGAGGACAACGGCGCCGATGATGACGTTCGTATGCCAGATGCGGAACGACACCTGAATCGGCGAGGACTCACCCGTGACGAGCGTCTTGCCGAGGTTCCACGTGAGCGTCCTGCCGCCGTCCTCCTCGCGGTCGGCGTTGGAGCTCGACGGTGCGGATGGGAGCGTCATCTGATAGGTGAACGTGATGTTGCTGGCGAATGCACCTGCACCGCCGCCGTTCTGGCTGCCCTCGAACAGAAGGTCAAAATTGTAATCCGTGTAGAAGAGGCTCTTCTTCACCGTAATGCCCGTGTTCTTGCCGTCATGTGCGGCGAAGAACTCCTGATCGGACAGCTTGTCCACCGAGTCGTAGTGCTCCGTGATCTCGTAGCCCGACATATTCTCCTTTGTGACAGGCGCGACCTGCGCATCGGGGTTCTTTGCCAGCATGGACGCCTTGCTCTGCTCGACGATCTGAGCAAGCATCGGCGCACTGACGAGCGTCGTCTTGAGATCGGCAGAGCCGTCGTTGTTGACCGTGACGTTCACGTCGCCGCTGAAACAGCCGCTCGTCAGAACGAGCAAGCCAAGCATCACTGCGGCGAGCATTGTGCGCATGTACTGCGTAGTGAACATAGTATACCTCCCATAGATTTGACCGCATAAATTCGGATTGAGATTTATCCGTATTGTACATGAGAGAGGGGGATTTTGCAAGGAGGAATACCTTAGCGGGCAGATACTCCTTCTCTCTGATGCACAGAAACTATTTCCTGAAAAAATTTATCTATTTATGGATAAAAAAGATTCGGTTGTCAGTGATGCGAATTTTCGCTATAATAGAGGTAGAATGATTCTGCTTAGCGCGGCAGCTCCTGCTGCAGTGGGGCAGAGGGGATATTTTCATGAGGAGGATTTCACATGGCAAAGGTAGCAGTTGTATACTGGTCCGGCACGGGCAACACGCAGAAGATGGCAGAGGCTGTCGTCGAGGGCGCAAAGGGCGCAGGTGCTGAGGTCGAGTGCTTTGAGGTGGACAGCTTCTCCGTCGATCAGATTGACGGCTTTGACGGTCTCGCGCTCGGCTGCCCCTCGATGGGCGCAGAGGAGCTCGAGGAGGGCTCGTACGAGCCGTTCTTCGCAGCTGCGGTGGACAGCGGCAAGCTCTCCGGCAAGCCCGTCGTGCTCTTCGGCTCGTGGGGTTGGGGCGCAGGTGCTTGGATGGAGACGTGGTCCGAGCGCACGAAGGATGCTGGTGCAAATCTCGTCGATACCTTCATCGTCGAGAACGAGCCGGACGACGAGGGGATCGAGGGCAGCAAGAAGCTCGGCGCAGCCATCGCCGGTGCATGCTGATCGGTAAACCTGTTCATATTTTTGACGAGAAGAGTCGCTTCGCGCGGGGCGGCTCTTTTTCTATGGAATCGATGAATTTATCAGTGCTTCCATCTGGATTTATTGCAGGAATTTTGCCACATGATAGAGAAATTAACAAGATATACATGAGGGGTGTATACTGAGTAAGGAAGCACTGATAAAACAGTCTCTCAGATTGGCGTAGATTTTTTCGTCCGAACGAGGTGGAAAACCGGACGCAGAGTGGTGCTCTGTGGAGGATTTTCCGCCGAAGTGCGGGCAAAAAAGATGCGCTGGGAAGTACTGATAAAATAAAGTCCGTCGAATTGGTGCAGATTTTTTGTCCTGTCAAGGAGACAAACCGGACGCATAGCAGAGGCTATGTGGAGGATTTGTCGACACAGACAGGGCGAAAAAGATGTACTAAGACGGCGGTGCTGAGTTTATCAGTACTTCCCTAAGATGGTAGTGCCGAATTTATCAGTGCTTCCTAAGGGAAAGGAATGATGATGTATGGAAACAGAAGCGGCGTCTGCGGCAGTGCAGACGGCAGGCTTTATTCATCCTGTGATGGCGGATGTTATGACCATCCTGTCGTTCGTCCTCGTCGTCGCGAGTGTCGGGATCGCCTCCGTGGCGACGTACTATGCGTGGCGGCAGTCGGGCGGCACGATTGATGCGGTGGAAAAGGATGTCGCGTGGCTGCGCAAAGAGGCGGAGCGTCTCTCGAACGAGATCAAAAGCGTCGCAGCAAAGGACAGTATGACCGCGAGCGAGATCACGCAGCTCAAGGAAAAGATTGCGCAGCTTGAGGCGGCGCTAACGGAGATGGGGGAGCGGCCTGCGGCACCGCCGCCCGAGGAGCCAGCGCCGGAGCCGGAACTGCCTGCCCCTGAGCCCGAGCCCGAGCTGCCGGCACCGGAGCCAGAGTCGGAGCTTCCCGCACCGGAGCCGGAACCCGAAGCGGAGGAAGAAGAGGACGACGATCTCGACCTCGATGCGCTTCTTGACAGCAAGCCGATCTGGCAGGATCTCCTTGACGACTACCACGCTCTGTGCGAGAATTTCGACCGTGCGAAGGGCGCGGAACTGTGTATGCCGATCATCACGAAGTATGGGCTGCATCTCCTCGTCTGCTCCGACCACGCTGCCGTCGAGAACGGCAAGGCGATGCCGAAGTTCGAGGAGGTCGAGGATCTGAGCGAGGCGACCTTCTGGGCGTATGACATCCCGGGACAGCCGGACGACTTCGCCGTCGTTCCGAGCCCCATGTTCCCCTACGATCAGAAACTGCATGAGAGCGGCGGCATGAAGGAGACCTTTGCTGCACGCTACGAGGCCGGCATGACCTACGACCACGTCACCGTCGATATGCCCGCACTCTTCAGCAAGCGCAACGACAAGTGGAACATCGAGCAGCCGGGACTCCTGCGGCTCGTGGAGTAAAAGTACCGATAACAAAGAGAACCGTACACGAGGGAAATACCTCGGTACGGTTCTTTTGTGTCATGGAACGATTTTGGGAAGCACTGATAAATTCAGCCGCGCCATCTTGGCGCATCTTTTTCGCCCTGCCATCGTCGACAAATCCTCCACATAGCTTTGGCTATGCGTCCGGTTTGTCTCCTTGACAGGACAAAAAATCTACACCAATCTGACAGACTTCATTTTATCAGCGATTCCCTAACTTTTTCCATGTGAAAGGAGACAAACGCATGGACACACTCATTCTTTTCGCACAGGGCTTCATCGGGATGTTCAACAAGGGCGGTGAGACACTCATCAGCTGGGTGACGGGCATTATCCCGACGCTGCTCTGTCTGCTCGTCGCAATGAACGCAATCGTTCTCTTCGTCGGAAATGAGCGCGTGGAGCGATTTGCTCATTTCTGCGCGGGCAATCCATTTTCCCGCTATGTCATTCTGCCGTTCATCGGGGTGTTCTTCCTCTGCAACCCGATGGCACTATCGCTGGGAAAATTCCTTCCGGAATTTTACAAGCCTTCTTATTATGCGGCATCGTCTTCGGCATGCCATACGATGAACGGTATGTTTCCGCATGTCAATCCCGGTGAGATGTTCGTGTTCCTCGGCGTCGCCAACGGCATCACGACACTCGGACTGCCCTATACGGATCTTGCTGTCCGCTATCTGCTCGTCGGTCTCGTGGTCAATTTCCTGCGCGGCTGGCTGACGGACTTTACGACGGCGTATGTGCAGCGTCAGCAGGGCGTTGAGCTCAGCAAAGAGCCCGCTGTACTGAAGTAAGGAAGAAGGGAGCAATACTATGGCAGAGTATAAAAGTGTTGTCGTCTCGGCAGGTTCGGGCGGCTTTGGCGGTCCGCTCACACTGACGCCGGATGAGAAGCGGCATAAAATCGTCAATATCACGGGCGGGGTCATCTCGGATGTTGCCCTTCGCCTCGGTGAGATGACGGGCGCAGAGGTCGTGGATGGCTTTAAGACCAGTGTTCCCGAGGAGGAAATCCTCGCTGTGGTCATTGACTGCGGCGGCACGCTGCGCTGCGGCATCTATCCGCAGAAGCGCATCTTTACGGTGAACGTCAAGCAGACGGGACCCTCCGGCCCGCTTGCCCAGTACATCAAGGAAGATATCTACGTCTCGGCGGTCAAGCCGAACAATATCGCATTCAGCGACGGCTCGGCAGCGCCTGCTGCACCGGCTGCATCCGATGCAGCTGCGGCGGCACCCGCGCCGAAGTACGATACGACGAAGAAGATCACCGAGCAGTCCGGCGGCCTTATGGCAAAGATCGGACAGATGATGGGCGGTATTGTCGCGACGTTCTATCAGGCAGGACGTGAGTCCGTCAATACCATGATTACGACGATTCTGCCGTTTATGGCGTTCGTCTCCATGCTGATCGGCGTTATCCTTGGTTCGGGCTTTGGCGACTTCGTGGCGCATTTCATCTCGCCGCTCGCCTCCTCGCCGATCGGTCTCGTCATTCTGGCACTGATCTGCTCCTTCCCGCTCCTGTCCCCGTTCCTTGGACCGGGTGCGGTCATCGCGCAGGTGGTCGGTGTGCTGATCGGCGTTGAGATCGGTCTCGGACACATTCCGCCGAACCTCGCGCTTCCTGCGGTGTTCGCCATCAATGTCCAGTGCGCCTGCGACTTTATCCCTGTCGGTCTCGGTCTTGCCGAGGCAGATGCCAAGACGGTGGAGATCGGTGTGCCCGCTGTCCTTTACTCCCGTTTCATGACTGGCCCGCTTGCGGTTATCATCGCGTGGATTGCCAGCGCGGGGCTGTACGAGAACTAATTGTAGGGAAAAGGAGAATATGCAATGAGCTGGCTGAATCTTGAAGGAAAGACTGCGATTGTTACCGGGGGCGCGTCGGGGATCGGCAAGGCGGTCGCCGAGGAGTTTCTGGCACAAGGCGCGAATGTCGTCGTCTGCGATATGAATCCGCAGGCACCTGCCTTTGATGAAAAGAAAGGCAAGATGCTCTACGTGGTCACCGATGTGACAAAGCGCGACAGCGTTACGGCAATGGTTGCGGCGGCGAAGGAGAAGTTCGGACACATCGACATTCTCGTCAACAATGCGGGCATCAACATCCCGCGCCTTCTGGTCGACCCGAAGGATCCGCACGGGAAGTATGAGCTGGACGACGCTGTCTTTGACAAGGTGACGGCGGTCAACCTCAAGGGCGTCTATCTCTGCGCACAGGAAGTCGGGCGCGAGCTCGTCGCACAGGGACACGGCGTGATCATCAACATGAGCTCAGAGAGCGGCATCGAGGGCTCTGAGGGGCAGAGCATCTATGCGGCGACGAAGAATGCAGTCAATTCTTTTACGCGTTCGTGGGCAAAGGAATTCGGCAAGCTCGGCGTCCGCGTGGTCGCAGTGGCGCCCGGCATTCTTGAGGCAACGGGCCTGCGTACTCTTGCCTATGAGGAGGCTCTTGCCTACACGCGCGGCATCACCGTCGATGATCTGCGCAAGGGCTATGCGAGCACGAAGACCACACCGCTCGGACGCAGTGGAAAGCTCAGTGAGGTCGCCGATCTCGTCGCCTACCTCGCTTCGGAGCGTGCATCCTATATCCACGGCGTTACGTACAACGTCGCCGGCGGTAAGACGCGGGGCTGACAACCAAATATGACAAAACGCCGCCAACGGGGCATAGAGCCCGTTGGCGGCGTTTTCGTATCGTATTGTTTTCACCGCTCTGCCGAAGTGACGCGTGAGGAGAGCACGAGCATGAATACGGCGAGGGAAACGATGCCTACGGCGAGTCCGATGTAGCCGTTTTCGGTCAGTCCGTCGGCGATGTAGCCGATGAGAGAGCAGGAGGCGACGACGGCGACGTAGGGAAGCTGGGTCGATACGTGGTCGAGGTGGTGACACTGCGCTCCTGCCGACGCGAGGATGGTGGTGTCGGAGATGGGCGATGCGTGGTCGCCGCAGACCGCACCCGAGAGGATGGCAGCAACGGAGACAACGAGAATGTCAGGCGCCGTCTGTCCGAGGACGGCGATGGCGATCGGGATGAGGATGCCGAACGTCCCCCAGCTCGTGCCCGTTGCGAAGGCAAGCCCTGCTGCGACGAGGAAGAAGAGCGGCGGCAGGAACATGACGACGCCCGCATTGGCGGCGACGACCGTGCCGACGAAACCGCCGAGGTTCAGGTACTCCTTGCTGCAGATGCCCGAGAGTGTCCACGCGAGGCAGAGGATGAAGATGGCGGGGGTCATCGCCTTGAACCCCCAGCCGAAGCTGTCGCAGAATACATTAAATGAAACGACGCGGCGCGGCAGGTAGAGCAGCCCCGTAAAGACGAAGGCGATGAACGAGCCGAGCACGAGGGATTTTGAGGAGTCACAGCCGGCGAATGCCTGCGCAATGCTCTTGCCCTCGTGGATGCCGCCCGTATACAGCATCCCGTAAATGCAGGCGACGATGAGGACGAGCAGGGGGAGTACGAGGTCGATCATCTTGCCGTGTCCCTCGCTCGCCGCACTTGCTGATGCCTCCGCCGTATCCTGATACTCCTTCGGGATCTCGAACTCTACGTTGGATTTCTCGACGCTCCTGCGCATCGCACCGAAGTCACGTCCCGTCCATATAATATAGAGCATAAAGAGGATTGTCAGCCATGCGTAGAGGTTGAACGGGATGGTCTGCAAAAAGAGCATGAAGCCGTCGATGGGCGAGTCCTCCGGGAGCGACGAGCCGACCGCTGCTGCCCAGCTGGAGACGGGGGCAATGATGCAGATCGGCGCTGCCGTCGCGTCGATGATGTAGGCGAGTTTTGTCCGCGCGATCTGGAACTTGTCCGTGACAGGGCGCATGACCGTGCCGACGGTGAGGCAGTTGAAGTAGTCGTCGATGAAGATGACGATGCCGAGGAGAACGGTGACGAGGGATGCACTGCGCTTCCCCTTGATCGTCCGTGTTGCCCACTCGCCGTAGGCGTTCATCGCACCCGAGCGCGTAATGGCGGCGACGAGAATGCCGAGGATGACGAGAAAGACGAGGATGTTGACGTTGCCGCCCACCTTGTCTGCCATGACCTGAAACATCGTGAGCGTTGCCTGCAGAAAATTCCCGCCCGCAAAGAGCATCGCACCCGAGAAGATGCCGATGATGAGGGACATATAGACTTCCTTTGTCCAGAGGGCGAGGATAATGGTGATAATCGGCGGCAGAATCGACCATGCGGTTGCTGTCATGAGATAGAAGCACTTCCTTTGTGTTTTCTTTGTTGTGAGAACTGTTCAACAGTATACCATAAAAGAGAGAGCGGAAAAACAAATAAATTTTTAGAGAAGGAAAAGAAACATTAATGACGAACTAAAAGAGGAAAGGGGAAAACGTGTCTCGACAAACCACCATATTTTTGTGGGGTCTATGAACGAGTAACCTGTGCTCCGGGACTGTGCACAGGAGAAAGGAGAGGAAATTGTGGAGGAACAAGGACACAAGCAGGGGAGGGGCATCGGCTTCCAGCTGAACGCCGTCATCTTTATCGGGGTGGCGGTGATGGTTGCGATCCTCATCTCCTTCGTCGGCTATCGTGCGTACGACGAACTGCTCGCAACCGGTTCACGTGCCCAGTACAACGATTTGGAAGGGCACGCGAATTTGATCCTGTCGCGCTATGAGAGCATCAAGCAGTCGACAGAGGATATGCGTGTGCGTGTGAACAAGGAACTGGAAAAGCCGAAGGAAGCACGCAGCCGCGATGATCTGAACGAGATCCTGCGTGAGATCGTGCTCGCGAACGACAATATCGAAGGCGTCAGCGTTGTCTTTGAGCCGGATGCATTCGATGGGCAGGATGCCGCCCACGTTGGTGATGAGCTCTCGGACAGCTCGGGACGTGTGACGCTCTATGCGGCACGTGATGACAATGACAATGTCGAGTTCGAGTCCGAGTGGGGGTACGACAGTGCATCTTGGTACCAAAAGCCGAAGAGCTCGATGAAGCCGACACTGACAGAGGCGTTCTACGATGAGGTCGACGGAGAAAAGACGATGCTCGTCTCGTACTCGATTCCACTCATCGAGGACGGCAAGTTCATCGGAGTGGTCGACGCGGATCTCAACCTCACCCCGGTGCAGGAGAATTTTGCAAAAGCCAGTACACCGGATAACGTCTATCTGCTCGTGGACAATACCGGCAATCTGGTTGCACATGGCATGAGCCCGGACAGCCTGATGAAGAATGCCTTTGATCTGATGAAGTCCCCCGATGAGGAACGGAAGGCTGCCTACGGGGATGCGATGTATACGGTGACACGTGTCTCGCCGACATCGGGCAAGGATATGGTCTATATCTATCATGCCCTGAAGTTCCCGGGGACGGATGCGGTATGGTCGATATTCTCGTCGACAGAAAAGAGTAAGTTCGTCGGTACGGCACATGATATGGTGATCTTTGCCCTCATACTTGCCGTCATTGGCATCGTCGTCCTTGTCATCGTCCTGTCACTCTTTGTACGGCGGCGGCTTGTCGTTCCCATCGGTGATGTATCGGATACGCTCGCACGCTTTGCCGATCTCGATCTCGACAAGGACAAGGGGGCAAAGGTGCGCGAGCATCAGTACCGCACTGATGAGATCGGTTCGATGGTCAGCTCGCTGGCGCGGATGGCAAACAACCTGCGCGACATGGTCGGCAAGATCAACGGCGCATCACAGTCCGTTGCCGCGACGAGCGAGGAGCTGACGGCGACGGCACAGAACACGGCACACTCCGCGACACAGGTGCGCGACGGCATCCACGGCATCGCCGAAAGTGCCCGCGTACAGCTCAGTGATACGCAGACCGCCTCAGAGCATACGGAGGAGGCGATGCACCTCATCGAAGACAATGGCAAGGTGATGACTGCCCTCAACGAGGCGACAGAGAACATTAAGAAGCGGCAGGTCGAGGGCGCAGAGATCCTCTCTGACCTGATGAAGAAATCGACGGAGACGGCGGACGCCACACAGGAGGTCGCGCGTGTCGTCGAGGAGACGA
>ERZ773046.557-NODE-557-length-23391-cov-5.682079_pt1 | contig 23391 bp, 18 predicted proteins | sample MGYA00580634_ERZ773046 | MGnify/ENA primary metagenome ERZ773046 (study PRJEB29015, sample SAMEA2738127) | human oral metagenome | biome: human oral; feature: human-associated habitat; material: saliva | place: China | collected 2159 ... | reverse complement strand
CCGTCTTCGCCCCGTGGGCGGAGGACGGCACACGCGGCGGCGATATCCTCCGCGGCAAGGCACAGTACTATCGGGAGCGCGGGTACTGAGGCGTCGTCGCGCCCAATGCGCCCATGACGATGGGGCGGATATCGCTGGCATGAAGAATGTGCTATAATAAGAAAAAGGATTTGATCGGAGGGAAAGATCATGACACGAGTTGAACTGATGGTCGATGACGTCGTTAAGCAGGAGGCAGATGACCTTTTTGCCAGCCTCGGACTCGATACGGCGACGGCCATTCAGATTTTCCTGCGCGCTTCGATTGCGCATGCGGGCATCCCATTTTCGGTAGAGCAGCGGGATATCCCCGCGCATCTGAGGACTGCGGTGCATGACAGCCGTACGGGGGAAAATCTGCACGGCCCCTTTGCCACGGCGGAGGAGGCCGTCGCGTCCATGCTGGGGGAATAAGATGGATCAGATATTTGAAGATCGCCTGATCTTGTCTGCCGCAGCGACGGGGACACATGCGGAGCTTTTTGGAAGATAACAACAAAGGGACGACAGAGAGATTTGCTCTGTCGTCCCTTTGACGTACACACGGCGTCCTCTCCGTGAGTGCGGAGCACGTCCTCCTCATGGAGGATCGGAAGATGAGCGGCAAATAGCCGCGCTTTGATCGGATCACAGAGGACTACGATGTCGTCGTCTACATGGGCGATAACGCGGGCGATCTCCCCCTCGGGACGAAGGGCATGAACCGCGCCGCACGGAATGCCGCCATCGACGCTGCGCAGGAGGAGTTCGGCACCCAGTACATCGTCTTCCCGAACCCCGCCTACGGTTCCTGGATCAGCGCCCTCGCCAAGGCCTACATGACCATGAGCCCCGAGGCGCGCGAGGAGTTCTATGCAAAGACACTGACGGAGTAACAGAATACAATGAAAAGAGCCCGTCTCTGCTTTCTTGTTGCACGAGGGAGCAGGGGCGGGCTTTTATAGAAGATCGGACACTATAGGAAGCACTGATAAATTCAGCCGCGCCATCTTAGCATATCTTTTTTCCCGCTTTTTTCGGCAAATCCTCCACATAGCTCCGGCTATGCGTCCGGTTTGCTTCCTCAATCGGACAGCAAAATCTACGCCAATCTGACGAACTTCATTTTATCAGCGATACCATAAAAATGATTGATTTCCTCCTATTAGTCCAATATAATTGAACTAGGAGGAGCAGATATGATAAAAACTACAAATATGATATTAGCAGAGCTGAGCTCCTATGCAAACCCCAAAGCAAAACTATCCCGCCTCGTCAAAGAGGGAACATACATCCAGATCGTAAGAGGGCTCTATGAAACAGATCGAGGCGTTCCGAGGCACCTTCTTGCCGGAAGCATTTATGGACCATCTTACATTTCTTTTGCGTATGCACTGGGATTCTACGGTATGATCCCTGAGGCCGTCTATGCGGTTACAAGTGCTACGTTTGAAAAGAGAAAGAATAAGAAATATCAAACGCCTTTTGGTATGTTCCTTTATCGAGATGTTCCATCCGCCGTATTCCCTTTGGGCATCAGACTCTTGCAGGAGGGGGACTATTTTTATCGCATCGCAGAACCCGAGAAGGCACTTTGCGATCAGCTTTATACCATGCCGCCGACCGCAAACATAAGGGAACTGTCTTCACTCGTGTTTGACGATCTCCGCGTGGAAGAGACGGCGTTTCAGAGTTTAAGCGCAGAGAAAGTTGCATTTCTCGCGCAGTTTTATCGATCGACAAATATAAGACGGCTTGCCACATTATTGAGAAGGAGACTGAGAGCATGAATGCAGGGATTGAGCAGATGTTGGAAGCATATGACATTCGAGACCTATATGATCGAAAAAATGCGATGAAGGAAATCATGCAGGAAATCGTTCTCTGCGGTCTGTCCCGCGCCAATTTCTTTCAAGAAGCCGCATTCTATGGAGGCACCGCACTTCGCATTTTTTACGGTCTGGATCGGTTTTCCGAGGATCTTGATTTTTCCTTAAAGATGGAAGATGATGCATTTGACCTTGCGCTGTACTTTCCTGCACTTGAAAAAGAAGTGCGGTCATTCGGGCTGAATCTCACCGTCGAAAAAAAAGAGAAATTACGGGAAAGCAATATCCACTCAGCGTTTCTGAAGGGGAATACGAAAGAGCATCTGCTATTGTTTTATGTGGATGAAGGCTTCACGGGCGGCGTCTCAAGGGATGAGAAAATCAAGATCAAATTCGAGATCGATGTATGCCCGCCCACACATGCGACGTTTGAGCATCGGTATCAGCTCCGACCGTCTCCATACAGCATTGATCTGTACGATTTGCCCTCCTTGTTTGCCGGAAAGATACACGCTGTCATCTGCCGCGCATGGAAAAACAGGGTCAAGGGAAGAGACCTGTACGACTATGTTTTCCTGCTTGCAAAGGGCGCGGCTGTCAATCTGGAGCATCTGCGCGCACGTCTCATTCAGTCCGAGCGCATCTCACCCGATGCCCCTTGTGATCTCCCGGAGATCAAACGGATGCTGTGCGAGCGATTTGACGCCATTGATTTTGCGCAGGCGCGGCAGGATGTCGAATCGTTTATTCGTGACAGATCGAGTCTCAATCTATGGAGTGCAGATTTTTTCAAGCAGATCACGGAGAGGCTGAGGGGGCAGTAGGGAAAACGTTTTCAAGATATTGGATATTATACAAGATGAAAGACATGGGAATATATGAGCAGATTGTTGTATAAAGCATTTAATGTACGTGAGATAAGGAGCGTGTCGTACGATGGGGCGAATGAAGATGCACAGCGGGGATAATATGGTGCAGAATATCGAGGCGGTGGGGTGGTCGTTCCAGAATGCGGTGACGGAGGTATTGAGGGGGATAATCTGGATGTGCTGAAGTTGCTCAAAGAAGACCTGTCTCGGCAGGGGGAGCTTTATCATTTCTTGGTGCCTACAGTATTTCTGCGCTGTTTTGTTCCGCAGACCTTCCTTGCCATCATGTACACGGGGATGCGAACGATACGATTTTGAACGAATAGAGAGGGAATATCATGACTGTATATAGAAATTTTTTTGGTATGATGCTTCTCGCCGCAGTCCTGCTCGTCGGACTGTCTGCCCTACAGCCTGCGCACGCTGCACGGATGGAGCAGCAGTCTGTGACGAAGGTGCTGAATCTGATGGAGGGCGACTGGTACGATGCGGACGGCAACCGTGTCCTTGAGATCGGGGGCGGCTACATCAACGGATGCCGTGTGCTTGCTGCGTATGATTTTGCAGGAGCGAGTTTGCATGGGATGGGACGGTTCGAGATCCTCGAGAGCACGGGCACGCGAAATTTGTATTTGGAGTGGGATATTCGCCATTCGAACAAAGACAGCATCAAACTGAACGACCATCAGATGCTACACCGCACCGCAAAGCCGTCCTTCAACGAGTCTATTGCGGGGATTCACCTTGGCATGACATCGGCAGAGGTCACGGCGATACACGGTACGCCCCCGCAGACGGGGAATCTGAGACCCTATGTGAACACATACGGATGGTATTACCCCAATCTGCGCATTGCCGTCACATTTGACGCCGATACCGTCGACCGTATCTTTCTGTTGAAAGGCAGCCGCGCCGTACTCGAACGCTCGTGGCTGAACTGCGAGAACACGCCGTACGAATTCGCACAGGCGTATCAGATGAAGCGTATTCCCGAAGTCCGCTATGATGACAGCAATGTATTCACTGGATGTTATGCCATTGGCGATGATGAGTACCTTTCCTTCGGCAACCGCATGGAGTATATCGAGTTGAGTAAGTATTGGAACTAAGGGGAAGAGGTTGGTTTGCAGAGATGTTGACTAACTAGGGAGATTATGTCCCTTTTCCTATGAGAGGAGTATGCCAGATGATTACTCGTATTGTAATTAAAGATGTAGCTACGTTTGATGCTTCTGAGCATGTTATGCAGGATTTAGGAAAGTTGAACTTTATTTTTGGTTCAAATGGTTCCGGTAAAACCACAATTAGTCGAGTTTTGGAGAAGCCAGAGAATTATTCTTCCTGTGGTATTTCATGGGCGGGAAATATAGAAATAGAACGGCGTGTATATAACTCGGATTTTGTTGAGGAAAATTTTGTTCCTGAAACTGGAATGCGTGGAATTTTCACTTTGGGGAAGGAGGAGAGTGACACCAAACAAAAGATAAAAGAGCTTGAGGAAAAACTGAAGGCACTGGAGGATGAGAAAAGAAAAACAGAAATAATAATTTCAGGGGAAGATGGTAAAAGCGGAAAAGCAACAGAACTAACCTCATTTCGGGAAAGCTATATCAATAAAATTTGGGAGGAAACAAAATCTTTTAGAACAGGTTCCATTAGAGATGGTCTGGCGGGGTATCTAAATAGTAAAACGAATTTTTTTGAAATGGTTCTTGACCAATGCAAAAAGAATAAAGTTACATTAGGTAAATATGATGAATTAGAAAGAAGAGCCTCCACAGTATTCGCTGGAAATCATGAGATATTAGAAGAAATTCCCATAGTAAACTTTTCGCGTATAGAGAAAATGAGCGATGAGCAAATACTGTCCAAGAAGGTTATTGGTAAAGAGGATGTGGATATTGGTGCTCTGATAAAGAAATTAGGAAACAGTGATTGGGTTCAATCCGGGACAAAATATCTGAATGACAGTGATGGACTGTGCCCTTTTTGTCAACAACCATTACAAGAAAACTTTCGCGACCAAGTAGAAGAATATTTCGATGATACTTATAGTGCCGATTTGCTTGCAATAGATACCCTTAAAAACGACTATCAGGATGAATCAGATCGACTAGAAGAACAAATAAATAAGATACTTAAACGAAGTAGTGATAAAATTAACAATGATGAATTAAAGCAAGCAGCGACAATTTTAGTAGAAATTTTCAAGTCAAATTATAAAAAACTGGAAGATAAAAAGAGAACTCCGAGTATCCCTATTAAGCTTGAGAACTATCGAGAAATTCCTGAAAAGATAGCGGAGCTTATTACAACAGCGAACAAAGAGATTAAGCAGCATAACATAATGGTCGCTAATCTCACAGATGAGAAAGAAAAACTAAAAAGGGAAATTTGGCGATATGTTGCTCATGCGCTTGGATCTGAGATTGATGAGTATAATACGGAATATCAGAAGCGTAAGAAGGAACTTTCGAACTTACAGCAACAAAATAAAGATCGTACAGAAGAAATTCAACGAGAAAAAACAGAATTAAGCATGCTACAATCAAAGCTGACCAGCGTCACTCCCATGCGAGATCAGATCAATCAGCAGTTGGAACGATTTGGATTTTCCGGATTTCGGCTTGCGTTGGGTAATGATGAACACAGTTATAAAATTATACGAGAGAATGGTGTTGCAGCTGAAAAAACATTGAGTGAGGGGGAGCGTAACTTTGTTGCGTTTTTGTATTTCTATGCACTCTTACAAGGAAGCAATGATAGTACGGGGAATATCCATTCGCAGATCGTTGTGATTGATGATCCGGTGTCTAGTATGGATAGTGATGTTCTATTTATTGTATCCTTTTTAATTCGAACTCTCTATTCTGATGTATGTGATGATATTGGAACTATTAAACAACTCTTTGTATCAACACATAACTTGTATTTTCACAAGGCGGTTAGTTTTTCTGATGGTTTACATAAAAATATTTCCAGGCAGATGAAATATTGGGTGGTACGTAAGGAGGATGGAAAATCTAATCTTTTTCCACACAAAGAAAATCCGATCCAAAGTACTTATGAGATTTTGTGGGGAGAAATTCGAGAAGCCAAGAATAATCCACAACCAGTCATAAAAAGTTCTCTCCAAAACACGATGCGGAGAATACTGGAACATTATTATAAATACTATGGAGGAATGCCACTTCATAAATTACCGGAGAAAATTGAAGAAGAGGATCGAGGGGTTGTAAGATCATTGATTTCATGGGCAAATGATGGGTCACATAGTTCTTTTGATGATGCGTACTATACACCGTATCAAGAAGTTTCAAGCACAAAGTATCTTAATGCGTTTCGTCTAATCTTTAGTGAGTTAGGACATATTGCGCACTATAACATGATGATGAAAATTAAAGATGATGCTTAAATAATAGATCAGATACATAGGGGAAATGGTTCCTTATAGAATTGAGGGCGAAGCGACGCATATATGACAGTATTAGCAAATATGGACATGACAGAAGAATACAAGGCAAAGCCCATCCTAAAGTGGGCAGGCGGGAAGACGCAGCTGCTCGGCGAGTTGTGCGCGAAGGTACCGTCGCACTATGGAAAATACATTGAGCCGTTTTTTGGCGGCGGGGCATTGTTTTTCGCGTTGGAGCCGGAGCATGCTGTTCTTGCGGACAGCAATCCCGAGCTCATCAATATGTACCGTGAAGTCGCATCGAACGCAGAGCAGGTCATCGCATATCTGGAGCAGTATGAGAATACTGGCGAGCGTTTCTATGAGGTGCGTGCACTCGATTGGGAGCAGCTGCCTCCAGCAGAGGCGGCTGCACGGATGATCTTCCTCAACAAGACGTGTTTTAACGGGCTTTATCGTGTCAATAAAAAGGGGCAAGTTCAATGTTCCTTTTGGGCGGTATAAAAATCCAAAAATCTGTGATCGTGCGGCGATTCTTGCGGCGTCGCGCGTCCTTTCTCGTGCAGAGATCATCTGCGGCGATTATCTGGATGTATTGGAACAACATGCGGCGGCGGGGGATCTGATCTTTCTGGATCCGCCGTACCTGCCGATCTCGGCGTATGCGGATTTCAAGCGCTATACGAAGGAGCAGTTCTATGAGGAGGATCATGTGCGTCTCGCAGAGATGGTCGCACGTCTCTATGATCGCGGGTGCTATGTGATCCTTACGAACTCGAATCATCCGCTTGGCGCCATACCGGATTGACATCATTCAGACGAAGCGACATATTTCCTGCAATGGGAAGAGTCGTAAAGGAGAAGATGTAATCGTAACGGCAACCCCTGCGCCGTACCCACGTATTACGCTCGGCGAGGCGCCTCTTTCGCCGCAGGTTTCACACTATCCGCCGACGCGCTTCATGGGGTCGAAGCAGAAGCTTCTCCATGAGGTTTGGGCGGTCGCGTCACAGTTTGGCGCAGAGACTATTACAGATCTCTTTTCTGGCTCGGGGATTGTCAGCTATATGTTCAAGGCGCAGGACAAGACTGTTTTGAGCAATGATTATATGGCGATGTCAGCGACGTTTTCAAAGGCGATGGTGGAAAATAATACGGTTACACTTTCGTCACGCACGGCGGAGGAGCTTCTTCTCGCACAGAAGGAATCGGATCACTTTGTTGCACGAACGTTTCAAGGAATCTACTATACCGATGCGGAGAATGAGCTGATTGATACGCTGCGGACAAATATTCGTGATCTGCACAATCCGTACGAGCGAGCGATTGCGATGACGGCACTCATTCGTGCATGTATCAAGAAACGTCCACGCGGTATCTTTACATATACAGGGCATCGTTATGATGATGGCAGAAAAGATCTGAAAAAATCATTGGCAGAACAGTTTCTTGCGGCAGTGGAATTGGTGAATGCGGCGATCTTTGACAATGGTCGGGTGAACCGCTCGCGTTGGGGCGATGCGATGACGCTCCGAACACCGGCGGATCTCGTCTACATGGATTCGCCCTACTACTCGCCGCTCTCGGACAATGAGTATGTGCGCCGTTACCATTTCGTCGAGGGACTTGCGCGGGATTGGGAGGGCGTGGAGATTCAGGCGCATACGCTGACGAAAAAATTCAAGTCCTATCCAACGCCATTCTCCTCACGTCTCGGTGCGGCAGAGGCATTTGACCGCCTGTTTCGTAAGTTCGCTCAGAGTATTCTGGTTGTGTCTTATTCCTCAAACAGTCTGCCGACGCAGGAGGAGATGCTTGCTCTGATGGCAAAATACAAGGAACACGTTGAGGTAATACCTGTGGACTATCGCTACTCATTCGGCAATCAGGGTGCTGCGAAAACACATCGGAACTCTGTGCAGGAGTATCTCTTTGTCGGGTATTGAGGGGATGTGATGATGGTGCGGGAAATCGATATCTGGTTGGTCGGCAATACGGGATTGCGCAGCCCGAACCGTATTCAGGAGGGCTTTCGTATCTACGCTGAGTCTCCATTTGTGGGGAATTTTCGCGGGCGGGACAACGAAATCGGTTTCATGAATCTCCTCAATGAACGCGGCATCATCCACAACGAGGCGGGAAAGGATGTCTCTGGCAGCCATGCACGAAAGTGGCGGCTGATGTTCTCGAAGAACGGACTGATCTATCCGCAACTAAAAAAAGAGGATGGGGCGCAGGATTCTCTGGGCGCACTTGATGCGATTACACCATTTGGGCGTACGTTCCTCATAGCGGATACCTATCCGGCAATGCAGGAATGCTTCCTCCGTGCGATGAGCGTTGCACAGTTTCCGTTGCCGGGGGAAGGTTATTTCGCACCACTTCGTTGGGTGCTGACAATTATGTTAGAGCTCGAGCGACGCACGGGTTCGTCTGAGATCAGTCGCATCGAGTTTGCCCTTTGGGACAACCTCGCGTTGATTGCCACCGGCTTCCTCATCTACGGGCCGGTCATGATGATCGGTCTGCAGGCGGCGGACATGGTGCCGCGTGTTGCAACGGGAGGCGCAACCGGTCTTACGGGACTCATGGGTTACATCGTCGGCTCTGCGTTTGCCGGCGTCTACATGGGCTTCGTCGTCGATCACTTCGGCTGGACGGGTGGTTTCATCAGTCTTCTCGCTTCCTGTATCCTCTCGATCTTCTTCCTGTTTATGACGATGGGCGGAAAGAAAGTGGTGGAATAAAGAAAACGTTGAATGCCTATAAAAAAGTCTCGTCGCATTCGGTTTGTTCTGAATGCGGCGAGACTTTTTTGCAATCGTCGATAAAGCGAAGTTTGTCAGGGTGATACAGCATTTTGTCCTGCTAAGAAAATTACTGCTCGTCGGTGCGAAGAAAGGGATACCGCATCACTTTGACTTCTGGATGCGGTATCCCTTATGTGTACTTTATCCGTGCTTTTCTAGCTCACCGCAGATGCCTGTGATGCACCGTCACCGCCGGCAGGTAGACCAGACGGCAGAGCACGGCGGCGACGATTGCGATGACCGCACCGATGTAGCCGATGTGGGCGAGGTGGTCAGCCCCCGCTGCCAGCCCGCCGATGTACGTCCCGCCGCCGATGCCGAGGTTAAAGATCCCCGAGTAGATCGCCGTCGCGACCGTCGATGCGTCGCGCGGGACGATGGTGAGCACCTCTGCCTGGAACATCGTATTGTAGAGCGTCGCGAGAACGCCGAGCACCATCGCCAGCACGATCATCGTGCCGGCGGAGATGGCTGCCGCCTGCCAGAGAAAGAGCATGGCGGCGACCCCGACCAGACACCAGCGCAGCAGGGAGAAACGGCACCTGCCGTACATGCGCGAGAACACCAGGCTCGCGATGATGCCGCTCACCCCGAGCAGCATGAGTGCCGCCGTAATGAGATCGGGCGAGAACGACGCGACCGTGTGCAGGAACGGCTCAATGTAGCTATACATCGTGAAGTATGCCGTCGCAAAGAGCGCCGTCATGACATAGATGCACGCCAGCGCAGGCTGACGAATGAGTGACGGCAGCGAGCCGATAGAGAAGCCCTCTCCAGGCGAGCGCGTCGGCAGGAGAACGGCGAGATAGACGAACGCGATGATGGCGACCACGGCGAGCAGGAGGAACGTCATGCGCCACCCTGCGGCGAGCCCGATCACGCGCCCGAGCGGGAGCCCGACAATCGTCGCGACCGAGCTGCCCGTCACGATCATACCGAGTGCCGCCGGCTGATGCTCGCGCGTCACGAGACGCGTCGCGAGCGGCGCGGCGATCGACCAGAAAATTGAGTGCGCGCAGGCGACGACAATACGCGCCACGAGCAGCATCTCATAGCTCGTCGCTACCCCAGAGATCATCTGCCCGATACCGAAGAGCGCCACCATCAGGAGCAGCAGCTTCTTCAGCTCCATGCGGCAGGTCAGCAGCATCAGCGGCAGCGACAGCAGGGCCACCACCCACGCGTAGATCGTGATCATCTGACCCGTCGCCGCCTCCGTCATGGAGAACGACTCGGAGATATCGATGAGCAGTGCGATCGGCATGAACTCCGACGTGTTGAAGATAAAGGCCGTAATCGTGATTCCAAACAACATCATGTACTGGCGCGGCAGCATCGTCATAGTGCACCCCTCCCTATCTGTGTTTTTCTTGTGTGACAGTATCCACATTGTAGAGAAAAATAAAAAAAATGCAAGGGGGGAAACGCCCTTTTTTGCGGATTTTCCGCGATCTGTATAAAGCTGTAAAATTGTGATAATGGCGCGCGTATTTTACCTGTGTTATAATTAGAAGAAATGAAGTAAAATACGCACAGAATAAGAAGAGAGCGTGATGGAGTATAAGGAGGTGCACACGGCAGGGGCAGTGTGGTGATTGTGCTGGCTTTGTGCGTACGGTAAGAGCGCTGTGCTGAACACTTTCTCAGCAGGGGGCTGTGCCTTCCTACCGAGCATCGCACACAGGAGATGGCACAACGAGATTGCTCCTGTGAGAAAAGGAAAAGAAATAGAATAACCTGTGTGATTCCTTTAAGGAGGCCATACGATGCTGGGAGCAATCATTGGCGATATTGTCGGCTCGCGGTTTGAGTTCGACAATCACCGCAGCAAGGACTTTGAGCTTTTTGCGGAGGGCTGTTTTGCGACGGATGACAGCATTATGACGCTGTCTGTGGCGAAGGCGATCATGGAGACGCAGCGGGAGGCAGCGGACGCGTCGGCGGCAGATGCCGCGGGGCTCTCGGATGCAGGAGAGGCGGAGGAGGCGTTTTATGCGCGCCTGCGCACAAATGCGGTGTACTGGATGCGGAGCATCGGGCAGCACTATCCCGACTGCGGCTATGGCGGGCGGTTCTACTGGTGGATGTTCATCACCGATAACCCCGCGCCCTACGACAGCTTCGGCAACGGTGCGGCGATGCGTGTCAGTCCCGCGGGATTTGCCGCGCGCAGCATGGAGGAGGCCATCGCCCTCGCCAAGGCGGTGACGGAGGTCACGCACAACCACCCGGAGGGGATCAAGGGCGCGGAGGCGACGGCTGTCGCTGTCTATATGGCGCGGACGGGGCGCACGCAACAGGAGATCGCCGCCCATATCGTGGAGCACTACTACGCGCTCGACTTTACCATTGACGGGATTCGCGAGGACTATATTTTTAACGAGACCTGCCAGCATACCGTGCCGCAGGCGATTGAGTGTTTCCTCGAGTCGTGCTCCTTTGAGGATGCCATCCGCACGGCGATTTCGCTCGGCGGTGACAGTGACACCATTGCTGCGATCACGGGCGCGATCGCTGAGGCGTACTACGGCATCCCCGACGCGATCCGCACGCAGGCACTCTCCTATCTCGACGACCGCCTCCGTCCCATCTATGATGAATGGGAGGCGCGCTATGGGATGGGGCAGAGAGCGCACTGAGAGCTGAGCGAACAGAAAAGCTCCCGCGCGCCGACAGCGGCGGGAGCATCGACCAAATGGAGGGCATACAATGAAGAAGGCAATCGTCGTTGTGGATATGCAGAACGACTTCGTGGACGGCGCACTCGGCACGGCGGAGGCGCAGGCAATGCTGCCGCGCATGGTGGAGAAGCTGACGGCGGCGCGTACGGCGGGGACGGCGCTCGTCTTTACCATGGATACGCACGGCGCGGACTATCTCGCGACGCAGGAGGGAGAGCATCTGCCCGTCCCGCACTGCATTCGCGGCACGGCGGGCTGGGCGATCGTGGAGGCGCTCCGCCCCTTTGCCGATGCGGCGGCCGCCGTGATCGAAAAGCCCACGTTCGGCGCGACGGCACTCCCCGCCGCCCTCGCGGACTACGATGCGATCGAGTTCGTCGGGCTCTGCACGGATATCTGCGTCATCTCGAACGCCCTCCTCGTGAAGGCGTTCTACCCCGAAAAGCGCATCAGTGTCGATGCCGCCTGCTGCGCGGGCGTCACGCCCGAGAGTCACACGACCGCGCTCAACGCGATGCGGGCGTGCCAGATCGAGGTGTGCTAAGGGAGCAGCAGTATCTGCGGCAGTATGCTACCGTGTTCCCGATCCTGTAGATACGGGACAGCGGCAGGTCAGCGCAGATCCTTCCAGAAACCGATTTCCGGGTGCTCATAGGTGCCGACGATCATGCCGCGATCCAGCAGCATGTTTCCACGCTCACAGCAGGTTTCCGGCAGGAGCGCGCAGGCGTGGCAGGCAGCGAGGTTAAGGGAGTCCCGTCCCTGCCCGTGGCTCATCATGCAGACGGGGTCGTTGGAGCAGATCTTGGCATGGGTGATCGCTCTGCGCAGGAGCTGCGGGAATGTGTCGGCGCGCCCCTGCCGTACGAGTCCGCCCAGTGTTCCCTCGGCGTCGCCGCTCGCCGTATAGATGAATATCCCGTACATGGCGTCATTCTCTGCATCCGAGAAATAGATGCGCTCACTGAGGGATGCCACGCTGTATCCACACTCAAAGCTGAGCTGGGTGATGAGCAGGTGGGACAAGGTGTGCAGCATGATGAAAGCGGGATGTATATTCTGTGCCAGAGAGGAGCCGAGGAGAGAATTCTCCGCTTTCGCGTGGAGTATTTCTGTACGTTGGAAGAGCGGCTCCTCGTACTCCTGCAGCCAGCGGCGGATCTCATCGGCATCGAACTCGATAAAAATTCCTTCGCCGCGTACTTCATAGGCCGGATACCAGTTGGTGTTCGGTTTTTTGATGGAGACAAAGCCTGCGTCGGTGGGGGAGGATACGGGCTGCATGCGGGAGAATCCGAGAAGTGCATTGACCACGCGGATTTTGTCGATCAGAGAGACTGCCTTGATGTGTGGGATATGATCAGCGGTGATGTCCGTTTCCTCACGGGAGAAGTCACCGACGTGGTCGGATGGAGGTGCGCTCATCGCCCCGGAGAGTGCCGCGAACTCCTCACGGCGATAGGTGTCGTTAAGGGCGCGGCTGTCCTCCGCGGGATTCCACTTCCGCTCTAGGATCTGTGCGACGTCCTTTCCATCTGCGCTGATTTCCAGCGCGATTTTTTCTGCCCATTTTGAGAGCCTCTTTTTGATAAAATCCGGGCGATCTTCGGGCTCCTCGTTGTCGATGCTCCCGACGCAGACCTCGAATTCGTGGCTCCTCTCGATCTCCTTGTTGAGACGGTCAGCATAGGGCGGGATGACGAGAGAGCGATAGACGAGCGGGAAGTAGACGGAGGAGGAGCCCCGCTGGACAGCACGCGGGTAGCAGCTGCATGGCTCCGACTCATGGCGAAAGGGATGTGTCCCGTCACAGCGGAACGAGCACGTGCTGCTCTGTTCGAGTGCCTGAAAACGACCGTCGTCCATGGCCCCCTTGAGTGTCGCCTGTGCTCCACACGAGCAGGTGATCTGGATGCCGTCGAGTCCCTCGCTGCCGGATGACCCCGTCTTTAGCTTGAGGTTCGGATTACTGCAGATGGGGCGCTTCGCTATGGCATGTACCCATTTGATCCAGGGAAAGTCACTCAGATGCCCGGACGGGCAGATGGTTACGATACGCGTGCAGAGCAGATCCTGTCGGCATATCGGGCATCGTGGACGACGCACCATATAGGGATCCTTCTCCCGCTGTTTGGGGGAGGCAGACTTCCGATACTGTGCGATCCACTGTTGGAGCGGCTGAAAGTGTCGGCACTTCGGACAGAAATACCATTCCGGGAAACGCGTATAGGCGATCTCCGTCGGGCGGGCAAAATAGCTGACATGGAGTGCTTTGGCAAGGCGCTCGTCATAGATGCGCTGCGTTTTGCTCCAGAGCTCCGGTGCAGCGGTGACCAGCGTCTGATCCGGGAAGTCCACCATCGCGCCTGCGCCGTATTGCAGGACTGCCTGCGCTGTGCGGACGGAGTGGGTCTGCTGAGGCAAAGATATGCGGCATTTCTGCTTAGACATGGGTGTTGTCTCCCTCCCATACGATGACATTTCCGCGGACCGGTGTATCAACATGACGCATGGAGGTCAGTGTCTCAAACGCCTGATCCGTTCCCCGTGCGCCATATGCCTTCAGGAGGCGCCGCTCGCCATCCGTAGGCGACTTGACCATGAATTTTTGTCCAAAATAGAGGGCACTCGGCGGATCATCCTGCTTGCAGGCGTGGACTGCTTCTTCCCAGCGTCGCAGGAAATACTCGATTTCCTCGCGCAGTTCATCTGTATCCTCTGCCGCATGATCGTGGAGCAGGGCGTTGATCGACGCGACGCGGTCGGTGATGAAGTCCTCACATGCGCGGATCTCGTCAGCATAGTCGCTGCGGCTGAACTGGATGGCTGTGTTATCACTCCACAGGCCGATCTGATGGCGCAGTATTGCCGTGACAACGGAGTGCAGCGCACGAGCGCGTGCGGGGCGTGAGAACGGCGTGGCTCCCGTCGGCTCGACGAAGCGATAGAACGATGCATGATAGGCGGGAAAGTGCTCGTAGTGCGAGCGGTCACGGCTCTTTGTGGCGTCATACTGCACGAATACGACCCCGGGATAGGAGCGCCCCACGCGGCTTGACGCCTGAATGTACTCGCTCGTCAGCTTCGGCTGGCCGAGCAGCATCATGACGTTGAGACGTGCGACGTCGATGCCGACAGAGATCATATTCGTCGCGAGGAGTACGTTGGAGGCGTATTTTTTTGCCGCGATATTCTCTTTCGAATATGCTGTCTTTTCGAGCTTGTTCAGCGTCTCGTTGAGCTCTGTGGTCGATACGCGGCTTGTGAGCTCGTCGGGGATGCCCATCAGGCGAGCCCGCGTAAACGTGCGGTAGGCAGTGAGCTTGATGAAGTCATTCACATCGTCATTTGCAAAGGTTGAGGCCTTGCCCAGCTCTTTGAGACTGTTGAAATAGGCCGTCAGCGTCCATAGCTTGTCCTTGACCTCGTCCGGGAGATCCATCATGAACAGGCGCTGCAGCAGTGCTGCCATGAGACGGATTTCAATGATCGCTTTTGTCTTGCCGGAGGGCATGATCCCGACGTATTTGCGTCCGTATTTCCCATGGGCGTGATCAATGACGGCATCCTTTGCGAAAAATGAGTCGTTGGCGTTGAGACCGGGCGGTGGGAATTGTACGACTGCGCGGTTATAGAGTGCGGCGCACTGTTCTTTTGCCCGACGGATGGTTGCCGTGGAGGCAATGATCTTTGGCGGGATCCCCTTTTGACTGCAGAGTGCATCAATCGCTGTCTCAAAGAGTCCGACGATTGTTCCTAGGGTGCCGGAGATGAGGTGCAGCTCATCCTGGATGATGAGCTCGGGGGCTCTGCTTGCTGTGCCCGCAGCAAAGAATGCGCCGATCTGTGCTTCCCACGGCAGCATGGCGAATTTATCGACGGTGGCAAAGAGCAGTGTCGGCGGGTGCAGATAGAGTTCCTCGTCGACGATCTGAATGGGGAGCTCCAGGTGAAAGTCACAGGCGGAATGTGGACAGAACAGACGAAAATGCTTCCCGTTTTTTTGGATGATACGGTATCCCCATGCACCGATGGTTCTGCTGCGTTGGCCGTCCTTTTCCAAATCCTTTACCATCTTTGTTCCGCACCAGGGGCATTTCAGTACTTGGAATTTGTTGTCCCGTTCTTTTGCGCCATCGAGGTTTTCATTTGCGGCGTTTAGCTTTTCGAGATGATCGATGGCATCTTTGTTCTTGTTGGGGGTGTGTGCACTGCCGATCCAGAGTCCGATGGTGATGGATTCGTTCCCCAGCGGATAGGAGGGGTAACGGGGGCGCCGCTGCAGAGCATCCTTTCGAATGTATTCGCAGGCACAGATCAGGGTCGCCGCACGTGTGAACTGCTGTGCTGCGAGGAGGCGCAATGTATAGCGCATCATGACGGCGGTCCCGTCCGACTCCGTCGGGTGGGCGAGCCGCCGATAGAATATGGTAAATGCGGTCAGTCCAAGATATGCCTCCGTTTTTCCGCCGCCGGTCGGAAACCAGATCAGATCGATCAGATCCCGCTCGGGGCTTTGGTCGTGTACGATGGCGCTCACGTCCATGAGCAGGAATGCGATCTGGAAGGGTCTCCATATCGCTGCGTCTGACGGCTGTTCTTTGTAGTCCAGCTGACGCAGCCATGCAGAGATCTCCTCGTCGTCGGGGTAGCGGTCAGGCTTGGCTGCCGCCATATCGGTTTGTGCCTTGATATGTATGCGCTGCATAAACATGGCACGGTTGGCCAGCAGGAATGCATGATAGGCATCCGGCAGGCGACGCAGTATTTCGATGCCTTCATACATGCGGGTGCAGGCCTGCTGACAGACACGGATATTTTTTGCCGCTGTTTCCTGATGCTGTGGGTCGAGGTGTGGGGCTTCCACCTGCAGACGGTCGATCCACTCGCGATAGAGGCTGACCATCTTTGTCAGAGAGGCCAATTTTTCTTCTTGCGGCGTGTCGTCCAGATCGGAGAGATATTTCATCGAGAGCTCTTCGCTGCTAATCTGATCGTTCGGCGGAAGGGAAAAGTCGACGGACGGCACCTCGGCGACCGGGAGGTACTCACTCCATAATGTACCGCAGCCCTGCTCATCGATATCCCATGCCACAGAGGTGCCGAGGCCTGTTCCATAGGTTTTCTTATTCCGATAGAGGAGGGCGAGCGAGCGTTCCTCGTCATCGAGGGCGTCGATTTCCCGCACGCGATTGCTGTCCACAAAGCGGAAGTGGTTCTCCTCCGCAGCAATCTCCATGTGTGTCTGAAAAATGCACTGCTCAGCGGATGCCAGCCGTGCGTTGTCCATACTGTGACCGTTTACCATCATGATCGTGACGGACCAAACCCCGCTGTCGATCCTGCGGCGTAAGGCCACCATACGAACATGCGCCTGTGCATCGTCCTCTGTGATGCGCTGATCGATGTGAACTTTTCCGCTAAAATGGAGGCGGAAAGACTGCTCATGCGGCTCTCTGATGTACCCGGTGCGGCAGTAGTTACAGAAGCGGAACAAAATCCGCTTCAGTGCTGCAGCATCCGCCTCCGGCAGGGGATTCTCGGCGAGGATGGGGCGAAGTTCTGCCAGGGTTACGGAGCGCTTGAGGCGGGCGACGTTCTTTACAGGATCATAGTCGATGAGATCTGTGAGTGCGGCGGGTACGGCAAAGTGGTCCGGCTGCGAAGGGCGGAAGGGAAGGATACACTCCTCTATGCGCGCGCGGCGATATGTGCCGAAGGAAACCTTACCGCATATTGTTTCGCAGTCGCCCTGCACAAGGAAGGTGAGTCCCATCGACGAGGGGGCATATTGTGTTGCCATTCCAACTTCCTCATCGAGGGCTCCGTGTTCTTCCTCTGCCGTATGGAGATCCTCTGTATCGTTCCCGGCAGGACGATCGGACGTCCCCGAGGCCGTACTAAGCAGGGGATCACTCAGATCAGGCGATGCTGATTCGTTCAGGGATTCGTCCTCCGTGATGGTCTCGTCCCCGTCATGGCGGAGCAGATTGCCTTGTGGGAACAGAATGCCGAGGGAGTATCGTGTGGCGGGGGGCGATGCAATGAGCTCGTGCTCTGCGTCCGGAAGAGAGAACTCCGAGCCCGGCCCGAGCATATCGGCGCGAATCGCCTGGATGTATTCTTCTCGGGCACAGAGCAGGGCTGCTCTGATCTCAGGATCTGTCATAATGAAACCTCCGCTTCTGTGATCGGACGATTGACGAGACTGCTCTTCGCATGGAATGGTTCATCCAGTGGCATGATGTCCTCAAGGGTCAGCGTTTCGGAGAGCTTTTCTACGTGATCGGCGACAATGTTGATGGTGGGGTCAGGTATTAGGGGACTGCCGCTGAGCTGCGCGTGAATGGCGACAGCAATGTGGTCGAGGATTTTGCGCCGCGTGGAGCGCATGCGTGCACAGGCATCGAAATACCCATGCACATCGTTTAGGAGAAAGGGATCCTTGGATATGCTGGCGATGCTCTCAAGGGAGGAGATTTTTTGCGGCCCGATGATGTGTGCTTCCGTACTCAGCCATTGGCGGATCGAGGCCTCCCGCAGCGGTGTTCCGCGGTCCTCGAAGCACTTGGCGAGTGCACTGTAGCTCAGTCCTTTCCGCTCCCTATAGGCGCGCAGAACTGTTTTCCAGTAGAGCGATTTTGCCAAGGTACTCGCTGCATCTTCTCCCAGTCGTCCTGCGTACAGGAGCTCCGCATATATCATATCGACGATGTTTTGGGTGGTGTTGTTCCTCTTGGCGAAAACGAGGGTATCGCCGGGGGCCAGGGCGTTGACCTTCTTTTCTGTGACTTCTTCATGCATGGGGTCGAATACGACGGCGGTGTAGTATCGGGAAAATAGGATCTGTTCTCCTGTGGTGAATCTGCCGATATGCGTGGCCTCAGTGACCGCTGTCGATCCGTCACTCGTGGGAATCGCCGTATAACCGCGAAGTGCGGCAACCTTGAAATCGGCAAGATCGGATACAGACTCGGTAAAGTAATGCAGTTCCTCGTCGGAAAAAGCATCTGACACATTCTCTGCAGCATCATCTATCGCGATCCCCATGCGCGCATTCAACAAGCGCTCGTACTGATCATCGTTTCGTTGCCGATAGGCGAAGAAACGTCGCTCACAGGGGGCGAGGAGTGGGTAGATTCTCGCAGACAGGCAGGCGGATGGCTGGTATCTTCTGTCTTTGAGCTCTCCCACAGAGATGACATATTCGTATGCGGCAGATGGGTCAAATCTTGCCGGAGTAACGCAAGTGATGTAATTGCGGGCAAAGATATTGCGGTGGAGGTGCGCTAGGATTTCTGCGTAGTAGGCTTTTGGGACGATGATGGCAAGGTGGGTACGGAGATGGCCGGGGCAGCAGCGTTCGAGGCATGCGCGCAGCTCTTCCCGTTTAGGTGAGAACGAGCACAGCATCTGGTATAGACGTTCCAGCTTGTCGGCAATCTCCGCACACTTTTCCTGTACGTTCTGATCGGTGTCGATCTGGTCAGCAATGTCCCATAGTGTCTGGATACGGGTATGCGGTGAGGTGATGGAGACCCTGCCAGCGGTGATGGCCGTTTCCATTTCCTCCATGGTGAATACGGCTGTGGTAAATAGGTTGAGCAGGCTGTATGCCGTTCCGATGAAGGTGTCTTTTTCCGATGCCTCCCAATCGGCGCTGCGTACGATGCTGAGGAGCCTGCGGATTTCGCTGTGGGTCGCCTCGGAGATGCCATCCGGAACGGGAAGGGGCATGATGCGATTCTCGCGCAGTGAGGCTGCCTGTTGGAACGATGCCTTCGTATATTGGTTGGATCTTTGGATATGGCCGAGATTTTGGGCGAGGTATCGCTTTGTGCAGGCAAAGACTGCGGCGTCCGTATCCTGTTCGATCATGCGGGAGAGGTTCTTGCTGTAAACCGGTGCAGTGATAAAGGCATATCTGAGGGGCGGCGCACGCAGAATGTCGCTGAGATCCTCGATGTCCATCGAGGATGGTGTCTCAAGGAGCGACAGGAATCCGACGGCCTCGTTCCTGCTGCGATCATAGACCAATTCTCTGGCGACGGAGAGGTTGCCCGTGACCTTCAGGACGGGCTCGGCTTTTGTCGGATTCTCGCCAATCTGATAGGGACAGTCTGTGTCAGTGTAATAGGATGCCGGCAGAAGTTCGGCGAGACTGATGCGCTGCTCGTTTCCGTATTCGATATAGATGCGCCGATAGCTGCTGCTGAATACGTCGCGCGCGCATACGATGACCACGGCAACGTCGATCTCGGGGGGGACTTCGCTCACAGGGCAGTCCAGGACATCGGCGAGAAAGATCTCACGATGCTCTGAGATGGGCTTCACGCCGACGGCGTTGGTCGCCTGTGCTGTACCGTAGTATGGCTTGATCTTGTATTTGTTTTCATGGCAGGGGATCAGGCGCTTGCTCAGACCGTGCTTTCCCACCCCGTCCTGCTCCAAGACGAAGCGCAAAATACCATCCGACTCCTCGCGGATTCCCTTCCACCGATAACGCTGTCCCTCATAGATGACGTAGTCGTCCTCATGGAGCGCAGCAAGCAGATCGTCGATGGTGGAGACGATCTGCGAGAGGCAGCCGAGACCGACGGCGGCAATCGACAGTGCATCGAAGCAGATGTTGCCCGTGTGCAGGGCAAAGCCGACGGGGGATTTCTCTCGCGACATCGTTTCTGCGAGGAAGGACATATATCGTTCGAGGAGCTGTTCCTTTGAGATGAGTGAATCATCGAGATAGATATTGCGTTTTTCAAGAATTTCGCTGATGGACATGCCCATATCATTACCTCCGACGACGTGAGAGCCCTAGGCTCGTCATCGTATGCGTATCAGTACATTCGCCCTTCTGTATCCGAACGGCTTGCGGCATAGGCATCCGCAATACTGCCGTTGTGGAGAACGCCGAGCACCAGTGCGGCTCTTGACAGAGGGATATGGTACGACTGCATATAAACCTCCTGTGCAGGACCTGCGAGGGCGAGTGTTGTGGCCGATGTCGTGGACGAGGTGTCAGGCCGTATCTCTGCGCTCTCGGGGATAGACGCCTCCTGTTCGTGGGCAGAAGACAGTGCAGCGGGTGATGACGGCTGACCCTCATGTGGACTGCCGATGGGCTGGTGTGATGCGTCGTTGTCATGTGCTTCGATGAGGTAGATGTAGTAGAACTCAATGGCCGTCTGCATGAGCGGCATTTTCTCCTGCTGGAGGAAGTGCAGAATCGCATTGGAGTTCACGGTCGATTTTACCTTGTCCATCACATGGATAATGTTTTTGTCGAACAAGGAGATATCGAGCACCTTGTACTCGGAAAGGAATTTGTTCAACTTGTGGCACGCGTCCTGAAGATTTGGCAGGATGTGTGGAGGAACTTTATTCGCAAGCCATTGGAAAAAGCCCTTCTCCAGGGCAGCACGGTCTGACGAAGCCCCTGTTGCTCTCTCAAAAAGCTCGTTAAAGGCTTTGCGGTCCTTTCTATAAAGCTGAACCACATCGAAGAACACCTGCGGCGGAGGACTCAGGCGGAACTTTCCGCCGGAGAAGATATCTTCGATTTTCGCCATCTGCATGGAGATACCATTTTCGTTGCGGAATGTTTCTCCGACATTCATTCCTCTCCGCAGAGCACGTTCACGCAGGGTGTGCGATACATATTTGATGGCTTCATTATGAAATAAGACACTATTTTTCAACTGCATGTATCCATGGACAAGAACTGCCACCTCTTCTGCATCCCAAGGAATTCTGTATGAGGTTCCCATCGCAGCCCCTTTCATATCGTCATTTCATGTGCTTTTATCTGTATATTTGGGTATACCGGCGCATTTTGATTGGAGAATTGTTAAATACAATTATAACACAAGAAGATTATATAATGATAGTATCATTGAGGTGACGGTGAACCTTTCTCGTACTGTGCCTATGGTTCTTGAGAGAATATCCCTTCAGATGCTGTGGGGGTTGGGAGCCCCTGGTTATGGTGTCCGGCCGCCTCATCAGACGGTTTTTTCTAAAATGAAAAGAAGGAAAATAAAAGAGAAATGTCGAATAAATTAAAAGTGAATAGTCGGTATGTTTTGTTTAATATAAAATAGAGATCGAATAAGGAGGATGTGGTGATGAGAGCCCTGCGCACCATCATTTTTATGACAGCATTATTCTTCTTCGGGATGGTGAGTGTTCCTGCCCTTGCCGGTGCGCCGCTCAATGATCTGTCTGACTATGCGGCCTTTGGTGAGGTGCGCCGCAGCGACGGCGTTGTCGTCAAGTATCCGGCGCCGTATGAGTATTTTGCTTATATGCACAACATATTCGCTCGTCAATTATTCCAGCAATATCAAGAAGATGAGCGGCATCGTATCGATATGTTTTATTCGGAGACAGACAGGAAGCTGCAGCGCTTCGCGGGACTGAGCGCGGCCTATCAGCGCGGGATGCTGTATTTTATGGAATTCCCACAGAAAAACAACGGCATCTACCTCAGTACCAATGCGGAGGGCAACATTGACGCTCTGCTGATCGAGGTCAGCTATGATACCAGTGCAGGGCCTGCCTTCGTTGAAAATGAGATCCTCATCTCGTTCGTCAGTGCGCTGCTCGCGGCGGACATGCCGGCTCTGCGCACGGCTGCTGTCCCTGTCATCAACGGGCAAAAGGCCTATGTTGATATTTGGACAACCCCAGTGAGAACGATGATGGGACAAAGCGGCGAGGGCTTTTATGTTCGCGTCATGAGCCTGCCGAACGATCAGCCGTTCTGCCGCATTGCCATCTTTCGTCCTTGACTGCATCGGGGGACTGTCATCCATCGGACATCGTATGCGTAAAGGAGGTCGGCAAACATGAAAATCCTGCAAAAAATCGCTGCCGTGTTTGTATTTTGTTCTGCGGTTTTATTTGCATCCTCTGCCGATGCAAGAGTCGTGCAGATCTGCGACATGGGTGCATATGCACTTTATAACGAAGGAAATGCGGTCCTTGCGGCACATGACCGTCCGTATCGTTTGACCGAGCTGACTCACATTGGCCGAGTTTCCAAAGACAGCGACTATGATCTGTACCTTTCATCCATCGGGGCAAAAGGAGAGGCCGCGGTTGTTTCGTTTTTCTGCAATGACAGAGGCTTTGTTTCCAAGATCATCATCATGGCAGACGGAAATAAACCGAATACTGTTTCCTATGTTGGAAGTGCTCTTGCCTCGCTGCTGATCGCCATGGGTGTATCTTACGATGAGTTTAACGTGTTGGCAAAGAAGAGTCCGCTCGTCGGCAATGGAACCTATGACACCGTATGGGTGCGTGCTCTGGGACGGCGTATTATCCAGGAGATGCATGGTGATACTGATGCCAAGGGGAATCTTATCCTTATGGTGCGTTTGACGGCGGAAGACAGTTAATCTGTCCCGTGCAGATGGTATGTCGGGCAGACGTGGGGAGGCAGTGTCCGCTTTTGCGGCCTGTGCTTTGCCCGTTTATATTTCGCAGTAAGAAAGGATATGATGATGTCTATGTGTAACGGGAAGAATGTATTCGCAGTCATGCTTGCGCTTCTGATCGGACTTGTCATCGCAGGTGGGCCGGCGCGTGCAGATGCCGCGACGATCTACATTTATCAAGGCAAGGGCGTTGGCGTGATGGCGGATACGACCTCGCGATGGTTTGATGGAAATGCGGGTGGTGTTGCCTGTACCTTTGAGCGTGAGCATACAGGTGTCTTGACGTATCGCTTTACGCGCACAGCAAACGGATGGGAGTATGAGACGT
>ERZ773046.556-NODE-556-length-23434-cov-8.684717_pt1 | contig 23434 bp, 18 predicted proteins | sample MGYA00580634_ERZ773046 | MGnify/ENA primary metagenome ERZ773046 (study PRJEB29015, sample SAMEA2738127) | human oral metagenome | biome: human oral; feature: human-associated habitat; material: saliva | place: China | collected 2159 ... | reverse complement strand
AGTCTTTGTTTTTTGCTACAAAGATAGAATCCACCTACTATTAGGGCAAAAATAAACACTGACAATTACCTGACAATAGCTTTAACCTCTAAATAACCATATTCTTTAAGCGATAAACTTCCGCATAATTCGAGAAAGTTCATTAAGCTCTTATACGCGTATAAATGTAGTATTAAATTAGAGAAGGATATTTGTATTTTTCAAAATAATCATTTATATTTGCAACGCAAGTCGTTAGTAAAAATGTATATTACTTACAAAAAGTCGTTTGAAAAAGTGTAAAAATCCAACAAAAGGTCGTTCAAAAAAGTGAGAACTTTATAGATTTATTACATAAGTAAAACCAAACTGGAATAAAAACATCAATAAACTTACTTAGAATAAACCATCTATCACAAACAAAAGTAAAAGAATATGCTACAAAGAAAGATAGAAAGAACATTGATTAAGTGGAAAAATACACCAAACCATAAACCACTTATCATAAAAGGGTGTAGACAATGTGGAAAGACATTCTCCGTGAATGCCTTTGCAAAAGAATACTATACTCATGTCGTATATCTAAACTTTTTTGAACATCCTGACTACAAACTTGCATTCGAAGGTTCAAAACAAATTGATTCAATCGTGATGAACCTAACCGCTTTGCTACCCAATAGTCGATTCGTCTCTGGACAGACTTGCATTATCCTTGACGAAATACAAGAATGCTCTGCAGCACGTACAGCCCTTAAATTCTTCAAGATAGATGGACGATATGATGTCATAGCAACCGGCTCACTACTTGGAGTATGTGGCTATAAAGGGGATGAAACTGATTATAACTCTATCCCTGTTGGTTACGAACAACATATAGAAATGTTCCCATTAGACTTTGAAGAGTTCCTGTGGGCAAATGGAATCAATCAAGAAATTATAGAACTATTGACAAAAAGTCTACAAGAAAGAACTCCTATTCCCCCTGCTATACACCAAAGGATGCGCCAGCTAATATTAGAATATACTATTGTTGGTGGAATGCCAGAAGTTGTTAATCGATTCATTGCGACCCATAACATGAGCGATGTATTAGAGGAACAACACAGTATTATAACTGGCTATAAGGAAGATATGGTAAAATATGCTGTGAATGAAGATAAAGTTAGACTCAGAGCTACATTTGATTCCATCCCTCGACAACTAAGTAAAGAGAACAAAAAGTTTCAGTTTTCTGTCATAAAAAGAGGTGCAAGGGCTAAAGAATATATTACGGGAATACAATGGTTAGAGGATGCTGGGATTATTATCAGATGTAGAAATCTAAGCATAACAGAACTTCCACTTGAGGGTAATGCTATAGAAGATAGCTTTAAGGTTTATATGAGAGATACAGGTCTCTTTGTTTCTATGCTCGAAGACGGAACACAATTTGATATTCTGCAAGGTAGACTCTACGGATATAAAGGAGCCATTTTTGAAAATCTCATAGCTGATATCTTCATAAAGATGGGACGGAAACTATACTACTATCGCAAAGACTCTGGCTTAGAAATAGATTTTGTTATACGTTATCACAGTGAATGTGTTCTCGTTGAAGTAAAAGCATCTACTGGAAACACAAAGAGTACCAAGACCATTTTACAGCATCCTGACAAGTACCACGTATATCAAGCTATAAAGTTAGGAGATTATAATATAGGAGAGAAGGATGGAATTCTCACGCTTTCCGTATATATGGCTTTCCTCTTGAAGGAATACTAACAGGATAGAAAGAAGTTTATATTATTCCAATCGGTAGCCATCACCCCTGTCAGCCACAATATTTAATCCACAACGCTCACTAACAATAGGCTTCAAACGACGGATAAGTGTGTAGAGCGTTTCGCTTGCATCGGGTTTCTTAGGCCAAAGCGTTTCACAGATAACTGCCTTCGATAGTTTTCTATCTGTTGCATTGATAAACAGCTCCATCAGTTGCTGTTGCATCGGAGTAAAGGCTATTTTCTCCCCATGCCAGTCACGGAAACTATGGTCAGAAGCGGCATATACCATCCTACCCAGCACCAATCTGCCTGCGCGATGACGACGGAAATACATGACAGATGCAGCCAACCAAACCATTGATAACAAGAGAAAAGCAAACGATAAACGCTGATCTGACAACCCCCACACCGTAGCGAAGGAACAATCAGCATAACTTTGGAATAAAAGTGAATGACCACCCGACTGCCACCTCATCTGTCTACTGCACAGCGAATGACTATCTTCACCCAACGCATATGACACAAACGAACGACGTCTAAGGTCAGCTATCTGTAAATATTGCCGATAACTTTGTATAGTATCGGGCGTAATCCACACCTCACGTTTCCCGGCGAGTGTCTTCGACAAAGCCTGATTCATATCCTGCACAATAGCCGTTTCAGCACCGTGATAGCTGTCAAAACCAGCCCATACTGCCGAGCAAACAAGTAACAAAAATATGATAACTGACGATATAGGTTTCATAGGCTTGTATCATAAAAAATGATAGAATGTTTCGAGTTATTGTATGTTGCAAAGATAATATTTTATCTTATCAACACCAAACGGAGTGCAAGAAATATACAGTAAAACAGGTATTATCAGTAAATATTTGCTGCACAAGACCTATAGATGCGCAAAATTATACAGTAAAATTTGGGCATTAAACTAAAAAACACTACCTTTGCACCCACGATTGTCCTATGGTGTAATGGTAGCACTACAGTTTTTGGTTCTGTCAGTGGTGGTTCGAATCCGCCTGGGACAACACAGAAATCCGCGGATTCATATTGAGTCTGCGGATTTTTTGTTTATGAAAGAAAACCTAAATTACAGTATTTATGCTTTACCAAGTACCTAAAATCCAAAAGAGAATCCTATTTATCATGGTGTTATTAGCTATCGTATTGAACACGAAAGCTATCCCTCGCGACTCTCTGGCACCAACTCCTCCCATGGGTTTCATGACCTGGAACAAGTATGAAGAGAACATTAACGAACAACTTATACGACAGATTGCAGACAAGATGGCTACTGATGGATATGCTGCAGCTGGATATAAATACATCTTTATTGACGATGCATGGCAGGGAGGACGCGACAAACGCAACAATATTATACCTGACCCAAAGAAATTCCCAAGCGGCATGAAAGCCCTTGCTGATTATGTTCACTCACGAGGATTACTATTGGGAATCTACTCAGATGCCGCTCAACTCACTTGCGCAGGCTATACTGGAAGCTATGATTTTGAAGAACAAGACGCCAAAACTTTTGCAGAATGGGGTATTGATTATCTGAAATATGATTATTGTCATGCACCTTCCGACAGTGCTGTTGCCCACAAACGCTACAAGAAAATGGGTGATGCACTGCAAAATTCAGGACGGAAAATGACTTTAGGCATCTGCGAATGGGGACAACTGAACCCTGAGAAATGGGCACGTCAGGCTGGTGGTTCGCTTTGGCGCATCAGCTATGACGTACGTGACATGTGGAAAGACATAGTCAAACAAGGCGGTATGGGAATCCTAGACATCATCAATATCGCCGAGCCACTCTATACTTATGCTGGTCCGGGGCACTGGCTTGACATGGACATGCTGATCGTCGGGCTCGACGGGAAAGGCGGTCCTTCGAGTGATCTGGGTGGTATTGGATGTTCATATACGGAATATCAGACACAGATGTCTATGTGGTGCATGTTCGCTTCGCCGTTGGCTATAAGTCATGACATTCTGAATGAGAACGAAGCAACACGTCGTATCCTACTCAACAAGGAGATTATTGCCATCAATCAAGATGCACTTGGCGATGTAGCACGACGGATTAATTACCCTGGAACATGCCGAATCTATCTGCGTAAACTAAGTGGTAACCGTCAGGCACTGGCTATTATGAATCCTTCTGATAAGCCTCAACGCCTTCAATTCCCACTTTCCATAATCGGTAAAGAGGCACAGTACACCCTCAAAGACGCATGGGAGCACACAACAACACGCCCTCTGAGAACCTGGAAAGGTACGCTTCAGCCCCATGAGACTAAGGTTTTCATTGTTAAAGCACCCTAAATAACAATCTGATGACTTAGATTATAAGAACTGGGAAAGGGCAACAAGGGCTTTTTGAAATAACATAACAAAAAGAGAACGTTCCCCACGTGCGAAATAAGGAATTTCTCTTTATTTTCAGCTTTGTACCTCTCAGATAATCAAAGAGTTACAAACAGGCTCGTAAAAGGTGCCCTTTTGCATTGTAAAAGGGCACCTTTTACACATCAAAAGGGCGTCTTTTGCAATGCAAAAGAGCATCTTTTACCATTCAATATGCCACCTATTACTTTTGAGAAGACTAAAAAGTTTTACATAAGTAGAAATTAACCCACAAATAAAGTACCCACCTTCACCCATGAAAACACTATTCTACCCACTTTCATTTCCAGAAGAAAAACAATCCATCATTTGGTCATTTCTCTCCTTTTGTCTATATTTGTAATTGGAATATTTACTAATATAGACGATACATCGTACTATATAAAGCAAAAAAGCACAAGCAATGAAAGCGATAGAAATACTATTTCCTGTCTTTTTTATGATGCTTCTCGGGTGGCTAAGCAGGAAAAAAAGATGGATAACAACAGCTCAAAACGAAGGAGCAAAGTCATTGGTGTTTAACATTCTGTTCCCGTTATTGGTCTTTCATGTCCTCATGGAGGCTGAACTTTCCACCAATTTTCTGTATGAAATAATTTTCTTAGACGTTGCATGGGTCATCATCTATCTGATTGGAAAGCGCATAGCAGGTCCTGTCAGTGGGCGATATGCACGCTTAGCTCCCTTCTTACTGATGACCTGTGAGGGCGGAAGCGTTGCCTTACCATTATACATTGCACTCGTGGGAGCCGAACATGCAGTGAACATCATCACCTTTGACGTTGCAGGAATACTCATAAACTTCGGTCTTGTACCTGCACTCATCACCAAACAGACAAGCCGTGAGGTTGCTTTCCTTCCACTTGCCAAACGCATTGTGACAGCACCTTTCATCGTTGCCGTTATCCTTGGGATTGTTGCTAACGTGCTGAACGTACAGCATTGGCTGGTATTGGGGCATCTCAATACCATCTTCAGCAATACAATGTCAATGGCAACAACACCCATTGCAAGTGTCATTCTCTTCACCTTAGGCTATGGTTTCCACCTGCACTTATCACAACTTAAACCACTTTTAGCACTGAGTCTTGTGAGAATCATACTGTGCGGTGCCATTGTTGGGAGCTTCTTCCTGTTCTTCCCTGGGCTTATGGCGGTGAAAGTGTTCCTTGCTGGTGTACTACTCTACTTTGCTTGCCCTACAGGTTTCCCTGTTCCGCTACAGATAGGAGCACTCTGTAAAGATGAAGATGACGAGAGTTTCATTTCAGCTTTTATCTCAATCTTCATCGTATTGGCAATGGTAGTATACACATTTATCACATTGGACGTAATGAGAACATAGGAGAACAGAAGAAGATACAGGGGTATTTTACACCTATAACATAAGTAACAATAGACGTAAAGTCATCCCCTTTAACTCTCCAAACTCCCTTAACTTGCAATAAAGAATACATTAAAATAAGAGAAGATATGAATGATAACGTACAGAGTCCATGGCCGGGACCGGCAGGATTGATACCCGTAACAAGCGGACGTGCTGATGATGCCAATGTCTTTAACCGCAGTTATCTTGACTCTATCCACGTTGAGATGCGTGTCATTGACGCTGTTGAGCCATCACTAAAGACGACAATTTTCGGTGAAGAGTTCGCTTCACCCATCATGATGCCAGCCTTCTCACACTTAAATAAAGTGGGGAAAGACGGACGTAAGCCTATGCAGGAATATGCTCGTGCAGCCAAAGAATTAAATACTTTGAACTGGGTTGGCATGGAGCCTGATAAAGAATATGCAGAGATTGCAGCCGAAGGAGCTCGGACTGTGAGGATAATAAAACCATTTGCTGACCACAGTATTATCCTGAATCAGATACGTTTCGCTATCGAACAAGGTGCAATAGCTGTTGGCGTAGACATTGATCACGTTCCTGGAACAGATGGTAAATATGACGTTGTGGATGGTATTCCACTTGGTCCTGTTATGCTTTCCGACCTGAAAGCATTTGTTAAAGCTGCAGGAACAGTGCCTTTCGTAGCCAAAGGAGTACTGTCTGTACAGGATGCTGTAAAGTGTAAGGAAGCCGGATGCCAAGCCATCATCGTCTCACATCACCATGGACGCATCCCGTTTGGTGTTGCTCCACTAATGGTTCTCCCAAGGATTAAGGAAGCATTAAAGGGAAGTGGCATATCAATCTTTGTTGATTGTGGTATTGATTCTGGCTATGATGCATACAAAGCACTGGCATTGGGCGCTGACGCTGTGGCTGTTGGAAGAGGTATTCTGAAGCCTTTACTGCAGCAAGGGAGCGCAGGCGTTAAGGAAAAGATACAAAAAATGAACGAGCAACTTTCGGAGCTGATGATGTACACCTGCGTGAAAGATACTCGTTCATTTGATGCTTCTGTCCTTTATCTATAGGATTTCCTTTTTTAGAATCTTAATGTGTAGCTTGGTAAAAGGCGTCTCTGTTTAAAGAGCTTGTTACCAAGCTATTTGTTGATGGGTCTGAAATGGTGATTCCAGAGTAAGTTTTGATAGGCAGAACGGTACCTGTCCATGCGCTCCGCAACGATGTATAATAAGATTCCGTATGTCCCTTGAAAGGAACAAGCTTGCTGAGTTGCTGGTCAAACTTCGCAAGAAGCTGCGAATTAGATGGCAGAAGACGGTGTACATAGTCGCCCATATCATAGAACATCGATGGGAGATAACCATCCATACTCTGAATACTATCCTCCGAAACAGTAGCTAATGAATTTGTAGAGTATATCTCTTTCATAACATTTGCCATCCCTTCAGCCTGTGAACAATCAATAACACTGATGGTTCCGTAAGGATAAGGAGTGCCATCATACGTATAATTAGTATAGAAATTGATGAATTCTGTGCAGATATGGTTGTAGTCTGGCTGCGTCTTTGACAGTTCTCGCCACAATAATTCATAAGGCATACCGTAAGCCATGATCTCCGTTGGACTACCAATAATATAATGTGCATTGTTCCGAAGTTCATAAGCTACCTCAACACCAGTCATATTACAGTCGTCAAACATGATGTATTGGAGCTTTCCAATACCCGAATTAGCTATTCCTTTGGCAAAGTCGGAGATGTCTAACATGTAGGCACTGCCACCGAACCAACGTGTGCGAGGACCAATAAACCCTTTGTTTTCACCGAAATTAACGGCTCTTGATCTGGCTGAAGCATAAGAGCTTTCAGAGCTTGCTGGTATCCATCCCTTGCCATGACAGCCCACAATCATTGAATAAGTACGTGCTGGAGCCTCTTTCTTGACACGCTTAAGGATGGTGGTTATCCATTGTTGAGAGTTTAATTTCTTATCAGATAGTTTATTGTTGAATACTTCCAACGTGTCATCTACACATGCACCGTTCTTATATTGTACGTTGATAAGATTGCCTTTATCTACTTTTTCAGAAACAAAGACAAGCAATTTCGTGTTATGGAGTCCACCTTGTGCAACGATAGCCTTCTTTATATCCTTGAGATTTGTTTGGAAATCATTATACAAACCACTGTTACTATCAGAGTAACCCGACCATGGCATATACACGAAAATGGTATTCTCCGTCATCTGTCCATTAGGATCTACATACGGACGAGGTACATCATCATCACTGCTACAGGCTGCAAACACGAAGAGTGACATGAGCTGTAAGATAAAAAATAGTTTCTTCATATACTGTAATATCAAACGGAATGAATTCTAAAAATAAACCGATTTCTATCCAAAAGATTATTAAAGAGAAAAAGCCTTACCGCACCACAACAGCACAGTAAGGCTTTTTATGGTTATGAGAGATAGGCTGTTGCCTACTTCACAATAATCAATGAATAGTTCTTTTTGCCCTTCTGAACAAGCAGATACTTGCCATCTATAAGGTCATCAGCAGTAACCGGCTGGTCGAAAGCAGCTAGTTTTTCTTTATTAAGAGAGACTCCTCCACCCTTAACGAGCTTTCGCATCTCGCTCTTACTTGGGAAAATCTGCATTCCTTCTTGGTTAAAGACATCCACAGCAGGCTGACCTAACACGTCTTTTGATACCTCATAATGTGGTACATCCTTGAACACATCAGCAAAAGTTTGCTCATCTAACTGAAGTAAATCATCCTTTGTACTCTTGCCAAAGAGGATATTTGAAGCAGCAATAGCCATGTCAAGATCTTCTTGAGAGTGTACCATTCGTGTCACTTCCTCTGCCAATCGGCGCTGTAAAGTGCGTCGTCCTGGGTCCTGACGATGCTCTTCAATGAGACCATCAATGACATCTTTCTCTAAAGAAGTGAAGATCTTGATATATTTTTCAGCATCATCATCACTGACATTCAGCCAGAACTGATAGAAAGCATATGGTGTTGTACGGTTACGATCAAGCCATATATTGCCACTTTCTGTCTTTCCAAACTTCTTACCATCAGCCTTTGTAATGAGTGGACAAGTAAGACAATAAGCCTCAGCTTCGCTTCCTAAGGTACGACGAATAAGCTCTGTACCTGTCGTCATGTTACCCCATTGATCGTTACCACCCAACTGTAACTTGACACCATACTTCTGATACTGATACAAGAAGTCGTAACCTTGTAGCAACTGGTAGGTAAACTCCGTAAAGCTAAGCCCATCACGAGCCTCACCATTCAGGCGTTTCTGTACGCTATCTTTAGCCATCATATAGTTGACAGTGATGTGTTTACCAACCACACGGGCGAAGTCGAGGAAGGTAAAGTCCTTCATCCAATCATAGTTATTGACCATCTCCGCCTTATTAGGCTCATTCCCATCAAAGTCAAGGAACTTACTTACCTGCTTCTTGATAGCTTCCTGGTTATGATAAAGCGTCTCTGCATCCAGCAAATTACGCTCCTGACTCTTGCCAGAAGGGTCTCCAATCATACCTGTAGCACCACCAACAAGGAGGTAAGGCTTGTGCCCACAACGTTGTAAATGACGCAACATCATGATACCACAGAGGTGTCCGATGTGCAAAGAGTCAGCCGTTGGATCTGTTCCCAGGTATGCTGAGACCATCTCTTTTTGAAGTAATTCTTCTGTACCTGGCATTATCTGTGCCAGCATACCACGCCAACGGAGTTCTTCTACAAAGTTCTTCATTTATGTCTTTATATTTGAAAGTTAAAGGATTTGCAAGAGATTGGTTCGTACGCCATCATCTTTAAACCCTGAACTCAATATTTATATTCAATACTACTATGGCACTGGATCATATCCACTACCGCCCCATGGATTGCATCTAAGTATACGCCAGATAGCAAGAGCTAATCCTTTAATAGGTCCATGTTTAAGAATCGCCTGTCGCGCATACTCCGAACAAGTTGGAGTAAAGCGGCATGAAGGTGGGGTGAAAGGTGAGATGAACTGGCGATAGAACAATATTGGAAGTATCAACAACCATGATAACCCACGTGATATACCATGTATAACAGCTAAAAGCACATCCTTAATGCCTCTGTTCTTCTCCTTTTGCATCTTACTCATATACGTTCTTCTATGCGATGAAGCAAGTTTGAGACCCTTTGTTCTACGATTATGGAATCTGATAGTTCATCAGAAAGCCATATGAATGCCATCAGGAGTTGCTTACCGGATAGTCTTTCAGCCTTCTTTGTCAGGATATTCTTATGTTTCCTATAGGCTTCACGCACCTGACGTTTCACCCTATTGCGTTTTACAGCACGCTTGAAACATTTCTTAGGAACACTGATTAACATCTGACTATCTAAAGGAACGGATTGTTCAAGTGATCCTTTCTCACCCTCTGTAGCGACGACATCGACCAAACGATAGACCACTTTAAGTGGGAAAACAGTGACAGCACGACTTCCACCAGTACTGAAGAGCGTGTCGATTAGCTTCTTGCTACACAACCGCTCTTCCTTTTTCAGTCCTTGATCCTGTGCCTCCATACTGTTATGTTACCAACGTCAGACTATTACTCATCCCTCTATTACGAAGGTAGAGTTACCATTATGATGGTTAAACCTTACTTTTCTAAATAAGCACGAAGCGCACCTGTCATAGAAGGATACTCCTTCGAAGGTGCCTGTAAGTCGAGTTTCAACCCCTGAGCCTCAACCTCTTTGGCTGTAGCTGGGCCAAAAGCAGCTATCTTTACGTCCCCTTGAGTGAAGTCAGGGATGTTCTCTTTCAGCGCTTTAACGCCTGTTGGGCTAAAGAAAACAAGCATATCATAATCAAATTCCTTTACTTCCTCCTCTGTAAGATCATTGCTTACCGTACGATACATCACACATTCTCTGTGCTTTAGCTTGTTTGCATCCAACAAAGAGGATACTGCATCAGTATGAACAGAGCTTTGAGGGACGAGGAACTTCTCTCCTTTATGCTTCAACATGGTTGGTATCAAACTGTCAATCTTGCCCGTTGTACCGAAAAACACTTTGCGTTTACGATACTGAACATACTTCTGAATATACAGTGCAATCGTTTCAATGACACAGAAATACTTCATATCTTCAGGAATAGTGATACGCATTTCCTTGGCAAGGTTAAAGTAATTGTCAACAGCATGACGTGAAGTGAATACCACTGCAGTATAGTCTAACAGGTTAATCTTCTGCTGACGGAACTCTTTTGCAGATAGTCCTTCTACCTTAAAGAATGGTCTGAACACCATTTTTACCCCTAAATCCTTCTCGATATCGTAATAGGGCGACTTATCACTTGATGGTTTTGGCTGTGAAACCAATATCTTTTTTATCATCGTTGTCCTAAAAGTTTTTTATCAAATAGTTATCTGTAATCATCAAAACACCCCATAATGCCAACGCCGGCATCACTTCGAGCGCACAAAAGTACAAAAATATTTGCAGACTTGCCCCTGATCTCTTGAAAAAGATGGCGTAACACTTATAAAAGGAAAGCATTTTAATAAAGATTATTACAAATAATGTATAAATCAATGCAGCCTGTAGTGAAAGGGAAAAGTAAACCTGCAACAGTACCAAAGGGAATAGTAGAACACCTTCCAGAGAGGTTAGGAAAAGCCATGTCTTCGACCATTTCCCCCTATCTTTCCGACTAAAGAACACCCAATTAACAATACCATAGATGATATTTTTCAGTATGAAGTAAGCTATAAAAGCTGTAAAAAATACTCCAATCGTCAGTAACTGGGAATCAGAATCTAATCTTCCGCGTTCTCCTCCACGTGTAAAGAAGTAATAAATAATACTCAACAGCAATGAAGTCTGCATGACCAAGAACAGATGAAAACGCACTTCATACGTTGTTTCTGTGACATTTGCATTGCTTCGTGAGACATGGAAGAAGCTCTTTATCTGCTTAATGATGAAGTTTCTCGATACCGAAAACGCTATCATTGCCATCACAAAGCATCCCAAGAGCAAAGCTGTCACGGTGTTATCATTACTCACGGCATAAGGAGATGGAGTCCCTAAGACTCCATCAGTATGCCTATTTCCAGGACTCATCTTGAAGTATTTACTCCCTTTAAAGTATCCTTCTTCTTCAAAATGAACATCTGTAAGCCGAAAAGCCTTCTGCTTTTTCGGACGCAGCAACCCTAACGAGTCAGGTTTCTGACTTGTTTTCGCCACAGAATCAACTGTCGTCTTCCGCCCTTTCGTGAGTGTTGACCTCAACAAAAGAGAAGGACGAACTATGGTATCGGTTGCTGGCATGCGTTAAATCAGAGCCCGAAAGCCTTCTTTATGTCCTCAACTCGGTCGAGTTTCTCCCAAGTAAAGAGTTCAACATCAACCGTTTTTGTCGTATGATAACGGCTTGTAAAGGTCTTCTTCACCACTTCATTCGTACGTCCCATGTGTCCATAAGCTGCCGTCTCAAGGTACATTGGCTGACGAAGTTTGAGGGTTCGTTCAATAGCCTTTGGTCGAAGATCAAAGAGTTGCTTTACTTTCTCTGCAATTTCTCCATCAGATAAGTTCACCTTTGAACGTCCATAAGTGTTTACATAGACACTAACTGGCTCCGCAACGCCAATGGCATAAGCCAACTGTACGAGGATTTCGTCACTCACACCAGCTGCAACCATGTTCTTTGCTATGTAACGTGTGGCGTAAGCAGCCGAACGGTCAACCTTACTAGAGTCCTTTCCAGAGAAAGCACCACCACCATGTCCACCTTTACCTCCGTAGGTATCCACGATGATCTTACGTCCTGTCAGACCTGTATCACCATGTGGTCCGCCAATAACGAACTTACCTGTAGGGTTAACAAGGTACTTAATACCATCCTTAAACAGTGCCAATACCTTCTCAGAAGCTATCTGTGCCTTCACTCTTGGCATGAGAATCTCAATCACATCCTTACGAATCTGCTCCAACATTTCAGCATCAGCCTTCAATTGTGCCTCACGTGAGTCATCTTTTGGCTGTATAAAGTCATCATGTTGGGTAGAGACTACTATCGTATCTATGCGCTGTGGGATATTATCATCACTGTATTCCACAGTCACCTGACTCTTTGAATCAGGACGAAGGTAAGTCATTTGCTTCCCTTCCTTACGTATATCAGCCAACGTTCGCATAATCAGATGTGCCAAATCGAGCGTAACTGGCATGTAATTGTCCGTCTCATTACAAGCATAACCGAACATCATACCCTGGTCACCAGCGCCCTGATTCTCATCATCACCATTATCAACGCCACGGTTTATATCATCACTTTGCTCATGAATAGCCGAAAGAACACCACAGCTATTACCATCAAACTGATATTCAGCCTTGGTATAACCGATGTCATTAATGGTCTTACGTGCTATGGTTTGCAGATCAACATATTCTTCAGAGCGTACTTCGCCCATGATGATAACCTGCCCTGTCGTATTAAAAGTCTCTATAGCGCAACGCGCATGCTCGTCATAAGCCAAGAATTGGTCGAGCAAAGCATCACTTATCTGGTCGGCAACCTTATCAGGATGTCCCTCTGATACAGATTCCGATGAAAACAAATATGCCATATATTATTCCTTATTTAATTATCCACATTTAGTTTAAGGGTGCAAAGTTACGGCAAATTAACGGGATAACAAAATAAGAACTTAAGATTTATACATTATTATAAAGGGGATTATAAGCCACTATCAAGGGCGCATAAGAGCTTTATCAAGAGAGAAAAAGGAGTGATTTGTTACCCGATTAACACTCCTTTTCTCCTATAACAGCAAATTTCTAACGCTCCCAAGCCTATTTTACAAGCATGAATCCTTCTGTTGTGAATGTGCCACAAGGAAGACCTTGCTCGTTAATAAGGTTAGCCCGTGTGAAAGGTTGCCAACCATAACGGACATTGACGGGCTCTTTCACCTTGTAGGTACAACTAACATCCACCGTATCAGGTCCACTTATCACCGCTTGTGCTGGATAGAAGATACCGTCTGTGCCTGCTATTTCAAACCCACACAATGCTCCTTTCCGTGCAGAAAGGGTTTTCGCATGCGAGAATTGGAGTCTAAGCCCACCGGGAATCTTCGACATCTGTACTAAGAATGGACCTTCCGACTCAACAGAACGACCATAAGTATGATGCAAGGCTTGCAGTGCAAGACGTTCTCCCACTGGTGCTTTATTGATGTAATGGACATCCAGTGAGTCTCCCAAGTCGCTCGTTACAGCCATCCACGTTCGCGGTTGCGTCTGAGATAAAACCATTTGTGACTGTCGGAAACGTGGCCATGACCGACGATTCAGACTTGACAGCTGTGCAAAATAGAAGGGGACATCTGCAGAAAGGAACCGTCTCCAACTCTTTTCAAGCAATGAGAAGAGCCGTTTATGTAGCTCTACGTTATGCGCATTCGACTCTCCTTGATACCAGACAACGCCCTTAACGGTGTAACCTGCCAATGGTTGCATTGCCGTTTCAAACATATAGGCTGGTGCATAAGGATGACGTTGCAACGGATTAGTACTTGCGCCAACATTCCGCAATGCCCTTTCACGAGCCCATTTCATACCAAAATCACCATGATACCAATCACGTAGGATGGCAGGAAAGTCCCATTCAAGTGTATGACGGTCTATCCATGACTCTGTAGTCGTTCCTCCTACGGCATTACAGATGACTCCTATTGGTACTTTCAGACTGTCTGCCAGCATCTTTCCAAAGTGATAAGCCACAGCAGAAAAGCCCGATAAAGACTCACGAGAGCAGCGTTCCCATGGTCCAATGCGCATGGATTGATGACGATTCATCGAATCACAGACTGCAGCCGACCACTGTATGTCATTCGTAGGATAGAGAGCTGACATCTGAAAGAGATGTAACAACGGCTGATTATCCGCCTCTGCCAAATCTTCCTTAGCGTTTTGTGTTGCAGAAACAGGCATCTCCATGTTCGACTGTCCAGAGCAAAGCCACACCTCTCCCACATAGATATCCCTTAGCTTAATGGTCTTTCTACCGGCTGTTATCACTGCTTCATACGGTCCTCCCGCCTCCATCTTCGGCAAGGTGGCAGTCCAACGCCCCATATCAGAGTACTCTACGGTAGCTATCTTGCCCGCAAGCGTCACCTTCACCTGCTCCTTTCCGTTGGCTTTCCCATGGAAAAGGATGGGTTCACCACGCTGAAGAACCATTCCGTCAGTATACAATGGCATCAGACTCAGCCCACCATAGTTTTCCGTAATAGCCTCAAACACGGTTTGGGCTATTATCCCTGCACTCTCTGCATTGGGATGAATAGCGTCTGCAAAGAGGTCGGGACGACTGTAAAGGGGTGTATGAAGATCTATCAATCCTACGTTTTCAGCCTTCGCTATCTGCTTGACATGCTCCTGAATCAGCTCCTGCCAATCACGTGTACCACTCTCAAAACGAGCATGTCGGTCGAAGATTGGTGTCAATAAGCACACGTAAATCTTTGCTTTTGGGTTTGCTTTTCGGAAAGAATGGATAAGATTGATATAATCTTGATTGAACTCTTCTGCGTATTCAGGCCAGTTACGAGGGTCAGTATCATTCAGTCCGAGGTGTATAACAACGACATCAGCCTTGAAATCCAACGCTTCCTTATATTCTTTCTGATCTACATAAGGACGATGCCCGTGCCTTAGCAGTGTTGCTCCAGAGTGTCCAAAGTTGCGCACCTCATATCCTTTCCCCAACAGACGTTGCAACTGAGCAGGGTAACAAGCCGTCTCACGGTTTTCTATTGTCAGTCCCCACGTCACACTATTGCCCACACATGCCACCTTGATTTTGCTCCCTGCCAGAGCTGTCAACGTCATCATGAAGAGCCAAAACACGAAAAATAATTTCTTCTTCATAAGCATTTTTTCATCAATAAGGTCATTCCACCTCAATTAGTAATACAGTTTATTTGCAGGAATTACTTATTTTGTCAGCAAAAACAAGTGTAGAATAAAAGTCATTAGGAACTCTCTACAAACTGTATCTATACCTTTTTTTTGACGCATTCAGCATCAATGATGCAAAGTAAAGTCCCAGCCTCAACAAAAAATTTCCTGTCATTGACGATACCACGAAATAATCTTACAAAAATAAAAAGACTATTACCTCTAAAACGAACCATAATCATTAAAAACGCATTTTGTAACACATAGATTATCAAACAGTTACAAAGAGGCTCGTAAAAGACGCCCTTTTACGTTGCAAAAGACGCCCTTTTGATGTGTAAAAGATGCCCTTTTGCAATGCAATATATGCCCTTTTACAATGCAAAAGAGCATAGATTAAAAACCACTTGTGATTTTATTTGACATTAAGAGTTACTTAAAGCTGTTCTGAATGATACGAATTAAGGCTGAATTCCCTATAAGGAATTCAGCCTTAACCTACGTTTTTATCAAAGAATATCGTTGCTATTAGCAATCACTCCATGTGATATCGCTTACTTCGCTGGCGTCATAACAACCTCAGCATGGTTGCCTGCACTAACGAGTTGCTTAAGATAAGCAGCGATCTTTGCTGGCGTCAGCGCCTCAACAGCAGCCTTATAACCACTCTGGAAGTCGATACCTGTCCACACATACTCGTCAATAACATCCATCCAATGGCTGTTGCTCTTTGCGGAAAGCTCAGCCTGTTTCAACATGAAGTCCTTCACTTTCTGAACCTTATCAGCATCCATCTTCTCACAGTTCTCCTTCATTCCTTCCGCAAGAAGCTTCAAAGCTAAGTCTGATTTATTAGGATCCATCGGGCAGAAAGTCTGAATCAAAGCATAAGCCTTGTCTCCACGACGCTGCAAAAGACCACCTGCACTCACAGAATAAGCAGCACTTGCATCCTCACGAATGTTCTTTAAGTAAACCATTGAGAGCACTTGACCAGCTGCATCAGTGAGAACATCATTCTCAACAGTGTAAGGCATTGGTGCAAACCACTGTTCGAAAGCTATTGCCTTTGGTGTTTCAGACTTACGAGTGAACTTGTTTTCGAGCTTACCTGTTGCATAAGCAGGAGTCTCTTTCCAGTTCTCAGCCTTCCCCTTAGGCAGACATCCAATGTATTTCTCAATCAAAGGACGAAGTGTAGCCTCATCAAAGTTACCAATAAAGTAGTAAACAAACTGACCAGGACTTGCATATCTCTCTTTCCATATCTGTAGGATACGGTCATAATTCACGCCTTTCAACGTATTCAAAGACATCGGTGCGTAACGTGCCTCATGCCCATAGATGGTGTTGGTAAGTGAGTCTGAGAAGACACTCTCTGGTGAAAGGTCCTTATTCTTCAGTGCTAATTCCAACTGAGACATCATTGCTTTATAAGAATCTTCATCCTTTGAGATAGCTGTAAAGTTAAGATAGAGAAGCTGCATCATCGTCTCAATATCCTTTGGAACACATGAACCGGACAGCATCTGATAGAAGTTTGACATAGCACAGTTGACAGAAGCCTGCTTTCCTGACAGTGCTTTCTGAAGGTCTTGGTGTGAGAAGTCACCTAATCCGCTATATCCCAAGACACCATCGAACAACTGTAGATTGTCATAATCAGCCTTTCCGTAAAGACTCTTACCGCCCTTTGATATAGCTTGGAACAACACTTCATTGTCCTTGAAGTTAGTCTTTTTAAGGATAACACGTGCACCATTGCTTAATGTCAGTTCCTTATAGCCGAGTGTATTGTTCTCTTTTACGCCAACAATCTTACCTGCTTTAGGGAGTTTCTTCTCATCCAACAGTGGCTCTTGCTTCACGTTGTCAACGTAAGGTGTTAGCTTCTCTGCACGAACAGCCTTGATAGCTTGCGCCATCTGAGCCTCTGTAGGATAAGTTTTTCCTGCTTTCTCCTGCTCAAAGATAAATGCAACAAAGTTGCTGTCATGGTCTGTTATCAGCTCCTTTGCATAGTTATTGATGACATTCACATTCAGTGCAGGCATCTCAACAAGCTGTTTCATGATCTGATACTCATCCTCCTTGCTTGGAATAGGCTCATTGGAGAGATAGTGATCACGCAGTTCATCACCATACTGACTGTTCTTTATCTTGTTACGATTGACGTAATTAGCTTCCAATTGAGACAAGTATTCAGCCTTCATACGGGCAAACTCTCCAGCAGTAAAGCCGTATTGACGTACGCGCTGGGCCTCACGATAGATGGCAGCCAGTGCTTCTATAGCCTTACCTTCCTTAGCTGTTGCATCCATAGAGAAGGCATCTTTAGTCTTAGAGAGCAGGTATGTACCATCATCAGCTGATGCATTGACGAATGGACAGTCTGCTTTCTGTGCCAATTCCTTCAATCGCTGGTTCAGCATCATGGCTATAATGTTCTTCGCATAAGAGTCAATGAAGTAACTTTGATCGTTCTTCATCTCGTCAGGGAAGACATCATGCTTCATAGCGAAGCCTACATAGCTATATGGCATCTCCTTGTCTTTTCCGAAAACGTAGATAGCATCCTTGGTGTCTGGCACCTTTTCATCAACGACCTGTGCTGCATTGGCTGGTACGACAACACCATTCCAAAGCTTCTTTATCTCCTTTTCAACATGGTCAACATCCACATCACCTACAACAATGATACACTGATTGTCTGGACGATACCACTTCTTGTAGTAGTCACGTAGGTCTTGATAAGGGAAATGATCCACAATACTCATCAAACCGATAGGCATTCGGTAACCATACTTAGAGCCTGGATAGAGCTTTGGGAGTACTTCTTCGTAGATACGCATGATGGGTGAACGGCTCAACTGCCACTCTTGGTGAATCACACCACGCTCCTTGTCAATCTCCTTGTCGGCAAGTGTAAGACCGTTTGACCAGTCTTTCAAAATCAACAAGCATGAATCAAGAGCTGTCTGACGCTTTGTTGGCACGTCACAGATGCGATAAACGGTCTGATCAATGCTGGTATAAGCATTCAAGTTATTACCAAACCCAACGCCTAAGGAGCGTGTATACTCCAAAATAGTAGAGTCTGGGAAATGCTCAGAACCATTAAATGCCATGTGTTCTAGGAAATGAGCCAAGCCACGTTGCCTGTCATTCTCTTGAATAGAACCCACACGCTGAGCTATATAGAAGTTTGCTACGTGTTCAGGCCAGTCATTGTGGAGGATGTAGTAAGTCAAGCCGTTGCTAAGCTTACCCTGTCTTACGTTCTTGTTGACTGGTATTGGCCCCATCTGCTGGGCAGATGCCATACCAACAACAAATAGTAAGACGATAAAAAGTAACTTTCTCAGTTTCATTTTAATTCTTAATTTGATATTGAATATTAATTATTGTGGCGCAAAGATACATAAAAAAATATTACGCTCATTCGTTTTTTATGGTTTTTATGTATTGCTTTTCCTAATTGAAATGTTTTTTTAATAGCACCTACATAGGCTGTCCACAACGTAACTTTAACGTGATAAGGACACCAATAGTACAGGTATGAATATCTCAGAAATAAACTCTAAGATCGTAGAATAAGGGTTAGATGACACACATGGATAACTAAAAAAGACGGAATACAGAATGAGAAATGCTATCCTAAGACCAGTCTAACTCCAACGAAAAAGTACCATAAATACTTACTTAGGATAGCTATTTTACAATAAATGAAGCACAATATTATTTGAAAACAGATTATTTATTCTAAACAATTTGGCAAGAACAAAGGGAGAGAATATAGCCTGTCTATCCCCGTAATGACCCTATGGTTGGAGTGACGGAACACTCTTAAGGAATAGGTTTATTCTGACTCTTCTTCACGTTCAAGCTTGTATTGGATGTTGCGAGGATGATGTTCCAGTATCTCCTGACGAAGAGTAGAGGTGTCTATATGGGTATAAATCTCTGTAGTACCAATACTTTCATGGCCTAACATAGCCTGTATAGCACGCAAATCAGCCCCTCCCTCAAGCAAAGATGTGGCAAAGGAGTGCCGAAGAGTGTGTGGAGAGATGGTCTTTTTTATACCTGCTTCCACTGCATAACGCTTGATCATGATGAGAATCATCGTACGTGTGAGGTGATGACCACGCCGATTAAGGAAGACATAATCCTCTTCCCCAGGTTTTATAGACATCTCATTACGCATGGAAAACCAATAATTTAATTCTTCCAAAGCACGTGGAGATATCGGGACAAGGCGTTCTTTAGACCCTTTTCCCATGATACGAACGAACTGTTCATCAACATAAAGATTGGAAAGCTTTAGGTTTATGAGCTCAGAAACACGCAGTCCACATGAGAAAAGAACCTCAATAATAGCACGATTGCGGTGCCCTTCCCATTTAGAAAGGTCAATGGCCTGTTCTAAAAGGTCAACTTCTGCTGTCGATAAGACCTCTGGTAGATGGTTGGGTTGCTTAGGTGACTCCAAGAGTTCGGTGGGATCGTCTTCCATATAACCATCAAGAACTAAGAAACGATAGAACTGTCGCACCCCACTCAGTATGCGTGCTAACGAACGAGGTCCAATACCAAGGTCGGAGATGGAAGCCGCAAAATGCTCCAACTGCTCCAACTTCACTTCTGTTACATGAACCTGTTCTGCGGCAAGATAGCGTACAAGCTTATCCAGATCACGCATATAGGCATCTAAAGTGTTGACAGAATAACCTTTTTCCAACTTAAGATAGCGCCTGTAACGACTGACAATATCCTTCGAATCCTTGCCTGTTTCCATTTAATTTCTTATTTTTGCATACTGTTGTATAACACAAAAAAGCATCACAAACCCAATGTGGCTTGATGCAAAGGTACATCAGAAAAACAATATTTCAGAAGAAAGAGACATGAAAGTAATCATTATCAATGGTCCAAATCTTAACTTACTTGGTACTCGCGAGCCAGGGATATATGGCACAGAGACCATGGAATCATATCTGACAACACTAAGGAAACGTTATCCAAGCGTAGAAATTGAATACTATCAAAGCAATGTCGAGGGGGAACTCATCAATAAAATGCAGGAGGTTGGTTTCTCTTATGATGGTATTATACTAAATGCTGGGGCTTATACTCATACAAGTATTGCTTTACTTGACTGTATCCGAGCCCTCCAGACACCTGTTATTGAGGTACACATAAGCAATGTAAACAATCGAGAAGAGTTCCGCCGACACTCCATAATAGGTCCAGGATGCAAGGGAACTATACAAGGATTTGGACTGGACAGTTACCGATTGGCTATCGAAGCACTCTTGACTCTTAACCCATAGAGCTTATTCCCTAAAAGGAAACGACACGATATGACTACTCTCAACACGTACACTCCACTCGAAGAAGAAGCTGGGGCAGATGAATATCTTGCAGCACATATAGATCCAGAAGGTGACTATCTGTACCGACTTTACCGTGCTACGAACATTCATACGATACATGGACGCATGGCAAGTGGGCATCTTCAGGGTCGACTTCTGAAGATGTTAGTACACATGATACGCCCAAAGAACATTCTGGAGGTTGGAACTTTCAGTGGCTACTCTGCCATTTGCATGGCTGAAGGCTTGGAGGAAGGTGGGAAACTATACACCTTTGAGATCAATGATGAGATGGAAGACTTCACACGTCCGTGGATAGAAGGATCGCCAGTAGCCGACAAAATAGACTTCAGAATTGGTGATGCTGCCGAAGAAGCACCTAAGCTGGGTATTCTGTTTGACATGGCTTTCGTAGACGGAGACAAACGGACATACGCTGAAATGTATGAGAAACTGTTGCCTATCATACGTCCCGGTGGATATATTCTTGCTGATAACACGCTTTGGGACTGGCATGTTATTGACCCGACATACGATCATGACCATCAAACTATTGGTATCCGACGATTCAATGATCTTATTGCAAAGGACGAACGGGTTGAGAAAGTTATCCTTCCTCTACGTGATGGACTTACATTAATACGCAAGAAACCTGGTGCTTTTACAGATTCTAACGAATATAAAAAGAGGTAATTTGCAACACATCAGCATATCACTGTCAATGCTTATTACTATTTAAAGTTTGCTGAATAATCAAACTTTCAGTACCTTTGCAGTAAATATAAGATAAATAACAACGATGCAAGAAACAAGACAACACCGTATATCACGACTCCTACAGAAAGAGTTGGCTAGTATATTCCAGACACAAACACGCCTTATGCATGGTGTTCTGGTTAGTGTAACAAACGTAAAAGTTAGCCCAGACCTCAGCATCTGTACGGCTTACCTTAGCATATTCCCTTCAGAAAAAGGTGAGGAACTGCTAAAGAATATCAACGCAAACGAAAAGACAATACGTTATGAACTGGGACAACGCATACGTAATCAAGTACGTATCATCCCAGAACTGCGCTTCTTCATTGACGACTCACTCGACTATTTAGAGCATATTGATGAGCTTCTGAAGAAGTAATAACTCTCTTATCATCGTATAACCAGCTGAAATGAACTTCCCTTTTTTCATTGCCCGACGCTATCTCTTCTCAAAGAAGAGCACACATGCCATTAATGTTATTAGTCTGATCTCTGTCCTCGGAGTGGCTGTAGCGACAATGGCATTAGTCGTTGTATTGAGTGCATTCAATGGGTTCTCTGATCTTGTTGCATCCTTCTTCACAAACTTCGACCCACAACTGAAGATTGAAGCAGCAAAAGGGAAAGCTATGAAGGCTAACGATCCTTTATTAATAAAGGTGAAACATCTGCCGGAAATAGAAGTAGCTACAGAGTGTATAGAGGACCAAGCACTTGCGGTTTATCACGATAAACAAGCTATGGTAACCGTAAAAGGTGTACAAGAGAACTTCGATTCACTGACACATATCAGTAATATCCTTTATGGAGATGGGGATTTCACACTACAAGTAGCCAATCTACAGTATGGCATTCTGGGTATCCGACTAGCACAAGACCTTGGAACTGGAGTGACCTGGCCTGATTATTTACAGATATATGCACCACAAAGAGAGGGGCAATATGACGCTTCAGATCCAACAAATGCTTTCGTAAAAGACTCATTAGTGTCGCCGGGTGCATTATTCCAAGTAAAGCAAATGAAGTATGACAAGGGCTATATCATAACGTCATTAGCTTTCGCTCGCCATATATTCAACCGACAGGGGGAGATTACTTCGCTTGAGTTACGTATGAAACCTGGCGTGGATATCGACAATACAAAGAAGGAAATACAAAACCTATTGGGCGATAAATATAAGGTGTTAGACCGATATGAACAGCAAGCTGACACGTTTAATATCATGCGCATTGAGAAGCTTTTTGCTTATATCTTCCTGACGTTTATTCTCATGGTTGCCTGCTTCAATATCATAGGATCACTCTCTATGCTCATCATCGATAAGAAGAATGACGTTATAACTCTGCGCAATCTCGGTGCTACCGATGGACAAATACGTCGTATCTTCCTCTTTGAAGGCAGAATGATATCAGTTGCCGGAGCTATAATAGGCATTGCTCTCGGACTTCTACTCTGTTGGCTACAGCAGACTTATGGACTTGTTCAGCTTGGAGATCAGGCTGGAAACTTCGTTGTCAACGCTTATCCTATCAGCGTTCACCCAGAAGATATTATAGTAATCTTCGTCACTGTCATTCTTGTTGGTTGGCTCTCCGTATGGTATCCGGTAAGATATATGAGCCGCAAGTTCACGAAGGAGTAGGATATCCCTTGCCTACCGACTAACAACTATAAACCTAAACAATATGACTGAAAACCTAAACGACAAAATAATCATCTATCAAAGTGAAGATGGTAAGACCCAACTTGATGTAAAGTTGGAAGGAGAGACCGTGTGGCTTACACAGGCACAGATGG
>ERZ773046.548-NODE-548-length-23563-cov-17.291518_pt1 | contig 23563 bp, 18 predicted proteins | sample MGYA00580634_ERZ773046 | MGnify/ENA primary metagenome ERZ773046 (study PRJEB29015, sample SAMEA2738127) | human oral metagenome | biome: human oral; feature: human-associated habitat; material: saliva | place: China | collected 2159 ... | reverse complement strand
GAAGAGTCTATGTTGCGAAATTACAAATAATTTTTTAAAAAACAAAGCAGAAATATATATAAACCGACAAAACGTCGTTAATTTAGCCATTTTGACAGTTTAAAACATATAGGAATAGAGTTTGATATATAAGAAACAGAACATAAAAATAAAAGAAACAGACTATGACATTAGATAAATTTACAATTAAAGCACAAGAGGCTATCCAAGCAGCAATAAACTTGGCGAGCCGTAATGGGCAACAAGTAATTGAGCCATTGCATATACTTGCTGGTATAATGGAGAAAGGAAAAGATGTAGTGAACTACATTTTCCATAAGTCAGGCATTAATCTACAAATAGTAGAAAGTGCAGTGCAAAGCGAAATTTCTCATTTGCCCAAAGTGTCAGGAGGCGAACCATATCTATCTCCCGATGCAAATAAAGTGATACAAACAACAATGGATGAGTCGCAAAAAATGGGCGACGAGTTCGTTAGCATAGAGCCTTTGTTGCTTGCTTTGCTAAAAGTTAACTCTTCAGCAAGTCGCATTTTAAAAGATGCAGGCTGTACAGAGGAGATTATGAAAGCAGCAATAAAAGACTTAAGACAAGGTTCGAAGGTACAAAACCAAAGTGGCGACGAGAACTATCAGGCTTTATCAAAGTATGCACGTAATTTGGTTGAATACGCTCGGTCAGGAAGGCTCGACCCTGTAATTGGTCGCGACGAAGAAATACGTCGTGTATTGCAAATTCTTTCACGAAGAACGAAGAACAATCCTATACTAATAGGCGAACCGGGTACAGGTAAGACTGCTATTGTAGAAGGTTTGGCAGAACGTATTGTACGTGGCGACGTTCCAGAAAACCTGAAAGATAAGCAACTCTATTCATTGGATATGGGTGCATTGGTAGCTGGTGCGAAATACAAAGGCGAGTTTGAAGAACGTTTGAAAGGTGTTGTTAAAGAAGTTACTAACGCTGAAGGAAACATTATACTCTTCATCGACGAAATTCATACGCTTGTTGGAGCAGGTGGTGGAGAGGGAGCAATGGACGCTGCCAATATTCTGAAGCCAGCTCTTGCACGAGGCGAACTACGTGCTATAGGTGCAACAACGCTCAATGAATATCAAAAGTATTTCGAGAAAGATAAGGCTCTCGAACGTCGTTTCCAAACAGTAATGGTAGACGAACCGAGTGAAATAGATGCTATCTCAATACTTCGTGGATTGAAAGAACGCTACGAGAACCACCATAAAGTGCGTATTCAGGACGATGCCTGCATTGCTGCCGTCAAACTATCCGAACGTTACATCTCTGACAGATTCCTACCAGATAAGGCTATAGACCTGATGGACGAAGCTGCAGCAAAGCTTCGTATGGAGCGCGACTCAGTTCCTGAAGAGTTAGACGAGATTACACGCCGGCTCAAACAGCTAGAGATAGAGCGTGAAGCCATTAAACGCGAAAACGATACTGATAAGATTGCACAGTTAGACAAGGAAATTGCCGAACTGAAAGATCAAGAAACGAGCTTCAAAGCTAAGTGGGAAGGTGAGAAAAACTTGGTGAACAAAATACAGCAAGACAAGGAAGAGATTGAGCATTTGAAGTTCGAAGCCGATAGGGCAGAGCGTGAGGGCAACTACGAACGTGTGGCTGAAATTCGTTATTCACGTCTCAAAACGTTAGAAGACGATATTAAAAATATTCAGAAACAGTTGCAGACAACGCAAGGCGGTGAAGCGATGATTCGGGAAGAGGTTACTGCCGAAGATATTGCAGAAGTAGTAAGTAGATGGACGGGAATTCCCGTTACAAGAATGTTGCAAAGTGAACGCGACAAGCTGCTACACCTCGAGGAAGAATTGCACAAGCGTGTCATCGGACAAGACGAGGCTATCAGCGCCGTTGCCAATGCTGTCAGACGTTCTCGTGCAGGCTTGCAAGACCCAAAGAAGCCTATTGCATCTTTCATCTTCCTTGGTACAACAGGTACAGGTAAGACCGAATTGGCAAAAGCATTAGCAGAATACTTGTTCAATGACGAGACGATGATGACGCGTATAGACATGAGCGAGTATCAGGAGAAGTTCAGCGTATCGCGCCTCATCGGAGCGCCTCCGGGGTACGTAGGTTACGATGAAGGTGGACAATTGACCGAGGCTGTTCGACGCAAGCCCTATTCAGTGGTGTTATTCGATGAGATTGAAAAGGCACACCCCGACGTGTTCAACATTCTGCTGCAAGTGCTTGACGATGGGCGACTAACTGATAACAAAGGACGTATGGTAAACTTTAAGAATACCATCATCATTATGACATCTAACCTTGGGTCGCAATATATCCAACAAGAATTTGCCAAACTTACGGATAATAACCGTCAGGAGGTGATAGACAATGCACGCAACACTGTGATGGATATGTTGAAACAGACTATTCGTCCAGAGTTCCTGAACCGTATTGATGAGACTATAATGTTCCTCCCACTCACGCAAAGCGAGATAGCGCAAATAGTAACCTTACAACTTAAGCGTGTAGAAGCAATGCTCGCACCGCAGGGATTTACATTGAAATGGACCGATAGCGCAGTAGAATATCTTACCAAAGTGGGTTACGACCCTGAGTTTGGTGCTCGTCCTGTTAAGAGAGCAATACAACGCTATGTGCTGAACGACCTCAGTAAGGCTATACTTGCAGAAACCGTAAGTAGAGAAAAGCCTGTCATCATAGATGATTTTGGGGAAGGTTTGGTATTCCACAACTAAAAGGGAACGATAAATAATACTAAAAGCCCTGCCATAATTCCACTGGGAATCTTGGCAGGGCTTCTTTGTATTATAATGTATAAGAAATATTTATTCGACAGATGATTTATGAAGTTCTTTGTTTACAATGTTTCGATTTAAGTATTATTAGGTATCTGAAGAACTATATATAATTAGAATAATAGGTCGAGAACCAATGGAAGATGGTCGCTAAAACCACCATTGTAGCGCATTCCATTATAGAAACGGTGCGGCTTTACTCCTCCATATTTTTTATCTTCTTCAAGTAGAAAAGGAGCATCATTTATTCTGCATTGCTTTACTTTGGCTACTAAGTTAGTGCTTACAAGTATTTGGTCCAAGCTTCCCCATTCTCCTTGATAGCGATAAGTTCCTTTGGCTCCATTTCTTCCTTTTGCATTTCGAGAAATATTTATCATTCCATGTTCATAGATATTCTGCAGTGATTTGTCGTCGGCATAATCGTTGAAGTCGCCCATTGCTACAATTTTAGCATTCTTTTCAGTTGCCTTAATCGAATCAATAGTATTGCAAAGCTGCGCGGCAACGTGTATTCTAAATGGTTCAGAGAAGACAATACCGCCTGAACGACTTGGTGCGTGTACGAGAATTACGTGAAGTGTATCGCCATTAATCAATTCACCCATTACGTGTAGTATGTCGCGAGTAGGTTTCATATCTTTTAATGGTGGGATACGAATGGTGTCGGCCTTTATTATTCGGAAGGTGAAAGGCGAATAGAGTAGGGCTACATCTATGCCACGCCTATCGTTCGAGGCTGTCATAATGTATTGGTAATGTGCTTTTCGTAGTAGAGAACGTTCAGTAAGGTAAATCATTGTGCTGTCGTTTTCAACTTCGCACAAACCTATTAAGTCAGGCAGATATGTCATTGCTGAATCCTCACCACAGGAAATAATGCCTTGTCCCACTTTGTTCAGCTTCTCCCAATATTTTGTGCGTGTCCAATGGCGTGGCGAGTTGGGTGTAAACTCCAAATCGTTTTTCTCTGAATCGTGTTCCGTGTCAAATAAGTTTTCTACGTTCCATTCTACTATACGTAAACGTTCTTGCGCCATTATTGTGCAAGGAAGAAGGCTAAGGAAAAGCAAATATATGTGTTTCATGGTTGGTTAGTAAGTTATTAATTGAGAATAGTTAGCTGTTGCCGCACGCTTTCTTCGTGTATAATTTCGAGAATGCGAGATGCAAATTTAGCATCTATTCCGCATGCGTTAGCCTGTTGCTTACACTTTTCTAACATTTCGTTATAGCGATCAGATTGTAAAACTGTCATGTTGTGTTCCTTTTTAAACTTACCAATCTCGCGACAAAGTTTGAAACGTTCGGCAAGTAAATTTATAAGCGAACTATCCATTTCGTCTATTTGTGAGCGTAGTTGATGCAGTTCTTCGCTTGTTGTGTGCTTATTGCGTACGATGAGTTGCGAAAGAATAAGGTTTAATAGTTCGGGCGTTACTTGTTGTTCTGCATCGCTCCACGCTTTTTCTGGATTACAATGGGTTTCTATTATAAGTCCATCGGCGCCTAAATCAAGACCTTGTTGGCAAAGTGGTGCAATGAGGTGGCGTTGTCCACCTATGTGGCTGGGGTCGCAAATAATCGGTAAGTCGGGTATGCGACGATGCAATTCGATGGGAATTTGCCACATCGGTAAGTTTCGGTATATTTTCTTTTCGTAACTCGAAAAGCCACGATGGATAACGCCCAATCGTTTTATACCTGCCTGATTCAAACGTTGCAGTGCACCAATCCATAGTTCAAGGTCAGGATTTACAGGGTTTTTCACCAAGACTGGAATGTTCTTTACACCGCATAGTAGGTCGGATAAGGCTTGTATGGCAAACGGATTGGTTGTTGTTCGTGCACCAATCCACAGTATGTCAATATCGTATTTCAGAGCCAGCTCCACGTGTTCTGGTGTTGCCACTTCGGTGGCGATAAGCATACCTGTTTCGTCTTTCACTCGTTTTAGCCAAGGCAGAGCTTTTTCGCCGTTGCCTTCAAAGCACCCAGGTTTGGTGCGTGGTTTCCAAACACCTGCTCGGAATATCTTGCAGCCATTAGCTGAAAGTTGCTGGGCAGTATCCATTACTTGCTCTTCGGTTTCTGCAGAGCAAGGACCTGCTATTATGATGGGTTGGTTTTCTTTATGTGGAAGTTCTAACGGTTGTAGTTCTAATTCCATTATAATAATATGTTATCCGTTATGTTTTTGAACTAAAAACCATAGGGATTCATTTGTTTATACTTGTCATTGAGTTGTTTCTCAATGTTTTCTTCTGCATTTTCTTTACCATCTGTTGGCATCAGTTCTTCTGCTCTTTCGGAATCTTCTTTTGCTTTCGCCTCGTTTCCTACTAAAGAAAACATTTCGCTGCGTTCTTTAAATGCAGTGTATGAAAATGGGTTGGCATCAATGGCTTTTGTGAAATACTCTATTGCGTCATTGTTGCGATTGGCTGCTCGTTCTATTCTTGCTTTTAATAGTAGTACATCTTCGTTATCTTCTGTGTGTTCCAACAACCAATCAGCGTCAGCTTCAGCTTCGCTTAGCTGCTGAGTGCGTAGATAGGTTTCTCCGCGTAGCAAATATGCGTTGCCTTGCTTGTTATCTATAGAGATGGCTTTTGTTGCCATCGCAATTGTGTTTACGTCGTCGCCTTGTCCTTTGCATGCTTCGGCATATAGGTAGTGAGCTGTTGCATTTTCCGAGTCTAAGAGAATTGCTTTTTCACACGCTGTAGCCATTGCGCCATAGTTTTCCATCATAAAGGCTATGTTTGCCATGCGAATAAATATTTGGACATTGTCGGGCTGCGCCTTACTTAATGTTTGCAGTTCTTCGTAAGCTTCAGAGAACATGCCTTTTGAAGTATAGACGACGGAAAGGTGGTCGTGAATTTCCAAGTCGTCTTTTATCTCCAATGCATGTTTGAAACATCTTATTGCATATTCTACTTCACCAGTTTTCATGGCTCTAACGCCATCGTATTTCAATACATCGAAATTTTTTGCTTCGTTTTGTACTTTTATTTCTTCTTTGGTTTCTTCTTTGCCACCAAACAGCTTCTGAAAAAAGTTCATACGTGTTTTATTTTTATTTATGTTCAACGAAGGAACTAACCATCGTCTTTAAGTTGTTCGTTATTTATAATATGCAAACTTACATATTTTTTTCGACATATCAACCTGTTTACAGCACTTTCAATGTGTATTTAATGCAGACATAAAGCAACAGAACAGTGAAGGATAAAGTTGTCCAAAGTACAAGGTTGGGCTTTACAATCAACAAAATTTCTATTAGAACAAACATTAGAACAGTAATTACTTTCAGCCAACTGATGAGTTCTACTCCGATTTTCTCTTGCTCTTTCCGACTGTGTTTCTTCGAGCTTGGAAAGTTGTAGAGTTGAGGATTTCTCTCCAACCACCACATCAACAGATAGATGAGCAAAGCGATAGCAGGGAGTATAAATAGTTCCCATTTGGAGCCATAGTTGTCCACTTCGCCGTGTATGTTTATGTGCAACGGAATGATTTCTACATTACTAAAACCAACAATAATGGCAAAAGAAAAGCCAATGCCTAAAGTTAAAATAGGAAGAACCTTTTTTATAATAATATTCAATATCATAAGTTTATGGTTTTATAAAGATATTTTTCTAAGATTATTATCAGCAGTAATATTGTCTTTACCCTTAAAATAGGGTATTGCAAAGATACGAAATTTAGTTGTAGCGATGGAATAATGATGCTGAAAGTTTTATTTTGTGGGAAGATAGCTGAATAATTATTGGGCGAAAGTTCAGTATGAGTCTACTTTTCTGATTGTAAAAAAAATATAATATTCGCGATTCTGTTAACATTTGATATTGAGGATAAATAGAATAGCTCGCCAGCTATTTCTACGTTGTTCAGTACCTTTTTATATAAAGCTCAACTACTTTTTATTGATTGCTCAATACCTTTTTATAAAAAGCTGGCGAGCTTTTTATAAAAAGTTCGCCAGCTTTTTGCAGTTTGCTCAATCACTTTTGCCTAAATCTTCTATTACTTTTATTCAAATTTGTAAGTTTTATGCTCTTTTTGCGATTGTTTAATGTGTTATAAGTTGCACACTAACAATATGACTATCGTGTTACTTGCTGAATATCTGTACTTTATATATTGCACGTAAATAGTTGCCTTTTTTGAGAGAGAGAATAAACTTATTTTAAAAAGTGGCCTTCCTGCCCATTTTTACGCTCTAAGAATTAACACTTTAAGAAAGTAAATTCACTTTTTATAACATTTAACGCTCAATATAAAAGCATATAGTTGTGAGATAGAAAATGAAAATTAAGGTTGCTTTATAAATCTGTGTTTTTCTATTTTCTTAAGTAGGAAAGTAGAGAAAAGAAAATCCCACTGACTCAATTTGTGAGTAGTGGGATTCTTATTAGTTTATAACGCATATTCTTCGCCATTAAGGAATACTTGGCGAATAATAGGTGTGGTGTATGCGTAAGGGATAAAGTCGATTGATGGAATTGGGTCGGTAATGTAGAAGTTGGCTACCTTACCCACGGTGATAGAGCCGTACTCTTCGCTCAGTCCCATAGCATAAGCTGAGTTGATGGTTGCAGCATTGAGTGCTTCAGCTGGCATTAAACGCATTTTGATGCAGGCTAATGACACAGCAAATTTCATATCGCCTGATGGTGTAGAACCTGGGTTGTAGTCGGAAGCAATTGCCATTGGGAGTCCTGCATCAATCATCTTTCTGCCTGGTGCGAATGGCATATTCAGGAAGAATGATGTTCCGGGCAAAGCGGTTGGCATAGTTTCAGCGTCTTTAAGCAGTTCTATATCGTGGTCGTCCATCGCTTCAAGGTGGTCTACGGAGAGGGCGTTGCATTCAACACCTACTTCTACACCGCCTGAAACAGCAAGTTCTTCGCCGTGAATTTTACCACGAAGACCATATTTTGCACCCGCTTGGAGCAAGCGTCGTGTTTCGTCTGGAGTGAAGAAACCTTCGTCGCAGAATACGTCAATGAAGTCGGCAAGTCCTTCTTCTGCCACGGCAGGCAACATATCGTTGATGATGTGGTCTACATATTCGGCTTGACGACCGGCATATTCACGACCGACAGCGTGCGCGCCGAGGAAGTTGGCAACTACCTTGACAGGAGCTGTCTCCTTTATGCGACGAATAACACGCAGCATCTTCAGCTCGTCTTCAAGATTCAAGCCGTAGCCACTCTTTATTTCCATCGCACCCGTACCTTTTCGAATAACCTCGTCTACTCGCTTCATCGCCTGTTCGTAGAGTTCGTCTTCTGAAAGTTCGTGCAGGCGGTCGGCAGAATTGAGGATACCGCCACCACGCTTTGCAATTTCTGCATAGCTTAAGCCACGGATTTTATCAACAAATTCGCCTTCTCGGCTGCCAGCATAAACAACGTGTGTGTGAGAATCGCAGAACGAAGGCATAACGGTTCCGCCTTCTGCGTCTACAACCAATGTGCTGCGTCCTACTTGCGGCGTGTCAATGCGTGGTCCGTAAGAAACGATGCGACCGTTTTCTACATAAAGGTAAGCATTTTCAATGGTGTTTAGTTGGGACATTTCAGCCCCTCGCAGGCATCGTTTACCTTCGTGTCCGATGCCTGCCAGTATGCCGATATTTGTTACTAAGAGTTTCATTTGCGGAGGAAATCTACTGACTTAGCAATGTGTGGTGCCATGAATTGGTCGTTTTCAACGAATGGCACATCCTTACGATAAGCCTCGAAGATAGCTTCGATAGCTGGAGAAGACTTCAATGGGCGACGGAATTCGAGTGCCTGTGCCGCATTGAAAAGCTCAATAGCGAGTACACGTTCTGTATTCAGCACTACTTGATAGAGCTTTGTAGCTGCGTTCGCACCCATGCTGACATGGTCTTCCTGTCCTTGTGAAGAAGGAATGCTGTCGGCAGAAGCAGGTGTACAGTACATCTTGCTCTGGCTAACAATAGAAGCAGCAGTGTATTGTGGAATCATGAAACCGCTGTTCACGCCTGGTTTAGCTACCAAGAAACTTGGAAGGTCGCGTGTGCCAGATACGAGTTTGTAGATACGACGCTCTGAAATGTTGCTGAGTTCGCAAAGGGCAATGGCAAGGAAGTCCATTGGTTGTGCGATAGGTTCGCCGTGGAAGTTGCCTGCAGAGATAACGAGGTCTTCGTCTGGACAAACGGTTGGGTTGTCGGTAGCTGCATTTACTTCAATATCTATAACAGATTTTACGTAGCGTATGGTGTCTTTAGATGCGCCGTGAACCTGTGGCATACAACGGAAAGAGTAAGGGTCTTGCACGTTTACCTTTGGTTGTTTGATGAGTTCGCTGCCTTCGAGCAACTCACGAATACGAGCAGCTGTTTCAATTTGTCCTTGGTGAGGACGAACAGCGTGTACCGCATGAGTAAATGGTTCAATACGACCATCGTAAGCTTCGAGCGACATTGCACCAATCTTGTCTGCCCAATCGCTCAATCGCTGTGCTTGGAGCAAGCACCAAACAGCAAATGAGTTCATGTTCTGTGTACCGTTGAGCAATGCCAAACCTTCTTTTGAAACGAGCTGGATAGGTTGCCAGTTCATCTTCTTCAGCATTTCCTCGCCAGAAATAACTTCACCGTTCATTTCTACACTGCCGATACCCAAGAGTGGCAAGCATAGGTGAGCCAATGGAACGAGGTCGCCCGATGCACCGAGTGAGCCTTGCATATAAACAACAGGGTAAATATCGTTGTTGAAGAAATCAATCAAACGCTCTACAGTTACCAATTGGCAAGCTGAGAAGCCGTAGCTTAGCGACTGAATCTTGAGCAGCAACATAATCTTTACGATTTCGTTTGGCACGCGGTCGCCAACACCACAGGCGTGCGACATCATAAGGTTCTTCTGAAGGTCAGAGAGTTGTTGCTTGTCGATAGAGATTTTGCACAACGAACCAAAGCCAGTTGTTACACCATAGATAGGTTTGTCTGATGATTCAATCTTCTTGTCCAAGTATTCACGGCAACGAACAATGCGGTTGCGTGCGTCGTCAGAAAGTTCAAGTTTAATGTTGTTTTCAATGATTTCACCAATTCTTTCAATAGAGAGGTGTTCTGCACTTATCTTATGTGTCATAATTGTATTTAAAAGTTAACTTGTTTCTTTAAAATGAATATTCACAGATAAGGATATGCCTTATCTGTGAATACGTTTGTTTTTACTTATATGCTTCGTTGATAATATCGTCATCAACAAAGTTTGGAAGCGTTACGGTCAAACCCGGAGTACGTTCCATTTCACGCTTAATGGCGTCAATAGAGCCCTTATTGCGTGCCCAGCTGCGACGAGAAATACCATTATTCACGTCCCAAAGGAGCATCTGACGAATGTGGCGGTCTGAATCTTCACCACCATCGATAACCATACCGAAGCCGCCGTTGATAACTTCGCCCCAGCCTACGCCGCCGCCATTGTGGATTGAAACCCATGTTGCGCCACGGAAAGAATCGCCAATAACGTTCTGAACAGCCATATCGGCACAGAATTGCGAACCATCGTAGATGTTGCTTGTCTCGCGGAATGGAGAGTCTGTACCTGATACGTCATGATGGTCGCGACCTAAAACTACAGGACGGCTAATTTCACCTCGCTTGATAGCTTCGTTGAATGCCAAGGCTATCTTTGTACGACCTTCAGAGTCAGCGTAGAGAATACGAGCCTGAGAACCTACAACAAGTTTGTTCTTGCCTGCTTCCTTAATCCAGTGGATATTGTCGTCCAATTGTCCGATAATGTCTGGAGTTGCAGTCTTGCGTATTTCTTCGAGAACTTCTGTTGCGATACGGTCGGTTGTCTCCAAGTCTTTAGGATCGCCAGATGAGCAAACCCAACGGAAAGGACCGAATCCATAGTCGAAGAACATAGGTCCCATGATGTCTTGAACGTATGAAGGATAACGGAATTTATCGTTCTCGCCCATAATATCAGCACCTGCACGGCTTGACTCCAATAGGAAGGCATTGCCGTAATCGAAGAAGTACATACCGTCGGCAGTGAGTTTGTTGATAGCTGCAACTTGACGACGCAAAGACTCTTGTACTTTTTCCTTGAACAATTCAGGCTCTTCTGCCATCATACGGTTGCTTTCTTCCAACGAAACACCTACTGGATAGTAGCCACCAGCCCAAGGGTTATGGAGCGAAGTCTGGTCAGAACCAAGGTCTACGTGGATATTTTCTTCTGCCAAACGTTCCCAAAGGTCTACCACGTTGCCTACGTATGCCATTGAAACCACACGTTTTTCTTCAACAGCCTTGCGGATTGCAGGAATCAGTTCGTCGAGGTTTTCGTGCAATTCATCTACCCAGCCTTGCTCATGACGCTTGCGAGCAGCCAGCGGATTGATTTCTGCTGTTACGCTAACAACGCCAGCAATGTTACCAGCTTTAGGTTGTGCGCCTGACATACCGCCAAGACCAGCTGTAACAAACAACTTCATATTGTCGCCACCAACTTTGCGTGCAGCATTCAATACTGTAATTGTTGTTCCGTGAACAATGCCCTGTGGACCAATATACATATATGAACCAGCTGTCATCTGACCATACTGACTTACGCCTAGTGCGTTGTCGCGTTCCCAATCGTCAGGTTTAGAGTAATTAGGAATTACCATACCATTAGTAACAACTACACGTGGTGCATTCTTGTGTGATGGGAAAAGACCAAGTGGATGACCAGAATACATAACGAGTGTTTGCTCGTCGGTCATTTCGCTTAAATATTTCATAACTAAACGATATTGTGCCCAGTTTTGGAATACAGCACCATTACCACCGTATGTAATCAATTCGTGAGGATGTTGAGCTACAGCCTTGTCGAGGTTGTTCTGAATCATCATCATAATAGCAGCTGCCTGTTGCGATTTGTGTGGATATTCGTCAATAGGCCGAGCGTACATTTCGTATGTAGGGCGGAAACGATACATATATATACGTCCGTATGTTTCTAACTCGTTAGCAAATTCTGGTGCCAGAGTTGCGTGGAATTTCTTTGGGAAATAGCGCAATGCATTGCGAAGTGCAAGTTTCTTTTCCTCTGCTGTAAGAATATCCTTGCGCTTTGGAGCGTGGTTAATAGATGTGTCGTATATTTGAGGCTCTGGAAGTGTCTCATGTATGCCAGCACGAATATCTGCTATAAATTGTTCTTTAGTCATTTTATTATATCTTTTATAATTTGTCTTCTACAATCTTCATTATTTCAGTTTCAAGCTCATTAGCCTTCTTAATCAGCTCATTAGCCTCGCCTACGAGCTTATCAGCAGCTTCACGGTCTTTCAATCCCGATGCATTGATCTTAACGTTCAAACCTGCACCTAATACGGCTGCACGAGCTGCGAGTACACCTACACCTGCATCAGAAACACTGTTTGGATTGCCTTCTTCTGCCATAGCTTTGCAGAGTTCAAATACTTTGAATGATGCTTGCATTGTGTGCAAAGGTACTTGTGTTGCGAACAAAGTTGCAGCTTGGATTGCAGCAGAACGAGCAGCTTTCTCTTCGTCTGTTTTTTTAGGAAGACCAAATGCCTCCATAATGCGGTTGAAAGCTTCGGTATCTTCGTCTACGAGCACCATTAATTCTGCTTGAATCTTCTGACCTTTGTCTGCCCAGTTGCTGAATTCTTCCCAACGGGCGTCCCAACCAGCCTTATGGCTTGAGAGGTTGGCAACCATTGTGCCCAATGCAGCTCCTAAGGCTCCCATATAAGCAGAGATGGTGCCACCACCTGGAGCAGGTGATTCGCGTGATGTTTCGTCAGCGAAGCCTTTCACTGTAAGGTCTATAAGTTTTGCGGTTTTGTTCTCGTCTTCCAAGAGATATTCGATAACCTTTTCGCGTGGGTTAAATTCTTTCAAATCGTCCAATCCCATAGACTTAATTGCAATCTTCAGAATATCTTCTTCAGGAATACCTGTAGAACGATTTTGTTTTTTCAGGAAGTATTTACCAGCTTCTATTAATGTACGTTTTGGTATCAAACCAACTATTTCTGTACCAGTTACACGAATACCACGGTTTTGTGCGCAACGGCAAACTTCGTCGAATGCAACGTGTAATGGCGTAACGTTTATGTCGGTAATATTCATTGAAACTTGTGCAATGCCATATTCGTCGATGAACCAACCGATTGCCTTTGTGCCTTTCAACGTACCTGGAATCATAATGGTTTTTCCATTCTCATCTTTCATTGGTTTACCAACAGGTGAACCACCTTCACGTTGTGGGCGTCCCTTTTCGCGTACGTCGAATGCAATTGCATTAGCACGGCGAGTAGAAGTGGTATTTAGGTTGAAGTTTGTAGCAATAAGGAAGTCGCGAGCTCCCACAGCTGTACAGCCTGTACGTGCAACGCCTTCGTCCCATGCGCGAGCTCCAAAGTCGGGTGCTTCAGCTTCAACCGTCATTCTTTCTGCTAAACCTTCATATTCTCCTTTACGGCAAATAGCGAGATTACGGCGTTCTGGAGTTCTTGCAGCAGCTTCGTAGCAGTAGCAAGGTACTTTAAGCTCGTTAGCAATTCGTTCTGCCAACTTGTGTGCTAACTTAGCACATTCTTCGAGTGTGATACCTGCAACTGGAATTAATGGGCAAACATCGGTTGCACCCATACGTGGGTGAGCACCGTGATGTTGGCGCATATCGATGAGCTGAGCAGCCTTCTTTACACATTGAAATGCGGCTTCTAATACTGCGTCAGGAGACCCAACAAAAGTTATTACTGTGCGGTTTGTAGCTTCGCCTGGATCCACGTCGAGTAGTTTTACACCTTTAACGCGTTCAATTTCGTCAGTTACTTGTTTAATAATAGCTTTGTTACGTCCCTCACTAATGTTAGGAACACATTCAATGATCTGTTTTTCTTGTACCATTTTTATTTTGTATATTAAATTTTTTAGGCGTAATTTCTTTACGGTGTAAAATTAAGAATAAGGTTGGAATCTACAAAATATTTAGGCTTAAACTATTCAAAAAATGCAGTTTTACATCAATGATTGATTGAAAATAGCGTTTTATTATAGAAAATGATATATTCCTTTGAGGCGTATAGGTTATTTTGCAGGCTGCTCTATAATAAAACAAAATATGTTTAGAATCTAATAACCGATTTGGATTTAAGTGTTCTTTAAGGTGTAGAGAATGAAGGACGAAAGAAAGGTTTTTTCGTTTCCAGCTTGCACCCATTATGTTTTATTCTTTGTTGTCTTATTAATTATCTGACGAACACAATGTATTGGGAACATTCTCTGATGTACTTTGTATCAACGATATACTGATTATACAGTATTATTTACGTGTAAGTAAAACTTTATTTACATGTAAGTAAAACTTTACTTACGTGTAAGTAGAACTTTATTTACGTGTAAGTAAAACGCTGTTTGGCGTTAGAAACAATGTTCATTACATATATAAAAAGCTGCGCATATATATAAGAAACGATGGTATGTTATGAGAGAATTATTGTAGACTCGTATTATCAACTTCTTCTATACACAATTTATAGCTGCAGATTACAAGGTTGGCGTACCACAAAATATGTAAAGACGGAGAGAAATAAGATGGGCGGAGATGTTTTGTTAAATGTGAGCCAATAATTAAGGTATCTACAGGTTATCTTCGTTGTGTTGCTGACATCAATAGCAAGACATTGGACACTGGCAAAGATTTTCTATTATCAATAAAATGCACTTTTAAAGCGTAGGCATAATCAATTATTCATTCTCCCCTACAACACCTATATTTAATAGTAAAACGTTTTGGATATTGATGCTAACAAAAATAGCTTAAAGAATGATGCGAGATAATTCAGGCAATTAAACTTGAATGAATATAAAATAAGGTGAAATAAAAGAATTCTCTTCTAAATAATCTCTCTTTCGAAAAAAAAGACTACTTTTGCAACAATCGTATAAGATAGAACTACGTAAGTAGATACACCTAAAATTAAGAAATATGAAACGTCTAATTTCTACGCTACTAGCTTGTTTTTTCTTTCTTGCGCTGTTAGCCCAAGAAGTAAAGACTTTTGAATTACGAAATAACACTGGTATGAATGCCGTAGTAAGCAACTATGGTGCACGTGTTATGAAACTCGAAGTACGTAATTGGAATGGTAGATTGGAACCAGTGATAAAAGGCTATGCACACATATCTAACTATAAAGACGACATAACACTTGGCGCTACACTCATAAATAATGCTGAAAATGCTCCCCTTGTATTGGCAGATAAAGTATGGGAGGTAGTAAATGTTGAAAGTCAGACAGCAACATTTCGTTGTATTACCGATATTATTAATGGTGAACATAAAGGCAAATTAAGAGTATCTGTAACCTATACGCTATCCGACCAGAATGCTCTTGATATTGATTATAATGTAAGTTCTACAATTTCAACACACTGTCAAGTTACTAATGGTATTGTTTTCAATTTGTCTGGCGATACTAATCGTTCTATCTTAAAGCAATATTTGTGGATAGATTCATATAAAACGAATGCTTTGAATGCGAACCAGAAATTAGCCCATAAGCAAAAGAAAATGCGTTATACCTCATTAGACTTCAATCAGCCACGTGAGTTGGGAGAGCGCATAAATAATTTCCAAAATGGCTATAACCACACATTTCAATTACGACATCCATCTAAAACACAAAATCCAGCTGCAATTCTTTTTGACGAACAGAGTGGGAGAGTTATGACAGTTCATATATGTGAACCATCTTTACACATAAACTCTTATGGGAAATTAAGTACAGGCATCTCGTTTCAACCCATTCGTGAAGGTTATGATGGCAATAAAAAAGAAATAAATACGGCAATATCGCCAGAAAAAGAGTTCCATTCTACAACCGTATTTGCTTTTTCTACAGACCCTCCATTGATAATGAGAAGAGAGCATATTGTTAAATAGATAGGTAGAAAAGATTAAATACTTTTAATTTTCTTGGTAATTAAATGCCAAAAAAGTAAATTTGCAACGTATGAAGAAGATATTTGTCATAACGATAGCATTATTCCTTGGTTTAGAAATATATGCACAAGATATTTCTAAAAGTAATATAGATACGATAGTTGTTGCACCTATAGTATCTCCACATTTGCAAGGAGCCAGGAAAGCAACAGAGGAAGAGAAAGAATACGCACGTCAGTTAGCAGAAGAACGCAATCAGCACCAGACGCTCCAAAACCTACAATCTTTCGATGAATATAGTGGAACTATAAATAATAATGATGTTTACTATCCTTATTGGAATTATGGTGAAGGATTTGATTTATGGCGTTTGCACAAAGGTCTGAATGTAAATCTTAGTGCATCTGTATTTGCAAACTTAGGACGTGGATATTCTCATAGTGCAGGATTTACACAAGATGTGTCGTTAATGTATGTAACCGATTTATCGCCAAAGGCAACATTGGCAATAGGTGGTTATATAAATAATGTAACCTATAGTGGCTCTAATTATACAACAGCAGGTGTTAATGCGTTGTTTAATTATCGGTTTAATGATCATTGGAGCGCATATTTCTTTGTTCAGAAAGCATTTAATTCTGGCAACTTCGCTCCATGGGCAATTGGAAATTATGCTATTGATGGGTATGCAATGGGACTCTCGCCTATGTATTGGGGTAGTGGATTCCTCCCTTATATGAGTAGTGCTTATGGAATGCCTATGTATAAGTTTATGGATAGAATAGGTGGTGGCGTTTCTTACCAATGGGGTAAACATAAACAAAACTCACTATCTATAAGTGTAGAATACGACCGTTTGCCTAATCAGAATAAAGGATTGTACGATTTTAACCGATACAGCTATCCAGTAAGATGAGATAAAAACTCTCTTTTCTATTAAGAAATAAGTAGTGATAATATTAAAGAAGTAGACAAAAAAGAGTTCAATGATTGCTTTTCGTATAGGTAAATAGCTGATTTCTTTAAATTTCTTATTCTATTTGTTTAATTATTAGTACTTTTGCAAAATAAAAAGAGTGCAGATTCCTAATTGCTGTCTCGCAGCAAGAAAGTAAAGAAAACGAAGTTTGTATCTTGTTACTCGTTACATTTCTTACTGTACGGGAGTTGCAATTATCCCTGCACCCATTTGTTTGCAAAGATACAACCATTATTTGTTTGCTGCAATACTAAATTTTTGGTATTTTGAAATACCTACTTTTAGCTATTGTGTAACTCACAGAAATGTTCTTACTTTGCAAAGATATTGCAATAAGAAGACAACGAACATCTGTCGTTTCTTTCAAAAGCAAGTTTATCTTATACAAAAAGATAATGAATAAAAAACGACCTAAATGAAGAATCATAAAATGTATGAAGCTGATGATAAGATGATATCTCTTATCAGCGATAATTACGACCTGCTTCAAGCCTTAGGCAGTTTTGGTATTAATTTGGGCTTTGGAGATAAAACAGTTCGTGAAGTCTGCGATAGTCAGAATGTTGATACCTATACTTTTCTGTCTATCGTGAATTTTACAATGAATGGTTATAAAGATTATGATGATGCCGATAGATTGTCAATACCTACGTTAGTGAAATATTTGAAGGCTTTTCATACTTATTATTTAGACTTCCAATTACCATTTATTCGTAAAAAGCTTGTGGATTCGTTAGACGAGAATGACAATTTAGCCCGACTTATTCTAAAATTGTATGATGAGTATTCGCACGACATTCGTAATCACATGCAATACGAAGAAAAAACGGTTTTCCCTTATGTTGATTCATTATTAGCGGGTCAAACAAATAGTAATTACGATATAGAGACCTTCTCTAAACATCATAAGCAAACAGATGTAAAATTGCATGAACTTAAGAATATCATAATTAAATATCTTCCATCTGATGCACATCGTAACAGTCAGCTTACAGCAACATTATATGATATCTACCGTTGTGAGGATTGGCTCGACCAACATGCAAATGTTGAAGATGAAATATTTATACCTGCTATTCGTCATCTGGAGATGAAGAGTAAACAGAATGATGTTTCTGTGAAAATATCTAGTATGCTTAGCAAACAACCAGATATGGGCGAGACCCTAAGCGATCGTGAGAAAGATGTGATTATTTGTGTAGTTCAAGGAATGACAAACAAAGAGATAGCCAATCATTTGTGTATTTCAACAAATACTGTGATTACGCATCGTAGGAATATTGCGCGTAAATTGCAGATACATTCTCCAGCAGGTCTCACTATATATGCCATTGTAAATAATTTGGTAGATATAGGTACTGTAAATCTGTAGTAAATGTTGTTTTTATATCACAAGTAACATTAACTCGCCATAATTAAAAATAAAACAGTTCTCTTATGGATATGAAAAGAATGATGGGTGGACGTCCACGTATTGCTGTTATTGAACCTAATACACTAGCTGTATTAGGATTGAAGAATATTCTACAAAACGTACTTCCTATAATGGAAGTAGAAACTTTTTCTTCTTTTGATGATTTCTATACAGCTAATCCAGATTCGTTCTTTCATTATTTTGTTGCACAAACTATTGTCTTGGAGAACAGAATATTCTTTACTGAGCGTAGGCAGAAAACAATTCTATTAACTGTTTCAAAAGACTCTAATTCTCAGTTGTCTGGTTTTCACTGTATATGTGTAAGTGCGGATGAAGAAGAGCTAGTGCGTAATCTGCTTATGGTGGAGCAATATGGACATGCTGGAGGTAAGAACTTACCAGAATTACCACAAGCTTTAAAGAACAAGATATTAAGTAATAGAGAGATAGAAGTTCTTTCTTTGGTAGTGCAAGGGTATATTAATAAGGAGATAGCACTCAAACTCAATATTAGTTTGACCACAGTTATTACACATCGAAAAAATATTATGGAGAAACTTGGTATGAAGAGTGTTTCTGCATTAACAATCTATGCTGTTATGCATGGATATGTAGATATAAATAAAATTTAGGATCTCAAGACTATAAGAATGGTGATAGTAGAAAGCCTAACTTCCCTTTTAGCTTTTGCCAAGGAGTTCTCCATTCATTCCATTTCTTTTCTGTTAGTTTAAAGCACCTCTTCTTTTGACTTTCAAAAATAGTATCTAATTCTTTTGTAACTTCTTTATCTACGATTACAGCATTAACCTCTCTATCCCATCTTAAACTTCTAGCATTTAGATTTGCCGAACCTATTGTACAGAAATTCCCGTCTACGAGTATAATTTTTGTATGATGAAATCCCGGTTCGAACAGCCAAATGGTACAACCATCTTTCATAAGTTTATGCGCGTTGTAGTAGCCACAATCAGGTGTTAGTGGTATATCGCTTTTGACACTTAGCATTATTTCTACTTTTACTCCACGTTTAGCAGCATTCTTTAAAGCAGCTCTTAACTTCGGACTGAGTGTAAAATACGGATTAATAATTTTTATGCTGTCTTTTGCATCGTTGATTGCTTTTTCGTAAAAGAAACGAATTATATCTTTCGTTATGTGTGGATCACGGTTGAGTATGCCTACCATTTGATGGCCTGCCGATTTACAAGTGTCTACTTTTAAACCTTTTATATATTCTGCGTTGCTTATTCCACGATAATACTTGGCTCCATGAATATTCTGACCAGACACTTTTTGCCACATTTGTAGAAATATCTTCTGCAATGTGTTTACGGCATCTCCTTCTATTCTACAGTGCATATCGTGCCATTCTCCAACTACTTTTGTACCTTTTATATAATAGTCAGCTACATTCATTCCACCTGTATAACCAATTTTTCCATCAATAACAGCAATCTTGCGATGATCTCTGTTAAATATATCGTGTATCCATGGAAAGGCTATTGGTTTGAATTCATATATCTCAATGCCTTTTTCCCTGATTTCTCTTAAATGCTTTTTACGCATTGGACGGTTATTACTGGCATTACCAAATCCATCGAATATAGCTCTAATTTCTACTCCTTCTTTTGCTTTTCTTGCTAAATGGTTAATAAGTTCTTTATTTATAGAGTCGTTTCTGAAGTTGAAATACTCTAAATGTATGCTTGAACGTGCCTGATCTATGGCTTTAAATAGGTCGTCGAACTTCTCTTGTCCAGTTGTCAACAGTGTTACTGAATTGTTGTTACTGAATTGTATTCCTTTCGTTTTAAGTTGTTGGACTATTGAAGAGTCGGAGCTTATTCTTTGAGAAGGTTGTGTCTGTATAGTAGAAACTGCTATTATGGGTTGTTCGACAAAGGTAAACCATAATAGTAAGATAGTAACTAGAAGTGGGGTTCTCTCTATTTTCTTCACGTATTCGTTATTGTATTTTCTCTTATCAGTTATATTTATTACAATGTATTGTGTTCTTCTTTGTTTAACTACTACGATAGTTAAAGCATACAACTGTAATGATCAACAACACCTAATAGTTTTCGTTCCTTATCGCAAACCAATACTGTGTGTATTTTATATTTGTGCATAATGCTTTGTATTTCGGTTATTTTTGTATTCGGGAGAACCATCTTTGGTGTTCTTGTCATTATGTCTTCTACTGTTTGATCAAAGAATTTTGCTTGCCATTTCTCCATCGCACGACGTATATCGCCATCGGTAATTAGTCCGATAACCTTATTATTCTCCACAGAAACGCCTAAGCCTAACTTACCGTTGCTAACGTGAATGATGGCTTCTCCTAAGTGCATTTCTTTTGGAATGATGGGTAAATCCTCTGAACGCATAACGTCTTGAGCTGTTGTAAGCAAGCGTTTGCCTAATTCTCCGCCTGGGTGGAACTGTGCAAAATCTTTCGGACGAAATTTTCTGACTTCCATTAAGGCAATTGCAAGTGCATCGCCCATAACCAAAGCGGCTGTAGTGGAGCTTGTCGGAGCAAGATTTAGTGGGCATGCCTCTTTTTCTACCCATACCTTTATGTGTGTCGTTGCATATTTTGCCAATAATGAATTTGGGTTAGCGCTCATACCAATAATAGGAATATTCATGTGCAATACCATTGGAATGAAGCGTAGAAGTTCGTCGGTCTGACCTGAATTAGATAGTGCTAAAACAACATCGTCCTTTGTCATAGCTCCTAAATCACCATGGAAAACGTCTAATGGATTTGCAAAGAAAGCGGGAGTTCCTGTTGATGATAATGTTGCTGCTATTTTAGCACCAATATTTCCGCTTTTCCCTACTCCTGTAACAATCACTTTTCCTTTGCAATGATACATTAAATCTACTGCTTTATCAAAGTTTTCATCTAATTGTTTTATCAGTGCGAGGGTTGCATTTGCTTCGTCTTTTATGCACTGTATAGCGTAATCTCTAACGTTTTTCATCTTGATTATTCTTTCCTTGCTTTATTGTAGTTGTCCGATTAGGTCATCTAATTTCGTTAATTCCAACATATTTGCAGCATCGCTTAGTCCTTGGTCTGGAATGGGGTGCACTTCGAAGAAGTATCCATTTGCTCCAAAAGCTTTGGCTGCTAATGCCATTGAAGGCACAAATTTACGATCGCCCACAGTTTTTCCGTTGCCTGCACTTGGACGTTGAACGCTGTGTGTACAGTCCATAATAACTGTTTCGCTAAATTCTTGCATATCTGGAATATTCCGAAAGTCTACAACCAAATTGTTGTAGCCAAAGCTATTGCCACGTTCTGTAAGCCATACTTCTTGTGCTCCGCTGTCTACGCATTTCTCTACTGGATATTTCATATCTCTTCCGCTTAGGAATTGTGCTTTCTTTATATTCACAATTTTTCCTGTTTTAGCGGCTGCAACAAGTAAGTCGGTTTGTCTACATAAAAAAGCAGGTATCTGAATGACGTCTACTACTTTGCCAACAGCTTCTGCTTGATTGCTTTCATGGATATCGGTGAGTAGTCGTAAACCGTATTTATTTTTTATTTCTTGCAACATTGCAAGTCCTTTCGTTATACCTGGACCGCGGAAAGATTTTAGGCTGGTGCGATTTGCCTTATCGAAACTGGCTTTGAATATTATGTCGATACCATATTTTTTGTTCAGGCGTACTAGTTCCTCGGCTACGGTGTTTAAGAGTTCTTGGCTCTCTATGACGCACGGTCCTGCAATGTAAATATTTTTATTACTCATTTAAGACGCAATATGTAATGTAAAGAATGTATGGAAAGAGGGCTTGTTAAGCCATTTACTGATGCAAAGGTATATATAATAAGGTGAATATGCAAACCATCTGCCTAACTTATTAGTGTATACTAACGAAAATATGTTTTAGGTATTGTTATACAGCCTCATAAAGCGTGTTGTTTTTTGTGATATCTAATTTGCAACTTACAGATATCTGAGACGAATGCGATAGATATCTGTAACGATCGTGATAGATATCTAAAACAAGCGTTACTATATTTAACCAATTTCTCTAAACATTTGAGATGTTCTCTTTGCTTGCTATCTAAACAGTAGGCAATACTTATAATATTCTTGTTTGTTTCCTATATAACAGTTTATATTCTTGCTCAAAAAAGCATAGCTTCAGTAGATATTAATTAAGACTTTATAATACTGTAGGAGTGCTTAATAGTGAAGTTTTTTGTACTTTTGCAACCAAAACGGAACGTATGATATTGATAGCAGATAGCGGTAGCACAAAAACGGATTGGATTGTATATACTGGTAACAATGGTAACAGTAGAGTGGTTTCAACGCAGGGAATAAATCCTTTTCATCAATCGGATATCGAAATAGAACTTATATTGAGAAACGAGGTTTTGCCTCTATTAGCATCTATTTTAGATAATGTTGAGGCTGCAAACCTAATTAAGTATGTTGCATTCTATGGTGCGGGTTGTACCGAAAGCGTATTGCCCAAAATGCAAGGTTGCTTGTCTGGTATCTTTGCAGAAGCCAATATTGAGGTGGCTGGCGATTTGCTTGGTGCTGCTCGGGCGTTGTGTGGCAGTAAGCCAGGCATAGCTTGTATATTGGGAACTGGGTCGAACAGCTGTTTCTACGATGGCGAAAAAATGGTAGAGAATGTTCCGCCATTAGGTTACATCTTAGGCGATGAGGGTAGCGGAGCAGCATTAGGAAAGCTTTTTATAAACGGTATATTTAAAGGCGACCTGCCTACACATATTCGGGAATTATATCTTAATGAAGAGAATATTACCTATGCAGAAATAATAGAAAAGGTTTATCGTAAGCCTTTAGCCAATAGGTTTCTCGCTTCTACCTCAAAGTTCGTCTATAAACATTTAGATTTGCCAGAATTAGCAAGCTTGGTGCAGCATAATTTCGACAGCTTTTTTAAGCACAATGTGTGCAAGTATGCTTGTTACGGTGTTAAAGAAGTGTCGGCTATAGGTAGCATAGCCTACTATTTTCGCAATGCATTCGAAGTAGCAGCAGCAAAATACGGCTTTGTGGTAAATAAGGTAGAGCAGTCGCCTATTCACGGAATGTTAGCTTATCATAAAAATAGACAATAATAAATGTACTAAGTTTTTCAACGCATTTGTTAGGCTAATACGTCATTCTGAAATATATTCTGCCTATAGTTTGGTGATTATTCATAAAATTAGTATTTTTGGCTCGCCAATATAATAAGAGTCATAGTGTAGGTTAAAGATTATGAGAAAATGTACCAATTAGGCTCATTCAACATTTAATAGTATAGAACACCTTAATTCCGCAGTATTTTTTCTTGTGAGAAAATTTTATATGTTGAGGTGTCT
>ERZ773046.545-NODE-545-length-23741-cov-6.257283_pt1 | contig 23741 bp, 20 predicted proteins | sample MGYA00580634_ERZ773046 | MGnify/ENA primary metagenome ERZ773046 (study PRJEB29015, sample SAMEA2738127) | human oral metagenome | biome: human oral; feature: human-associated habitat; material: saliva | place: China | collected 2159 ... | reverse complement strand
ATTCCACCACATAGGTCTGAACCGGCAATCGTTCCTCTGGTGGCGTATTGATAACAGACATTTCCCGAACACCTACAAGAGACATATGTAAGGTCCGAGGAATTGGGGTTGCACTCAAGGTGAGCACATCAATATTACTAGCCCACTCTTTCCATTTTTCCTTTTGAGCTACCCCGAAGCGTTGCTCTTCATCAACAACAAGCATGCCTAAGTCTTTAAAGACAACCTTTTTGTTAAGTAGCGAATGGGTACCGATGAGAACATCGATAGAGCCATCCTCTACACCTTTTAGAACTTGTTTCTTCTCAGATGTACTGCGGAAACGATTGAGCACATCGACTTTGACCCCAAATGGAGCAAAACGATTCCAGAAGGTTTGGAAATGTTGCTGTGCCAAAACGGTAGTTGGTACGAGCACTGCAACTTGCTTGCCACTCATAACAGCTTTAAAAATAGCTCTCATAGCGACTTCAGTTTTACCAAAGCCTACGTCTCCAGCTAGCAATCGGTCCATAGGAACAGGTCGCTCCATAGATTCTTTAATTTCCGCCGTAGCCTGTAATTGATCTTCCGTTTCTTCATAAGGGAAGGCATCTTCAAACTCTTGCTGCCATGGTTGATCTGGCAAAAATGCAAATCCTTCTGTAATTTCTCGTTGTGCATAGATTTCAACGAGCTTATCTGCCAAATCATCGATGGATTTTTTGGCCTTTGTAACAACCTTAGCCCAGTCACGGCCACCCATTTTATGGATGCGCGGCACATCACCTTCATTACCAATGTATTTTTGTAACTGATCTAGATTGTTTGCTGGTAGGAATAACTTATCCGTTCCGGCATAGGCGATTTCAATATAGTCCCGGTGAATGCCTTCTGTTTCTATCGTTTTAAGGCCAATATACTTACCAATACCATGCATGCTATGAACTACATAGTCACCTGGTGTTAAATCTGTAAAGTAATTGATTTCTTGGCCCTTTTTAGGCTTGTTGCGAAGCTTACGTTTTTGTTGTCCGTAAATATTGCCTTCTACAACAACTACGAGATGGCTATTAGGTAATTCAAAACCATCGGTCAATAAACCTTGCAAAATAACAACCGTATTAGGCTTTGCAATCCATTCCTCACTATGAACAAAGGCAATTCCTTCACCTTCAAGAGCTCGTTCAATACCTTCTCGTCGTTGTTGGTTATTTAATACCAATACAACTTGATGATTGAGGCGATGCCATTGCTTAATTTCATCTGTTAGGAGTGGAATTTGACGTTCAAAGCTCGTCATCGTTTTACCTTGAATACCGATTGGATTAAATCCAGGTAAACCGATAGAGCGTTGTTGCATAAATGTGAAAGCTACTTGATTTGTAGCCTCTACAGTACGTTGTAATTCACTCCAGTCGCAATGATTTTTACGATGTGTAGGATCTTCCTTGAGGAATTTCTTTAATGCTTCCTGGATACGACCGGGCTCATCATAAATGAGAGTCCCTTCTTTCACATAGGATAATAAGGTGCAATCTGCATCACTTTTACCAAGGAAGAACGGTGTCACCGTATACGAATCAATTTGTTCAATGGAACGTTGGTTCTCAACAGAGAAGAAACGCAATGTATCGATTTCATCGCCAAAGAACTCAATTCGTATTGGATGTTCACTATTAACAGGATATATGTCTAAAATATCCCCGCGCACGGCAAAATGACCACGTTGTTCCACCTGGTCTACACGTTCATATCCAATTGTGACAAGCTGTTCAAGAGCTGTATCGCGATCAATCGTATCATTCAAAGAAAAATGTAACGACTGACCTTTTAAATATTGTGGAGATACTACATATTGTGTAACCTCTTCTGCATTCGCTATAACTACGGCAGGTTCTTGCCATGCTAGTAATGCTAACGCACGCATTTGTGCACCTTGATCTTCAAGGCTACGAGCAGTGGTTGTAAACTCCACATTGTCAGTTATAGGAAATGATAGGACTGGGATATTAGGCCAGAAAAAGGCTAAATCTCGTTCCCACATCTCTTTATGGTCCTTATCATGGACTACGATAACTACAGGCTTTGTAAGACCCGTAGAAAAAGCTTGGTTTAAGAGGAAACTCTTTTGAGATCCACTAAGACCATATATGACTGACTTTCCTTTCCGCTGAAATGCGTTTAGCCCATCCACAAAGGATGGGTTCTGTGAAAGCAGCTTAGTTAATGTATTATCCATACTGCACCATATAGTATTCATGATTATTTAAATAAATAGTTCTAACTCATTTATTATATCGTATATGATAATTTTTATCCATGAAATAGCACATTGTAGTTTTTAACTGATTGGCCAAAACAATTTTTAAAAATTTATATCCACAAAATTATATAGTTTTGTATGGAATTTTTGCCGTATTTTTGCCGTCAAATAAAAAAGAGGGGTACCGCTTATGGTACCCCTTTTAATATTAATCTAATTCAACAAGGCGTTTTAATTCGCCGTTTACAAACCACATTTCACAACGTACGTTGTTATGGTCTGTGAGTGTTGCGGTATATAAACCGTCTTTCTTTGGTTCTACTTCTTCTGCGAACATATGAGTTTTGCCTTCAAATGTAAATGTTTTCATATCATATACCCTTTCATTAAATGAATTACACTTCACCGTAAACCGTACGGCGCGGAGATAATCGGATCACCTACCATTTCGCGAATGTATAAAGCGTGCTGGCCCCTTTGAAATGCTTCCCGTCAAAATGCGCTAGGCCTTGAAAGTCGCCAGCTTGATACCCTACCGTTTCATATACCTTACCTGTTTCTAATATTGTAACGCCGCCCATTATGCGATGCGCTTTGTTAAGGTTAATCTTATATACATCAACCTTTTGTTCATCGGTATTTTCAACAACTGCGGTTCTATCGCTTTTTTCTATAGCTTCCTTTGGAATATTCGGTGATTTATCCTTGATAGCGTTTTTTGTTATGACTGCCGCATCATGTAACGTTGGCGCCTGTGTATAATACGTTGCCACAGGTTCAGTACTTTCCTTATAGGAAATAACTTCCGTCGCTTCCTTCGGCGTGATTTTTAATGTATCCGCCATTTTGTGCGGGTTCTTCGCTATGGTCTGATTGATAATAACCGGTTCTTGTAGCTTTTTGGTATGCATCATATTATAGGCGAACAGGCCGGCAACTACCACCAGCAGCATAAGTAATGCTACTATGATAACTGGTAAATACGCCCTTATGAATTGCTTGATAGTATCCATAATTACCCCCTACTAAATAGGCCAATTTAATACTAAATCCGCATCAAATTCCTTGCCTTCAACATTTTCGGTGAATGTGTATTGCCATAAATTAGCGCCGTCATAATCGCATTGGCTATTAAGTTGTGCGCACCAAATAGCGCAACCGCCCAACTGGCTAACGTCTAATACATTTACTAACCAGTCATAACTAGCGTATAGGCCGGTATTTACATAACCAGCTTGCCATAACTTATTGATGAACACGCTGCAAATATTTGTTAATTGTTGATCCGTTGGCATGCCATGTTCTGCCTTGTAATCGTCAGCATCTTCCATATCAAACCATACGCCCATTGGCAACTTATCAATAGTTAAGCCGGCATCGTTAAGTGTATTCAATACGAATTCAGCTTCATCTGCTGCATGTTCTTCGTTCATGGCGTAGGAATAATGGTATACCCCAATAGCTAAACCGGCATTAATTGCACCGTTTACGTTGTTATAGAATTCACTATCTAAATTACCGCGACCATAACCGATGCGAATAATCGCAAAATCAAACCCATTAGCCTTGACTGTGCCCCAATCAACTACACCGTTATTTTCGCTTACATCTATACCCCTCATGGTACCCCCTATAATTTAACTTTATTTTCAATTTTAGTTCTAATTAAATCTAGGAATTTACCTAGCATCACGTTTCCGCCGTCGCGTAGGTTTTCCATAATAGATAGGAATTCACAGGAACCCAAATACAACCAAACCAACGATACCGCGAATTGCTTTTGACCGCTCATTTCATCGAATAATACGGCCGCCATTGTAGCTGCTACATATGTTAGTATTTTAAACACAAACCCTTTTCGCATGTATCGGCTCGAAATTAGGCCCTTTTCAAACGCCAACGGTATTGCACGATATTTTTCCCATACCGCCATTTGGTCTTTATCATATCCGTATTCATCAATTAACATTTGATAGGCAATAGCCGCCCATTTAGTGAAAAGGTCGATGAATACCAATAAAATAAACACGCCCAAAATCTGGACGTGTTTAATTCCAATAAGCCATATCGCTACGGCTGCCGCAAAACTTAATATTGCCTTTAATACGAACCCTTCCGTTAAAGAGTTCCAGCACTCAACAAAAAAATTTACAATAAACTCCATTATGCGCCCCTTATTTAACCTTACCCAATCCATAAACGCTACGCGCTATATTGGCTTTTCTCATATTTATCTTATCAAGTTGTTCCCTCTTTTGTTCGCCGCTCATGCGTTCATTATTAATGATCGCCTTAGATGCTTTGTTTAAACCTTTTAAGCTATCACTCGCATTTTTGAGTTTTGCGAATTCTTTGGCATCGTATCCGTCCGGACGTTGCCCCGTTAGTTTAAACTCATTGTGTAGCTTTTCTTGTTCCTTATAATCATCATAAACACGCTGCACGCTATTAGATGATTGATAAGGTGCCGCCGTGAACCCTCTTAATCCCGGCGCTTCGTACCATTTTTTAGATGCGTTATTTTCTTTTGCACCAGATATCGCATCAATACCACTTAAACCTAACCCAGCAAGGCCGCCGCCGTACCCTCTTATTGTATTATCTACAATATACGGTGAAACGTTGATTTTATCACCTACAAATTTTGCAACTTCGCTTGTATTAGCGCCGTACTGTAGATGTGCCGGTAAGTTTTCTTGAGATTGCGGAATAATATCCCGTTGTCTGAATAAAGAGTAATTTGTCATAGCTTCAACAACCGGTATCATAGCAGTAGGCATAAAACTAGGTGCAAGGCTATCAATTACCCTATCACCGAACCCTTTAAAACCTACACTTTTACGGTTGTTTTTTGCATCGTCAAAATACTGTAGCATACGTTCAAACGATGTACCAAATAAAACGCCAGCTTCAAAAGGCTTAGGAATACGATACATGTTTTCTTTACCCGGAATAATCCAGAATGTATCTTTTTCCCATTGTGGCAACTCTTGATAACGTTCGTCGTCTTTGTTCATATACCATAGCAAAATACTTGGTAATGTGATATATAGCATAGTTTTAACCGTCATGCCGCGCGGGTCTTCCTTGAAAGCACGCGCCATTTTGTCAGCGCCTTGGATTGTAGCATTAAAGAATGCTATTACTTGATTTGCCTTTTTTACATGTGAACCCCTACGGCTAAAATCTAACGTAATATCACGGCTTTCTAGTGCTGCTTCTCTTGCAGTTAAAGGCTTCCTATCTTTCCCAAATAGGCGATTACCAACACCAGTATAACCTTTTCTTGCGTTATCGAATTCCGCCAATCGTGTTGCCATTTCTGTTGCTTCACTCATAGCGCGTAATACTTCAATAGGGTTTTTAATCAGCTTAGTAACCTTACTTTCACGGCTCATAATATCGCGTAATTGACCGCCTAAATAGTCGCGGTCTAACGAAACCATTGCCGCATGTGCTGCGCCGGACTTCATATATTCCCAATATAATTCGCCTTTTTTAAGGAATAGTGCCAATCCTTTGAAAGTATCAACTACAGGAATAAAACCATGTTTGGAATAAATAGATGCGCCTATCATATCGCGTACAGGGTTTCGCAAGATAAATTCTGGTGATAATGTAGCGCCAGCGCGTAACCAGTTGGCCGGATATGATAAGATTTTGGCAACCATGTTCGATTGTTCTCTATCTAACATGCGCATCGTTTGAATAAGTTCCGGCGTTGTTTCATACGTTACTTTTTTGCCGTTTTCCCAAACACTAAACGTATTATCCGTTTTTGCCTTATCACCATTTACACGTTCCACTATTTGCCCTACGCCGTTTTTATCGGCTAGTTTTGCAAATGTACGGCCAACGTGATTGCGTTCTACTGCGTTATAGAATTGGAACGTATTTTTCACGATGCTTTCCAACGGATCTATAATATCGCGCGTGCTGCCTTTAAAACGTTTCACCGGACTAGATACATCAACGAAACCCTTTCCGCCAGATAAAAACGATTGCATGCCAGCATCTGACATGTCGCGGAAAAATGGAATATAATGCGGGTACATTTTACGCATTGTATGATATGCCTTAGCCGTTAGCATGCCTTCTTTAACTAACATTTGCAACATGTAATCTTGATATTTATATATTGCAGCTGCTGCCTTTTGAAAACGTTCGTTTCCGGCGTGCTTCCCTAGAACGGCAGCATCTTCGGTATAATCAAACGTTGCTTTTTGTTTGTTTTTGTGTAGGTCTAAATCATGTAACGCCACAAGATATGCGGAGAAATCCTTATGTTCCTTTTCGCCTATACCTTTCAAAATATCTTTGAGTGATTTTATACCATGTTCCGGCGCACCGTGTTCAATAAGTGTTTCAGCTTTGCCAACCCAGCCACGCGCTAACCACGCTTGCATATACGGGTTATCATCAAAGGCGATTTTTTCGCCTGTTTGGCGTTCAACTTCTGCAACTAAATCCTTCAACGGGTTCAATTCATCAACGGCTTTGGTATATACATCGTTCAATGCTTTTTTAATTACGTCTTTCGCTTCGCCACGCTTAACCGCATCAATAGCTTGGCTTACTTCACCTTTACTTTCAAACGAAATACTACCCTTAACACGTTCCGCGCCACCTTGACGGTGCCATTCATGAACCAGCTGCGATAATTTATTTGTTATACCGTTCAATTCTGGTTCTTTTGCGATTGCTTCCGTAAAGTGATTATAGAATTCCGGAAATTCGCGTTTTGCTTTCGCGCGATCACTCACATAATCTTTAAAGAATTCCGCGTAACCTTCCCCGCGAATTCCTTCATCGCCTAATTTGTTGTACGCTTTACCGAAACGGTCTTGAATAACGCCGTTAAATTCTGTATTAAACCGTGCATCTTTACTGAAACCGAAATAATTATCTACATAATGTCCTAATTCATGCATGATAACTGGAATTTCTCCATAGTTGCCGCTACGAATTACATCGGTTTTTGTGTTATACCAGCCGCGAACGTTAGGACGGCCTAAACGGCCACTTTTAATGCGTTGATTAAACAAGTGATTTACTGCATCTAATATTTCCCTACGCGTTACGCTTCGGCCTAATCGCTCGACTTCATCGATGCCAGTATGTGGCGTTTCATTACCTTTAACGCTATATTGTAATGGTTCCGTAGGTCTAACGCCTTTACTTTCTAAATAACGATTTGCCATTGCTTCGTTGCCATCAAATGCTTTTACCATTGCTTCGTGTACTTGCTCATGCGTTGCATTGTCTAATAGCTGGCTAGGTTGCTGCGCGTATTTGCTCACGCCACCTTCTGCCGGTTCTGCTTGCATTAATTTTAACTCTTGCGTATCTGCTATTAGTTCGGCAGCACGATCACGGCGAACCGTTTCCATGTATTCGTTGTTCAATCGTTCAACTGGTACGTCTAGGCTTTCAGATAATCGAACTTTCACCGCATCAAGTTCCGTTTTTGGAATATCTGGCTTTGTTGCTTTGTTTAAATCTTTCAATATTTCCGTATTAGATTGTACTTTATTTTCTAATTCGGTATATCGTGGTTCAGATGCATTATCTTTCAATTCATTTATGATAGTTTCTTTTGCTTTTGGCGGTAAATCGTCAATCGCATTTCGTAAACTTTCGTTTGGTGCATCTTCTTCATATCTAAATTGAGTGCTTGCATCGTTTTCAAGTGCTTTTTCTTCAAATTTAGGTTTTTCACCCTCTACAAAGTCAGTATTTATGCGGTCTTTTGGCTGAAATTCATTTATTTCGCCTGTGCGGGCCGTTTCGCTTTCGCCTTGATAGTTTATACCTAAATCTTCTGTTTTAACCTGTTTTTTATCGGTATTTTCTACAAAACTGTTTAAATCTGTATGTGATTCTTCGCCGCTTACCGGTTTTTCATTTTCTATAAACTCATCTTTAAACGGTTGTTCATTTCCTCTATAGTTAGGGTCTAACGTACTATCTTTAAACGATGTATTATCACGTGGCCTATTTTCATATTTACCATAATTGCCCTCGAATGTTTCTTTAGCAATTTGCGCCCGAACATCGTCATGTGCAACGGCTGGGTCTGGTCTTTCGTAATTTTTCCGTATGATAACGGCCATTTCTTCCGGTGTTGCATCTGGTCTTGCCCGCATTGCTTCAAGTGCAGCGCTTTCGGTATTGTGTAATTCCCATACGCTGAAATCGACTTGCGTTCTCCAATCCCACGGATCTAACCCGCGACTTTCCGCAAATTTCAATAAACCTTTTTCGCCGTTCAATCTATCACCAGTAAATTGAACCAAACCACGGGAACCGTAACCATCGCCACTTGTAACGGTCGTACTAAAACTGCTTTCGGCGCCAATATTACCAGTCATGGCAGCCGCTTCAACGTCGCTTAAACCATTCTGACGATATCGGTTATATATATCCGCTTGGATATTACCAGTTTCACCTTCCATAGGTTGCCCGTTCAAACCGCCTTCAGAGTATTCGCGCGGTTCTACTGCATTTGCAGTTTCTTCTGGTACTGGAATATCATCAAACGCATTATAGGTAATGCCTTCTTCAAGTTTTGGCGTATCTTTTGAAAAACGTTCGCCGATATCTTCAAACGCATTAGATGCCTTTTCTTTGATATGTTCCGCTGCACGTCCTACACGCTCACCGATTGCTACAGATACCTTTTTAGGTGTTACGCCTTTAACCATGCCAACCGGCAAAAACACATTATCCCATAAATTAGTAGGGTTCATGGCGATATTTTTTGCGAATTCGCCCGGATCATCAACCAAACGCCCAACCGGTTCAGCGATTGGGTCTACCAAAACATTTTTTGCAGTTGCAACATATTTATTCCCTAAAATTCCGTCCGGTGCCGTTCCTTCGTTTTCTGCGGTTTCATTGGCGTTATACATTTCCGCCGTATCACTTGCAATCGTAGGAGCAGCAAGGACGCCGGCAGCTATTCGCACCGGTGGTGGAACATACGGAGTAATTGCTAGATATCCAGCCGGCTTTCCAACTGCGGTGTTATATGTTTCTACTCTTGCCCTGTTTAGGCCCGGCGTTGCATGTTCGTTTATGAAGTCGCCATTATCGTCAAACGTTGAGAAATTATCCCCATTGGCTTCAATGGCATTAGCAGCACTTTTTGAATACTCATTGCCTAGATTGTTGGATTTTTTTACTACATCATCTTTCCAATTTGATAATGTATTACCAACATTGTCATTAATTTCTTTGCCGGTTTTATCAATCCATTCAATATTGTTTTTAACGCCATTAGCAACATATTCGGCATTGTTTTTAACGCTATCCCAAAACGTAGGCTTGGGCGCGTTGCCTACGTCATAACCGTATTCGGTTGTTATATCTTCAAAGGCGTTACCGTTTCCAGCTGCCTTGCCGTATTGGCTTGTAATATCATCAAACGCACCCATAGTCTACCCCTTTTATTAATAAGATTTTAACCACGATTTATATTGACCGTATCCGGCCGCATCAAGTTCCGCCGCTATTTGGTCGTCGCTCCAGCCTTGCGCTGATAGTTCGTTCATTCGCTTGGAAATTGCTGCTTGTTCTTCGCTTGAATAAGTCGGCTGCCGTTTAACTGTTGGCGTTCCAGCACCAGCACCGCCAGCAGTAGGCGCACCGCTTAATGCGCTTTGTAATTGCCCATAATAAGGACTTTCATTTTCTGCCTTATCCGGGTTAGCTTTCACCCATGCGGTATGCTGCGCTGATAACGTGCGCAATACTTGCGCATTATATCCACTAGTGCCGGACTGTGTAGCCGTCGCCGGCTTAACGTGCGTACCTACATATTTCATGCTGCCGTCTGTGCCAACAATATACGTTTTACCGTCTGGCATAACTTTAATATTTTTAGCGCCGAAATTACCGATATTTTTCATTTGACCGTCTGGTGTCATAACAATAACTTGACCGTTCGCAAATTGTTTTGTTTCAACCTTGCCATAACCGCCCATATCTTGAATAGTACCGTCGCCCATGTTGTAACGTACAATATGGCCGTTTTGTGCACTACTAAATTTGTAATCCGGTTTATCAAGTGCCGCAATAGAATTCAAGTTATTCATATCAATAGTACCAGCGCCTACTTTACTTGCTAGATAGTTGTATCTTGCAACGGCTGGCGCTAACCCTTTAACCCGTTTTGTGTTGTATGTATCTACAACCGGGTTGCCGTCTTTATCCTGTGTAAATACAAGATTGTTCATGATTTGCTGGCGCATTGGTTCAAGCACTTTTTCTTGATATTCGTTGACTTGCTGCATGTACATATTATTAACGTCGGTTTGATATTGTTCGCTGGCTAAGCCTTGCGCCGTCTTAAAATCAAAACCGGCTTTAACTAGGGCGAGTGTATTCGCCCCTAGTTGTTTACGTGCTTCGCTTGTTACGCTTGCTTTATCTGGTATAGAGTATTGGCCCGGCGCTTTATCCGCATCGGCGTTACCATTTACGGCCGAATTGGGCGCCCCATGAAAAGGTGCGTTTTGTCTTTGTTGCATCATTTCTTGATATGATTGCGGTAACCCTGTATTAATACCAGTATTATTTAGATTTTGAAAGTTCCATAACCCCGTGTTTTGTTGCGGTTGCGCTGGCGTTGCTGGCATTTGTGGTGCTTGCGCTGCCTGTGCTTGTAACTGCTTTTGTAATGTAGGGCTTGGCTCATTCATATAAGCGTTAAAGCGCTGATCCGTAACCGGATTACTTGGTGCATCTGTGTTAGCTTGCATCGGTTGCGCTGGTGCTGCTGGATTTTGACCGCCCCATAAGCCGATATTATTCTTTTGCATCAAGTTATTGGCAAATGTGTTATTAGAATTAGACAATAATTGATTAATTTGGCCGGCGCTATTAGGTTGTTGCATACCCATTCCCGCCATACGGTTATTATTATCCACAATTTGCGGAGTGTTTGGGTCTTGTTCGCCGCCAGCACCACCACCGCCTAGCATTGCTTGATAGCCTTTAGCCATTTTGTTATTTTGCAATGCCCCTAAACGGTGAGAGAAATATTGACCGGCTAATTCACCCAACGCCGCCCATGGTTCAAAATCTTTAACGTAGATTACGCCCATTGTGTTATTCCTCTACTTTCTTGTTATCTTCGCTTTCTTCATCTACTGGTTCATCAGATTTGTTAGATTTCTTTGTAGTTTTCTTTTTTGGCTTTTCTTCCGGTGCTTCTTCCGGTGCTTCTTCCGGTGCTTCTTCTGGTGCTTCGGCAATAGCTTTCAATTCTTCTTCATTGATACCTTCCGCCATAATGCCGTTAGCATAGAATAAGTTATCACCAGTACATTGCAATTCGTATACGTGTTCAGTATTGCCAGTTGCTTCGCTGAGTGTAACCGGTTCATAAGCATTAACCGTCATAATAACTTCGCCAACTACCAACTCACTAACTAATTTCAACCCTTCCGGAGTTAATACCTTTTCTGTCGGCGTAGTTGTTACGCCAAAAGATACAGTTTCAAGGCGATGTGTTTCTTTTTCGCCCATATCATGCAATGCAATTACATCATTAACCGCACCCAACGTGATAACAGTATCACCACTAACAAATGTTTCAATAACCTTGCCACCTTCTGGCGTTGCAATTTCAGTACCCGCTACAAAACAAAAACCTTTCATAAGTCCTCCAAAGAAACCGCCAGAACCTTGCTTAACCATTGTTTGTGCTGGTTGTGCTAGTCCATAGCGTAATGACATAAATCTGTTAAGTAAATCTTCTTGATCCGCGTTATTCAACTGGCTCATAGAGTAGTAATCTTTGGCTGGTTGAATAGCTGCGCTCTGTGTAGTTGCGCCTGTATTAATAGGGTTTTGCGCTAACCCTTCGCGTTGACCTACTAAACCCGCTGCGGTGCCGGCGTTATTCATCTGATTTGCATAACCTTGGTTCATTAGATTTGCTTGATTTATAATACCGTTTTGATTGTTGTTGTAGGTATTACCCCATAACCCCATTTTTGCACCGATGCCGCTTAAATTATTATTAAGCGCTTGCGTATTGAGTGCCGCCGCTTGGCCTAAATCGTTTGAATATTGTGCCGCAAGTGTATTAGATGCGTTCTTGCTAATATCATTTAATGCATTATCTGTAATAGATGAATTCACAATGCCGCGACTTGCTAGGCCAGAAACTGCATTGCCTACAGTTGCCTGTAAATCATTGTTTAACGCTTGCCGTCTAGCATCTGCATAGCCTGTAGGTAGTTGGCCGTTTGTAATATTAGCCATTGCATTTTGGTTTTGCAATAAAGCGCCGTTATATTCGTTAGCTAACTGGCTTGCGCCGTTGTTCATACTATCAACGCTGGCCGCCAGCTGATTTGCGTATCTGGTGTTATCCGTCAAATTCTTGGCGCCGGCCGTTGTTACTAAGTTCTGTAACGCACCTATAGCATTTTGATTGCCACGGTTAGCGCCTAAATACGCATTATACATATTGCCGTATTCTGGCGTTATCACGTTATTCAAGGCCGCATCACCCATACCTTGCAAGGTGTTGGCGCTTCGATTGGTATTGTTTATCCAATCCATTTGGCCTTGTAATAGTTGCTTTTCGTCGGCCGTTGCCGTAGGTAGTTTTGCGTCAATACTGCTTACCTTCGACTTTTTACCGCCGCCAAATAATTGCAAGTCAAATTTAAACATGCTTTTCCTTTCTACAAAGTCGCTTCAAGGTGTTTTCGCACCGTTTTCAGTACTTTGTAATCAAACCCATTATAGGTATAGTCCATAGTTGGAACGCGTTCCATGTTCCACTTTTTAATGAAACCGCGCACGCTTCGATGTGTTGCCGTTACAATTACATCAAGATCATTCATCTTCATTACTTCAACGATGTATTTTCCTATTACTTTCATATCGCCGTATGTCTGCCAGATAGTAAAATACCTTTCGCCGTCATGTTCGTTGATAGTCCAGAATAAGAACCCAGCATTAGGGAACCATTTAAAATAGTAATTGTATTTATCTTTGTAGTTATTATTTTCATCGAAATAAAAACCTTCAAGGCTAACACGTTCACCCGTACGCCGTTCATAGTCTTTTATCATGCTTTCAAGGCTTTCAAGTTGCATCATTAATCCCCTATCCGTTCTATTCTAACCTCAATAGTATTTGATGAATTTTGTACGTTTGTATCTGTTACGCCTTCGGCCGTAAATTTGATATTGCGAAGATTAACGGTTTTAGTAACGTTAATTCTTATTGTTACTTCCCTACTATCTGATACGGTTGCATCTATAGTTCGGCTCGAATTACCTCTTAAATAAAATCTATATCGGCCTTTCGGCATGAATAATTTAAAAGTTTCATTTATGCCGTTTGTTACGTTATACTGTCTTGCAAATGTTTCAAACATAAGCGGGTTATATTGCACGGAGTACCAGCGACCATTTTTTTGCACTTTTAATGGTGTGTTTTCATCGCCAATTCTTGCGTAATAATTAACCCCATTAAATGGAACCGTAATATTATTGCCATTCATTACTGATTTATCTGTATGCAATCCAAATACATACCTTCGCCCGTCTTTTTCTAGTATGATATTAGGCATATTATTCCACCTTTAATTTTGCGCCGTTTGGGAATGTTAGAGAATTATCCCTTTCAAACGTTGCCAAACGTTGCCAGTCCTTCATGCCTTTTGTGTTTGTATCAAAACGGATAAAGGCTGCATTACTATTGGCAAAATATAATTGAGTACCTAGCACGCGATCTTCGCTTGTATACCACGGGAACATAACGCCAATACCCCAAAATTTATAACCCCATATATCGTAGTTATTACATTCACCAAATGTTAATCCGCTATAATTGGTTTTATTGTTAGCAAGATAATCTAAATCGATTGAGTCATTGGAAAGGCCCGGAACCTTTAACGTACCCGTCATGGTATCGCCGGCCTTTTTAACGCACGTTGCAACGTTTGTAGCATTATCGGCAGTTGTTGCATGTGTAGCATTATCTGCATTGACTGCGTGCGTTGCGTTGGCTACTATATCCGTTTTGCGATAATACGCACTACTTAATCCGTTTACCGTATCCGTAATGGTTTTTAATGTACGGCTTGGGTTGTTCGTAAAATTGGCATCACCAGCAATCTTTTTAATAGCTTCCGCCATTTGGTTTAGAATGTCAGTTAATGCATAGTCTTTACCGTCAACCGTACGCGTGCCAATTACGGCATCTGTTGCGGTGTTTAAGTATGGATCATAATATTTGATTGATTTAACACGTGTTGCATCTGTAACGGCAACCGCTACCACCACGCGCAATATAGCTTTCCAATACGTGCCAGTATACACATACATTTTTTCGTTTGTGGTATTGTAATACATTTTATCCGTTGCCGCTGCTGGTGCATTAGGCTGGCGCATTGGTTCAAGCGTTGTACTGCCATAAGTTAGGCCGCCAGATGCTGAACGTTCAACGTATAAATACGATGTACTATTGGCCGGTAGGCTCCATACGCTTTGTTTACGGTTAATCGTTTGGATATAATCAACCGCGCCGTAATCGTTGAAACCGTCGGCGAATGATAACAATACGGGCGTTTGGCTGCCGTCAATCATTACGCTTAGGTTATCGCCGGTTAAGAATGAGAATTCACCATTACTTACCTTGCCACTTAATACGCGATTACGTAGGCCACCAGTACCACCACCGCCGCCAGTACCACCACCGCCGCCGGCTTTTAGTTCTATTTGTTGCGCAACGTTCAATAATTCATCGCGGTTTTTCTTAATACTATCTTGTACAGTATCGCCCTGTGGCGTTATATCCAAAGGGTATTTTTCTTTATATGCCATGTTTAAACCTCTTCATACGTATAATCTAACTGGCGTAACGAAATAGCGCCCTTTTGAACATTAATTTTAAATTGTACATTACGATTTGCACCGCCGCCAATCTTATATGCCTTCGTGTATTCATTAATATTCATTAATGTTTTGGCTTCGTATAGTTTTTCATTCGCATAGTAGGTTTTGGTCGCCTTGCTTGAAAAATTAATTGGCTTAGGCTTCTTATTCGATATGCCAATAGTGCCATAACCGGGAATAAGATTATGCGTTACGAAATTGTAGTTCATAATCAACACAAATTGACGTGTTGCCAATCTGTTGCCGCTGATAATTGATGTTTGGATTTGTTTCGTATCGTCGGTATCTATTGTTTCATCAAGAATACCAATCTTATTTCCGTATGCTATATATACTTCTTTATCTACGTTCACCGCATCATTGATATTGTGCGTGAATTTTCTTGATGTGAAAACGCCCCTTCCGTCCTCATATCGTGGCAAGTAGTGATATATAAATACCGTATCGCCGTTATATGGTTTAATCCAGATTTGTTTTCTACTGGATATATGCCATACTTCGCAATCTTTCGTTATGTACTTCAATAGATAAGAGTTGATATTCAAGCCAGTTTCAAACGGTTGTATTTCTGCATAGGTATTTGTAGGCATGAAAGACATAAACCCTTGATTACCTAAATAGTAACTACGATCATCAACGCTTACCGTTGCACCACTACAATAACCGGTAGAGGATAACGGATACACAGTTAAATTCTGTGCATCTGGCGTGCCGATGACTTGATACACGCGCCCATATTCTTTGTATACGATAATTGCACGTGATAAGAAATCAATCGCAATGATGCTGCCTTGGTCTTTATACCCAACATCTACATATTGCGCGCTTGATGCATCATTACTGTTATGGTTCCATGCGTTGTAGTCGCCAACTGCTGACCAATTCAACCTATGCGAATTAGTCGATGCAATCAGTACACGCCCGGAATGACTTGATACTATATCACATGCCGGACTTTCAATAGTGGATAACTTACCAGCACCGGAAATGGCTTGCAATTTATCGCCGCTGGCTATGAGAATATCACCGCCAAACGCATGGTATCTTGGCCGTTCGGTACCATTTAATGTGCCTAATAATGTATTCCCGCTAAAATCGGTTTCATACAAATTTCGGCCACTAGTAAAGTACCACTTATTACGATACACATCATGATATAGCGTTTCTATTGGTAGTCCAAAATCATACAATACACGAATACCCGGAACGGTACGGAGTGCGTTGTCTGTTCTATCGAATTCGCATTGTTGTGCCTGTGTTAGCGCTTGCACGTCGATATTTTCCGGCGGGTTGCTCCAATCAAGGCCCAGCCGGAACCCGTTCGTAGTTGCCACCTGTTTAACGCCCATTATGCTATACCTCTTGCCGCCTTAATCTGTTCCGTTATGTAGTCAATGAATTGTTTATCAAAGGCAGCGTAATCAGTCATAAGTGATTTTTTCTTAACCATGAAAGATATAAGCTGCACTAAATACTGATGAAAGAATTCAGAAAACGGAATAGGGTCGTCTAAATCATCAACGTGATTTTTACGAACGCTATAAAACACTTGATTAACTGTTTCCCCGTCATAGGTTTCAAATGTTCCGTTAATGATGCGGATAGGATAACCAGATTTAGGAACGAACCCCATAAAATCGGACGGTACGCCTTTTAGGTTAGGTATATCCATATTCTTCACTACTTCACGGTCTTTAATGCTAACTAGAATAGTAGTTAGCCAGTCAATAGCTGCGTTAATGTATTGGATATATTCCAACTGTTCATCTAATATTTCGTTAGACTCTACATTAACCAGCGTAATCAATTCGCTTACTACCATAATTCCAATACCCTTCTGCTATTACGCTTTCATTATTCCCCAAACCTTCATTAATGGATTGCAACGCATTAACCATATTCGCCGTTACGCCGGAAATATCAAGGTTCATAACCCTATATACGATGTAATCAACTAATAACGTTTCTAATTCTGCCGGTAGTCCGCTTTCATCATCTAGCTTCTTATATCCGGCAGTCATTATATAATCAACGGTTATTTTCTGCTCATGATCTGCATCAAATACTATCGTTTGTAAATTCAATACATGATAGGCCTGTACGTCCGCATCATCTGCTTTGACATTTAACACGCTTATACATTGACCGGGCAACGTAATTCGTCCGGTGCCGTTATCTTCGTGCGTTGCCTGTGCCAAACTAGGGCAGTACTGACCGATAAGGGCATTTAATAAGTGATTGCCTTCGTTGTAATACTCCAATAAATGGTACGGAGTATATTGCTCCTGTGGTGTATCGCCTATTTGCATGAACGCCCTATTGATAACTTGTTTTACGTTCATATTCACCCCATAAAGAATAAAGGCGGGTATCACCCCGCCCATAATTCAAAAATTAGCGTTCTACTGCACCGCCAGTTTTAACGGCGATTACGCCATAATCGGCCATATTGAATTTAGTTTTTTCAACTGCACCATAGAACGCAATACCATTACCAGCAATGTTGCCGTAATCGTCTGTTTGTTCAATGTGTTTGGCTGGTCTTGCTACTGCGAAACATGCCGCTTGCTTACCCAATAACAAGTTATTGCATACATTAGCACCACTCGCGCCAGAAGCACTAGTTAATACGCGTTCGTATTCGTACAAAACGACGCCGTCATATTCGCCTAACGCACCTGTAAAGATAGGGTTTTTAGAACCGCGAACATTTGCGTTTTGTTGCGCTGCCAACCATTTTGGATCATCTTTCAAGTCTTTAGCCGCCCACGGAGATACAAGCATAATATATTTATCCATACCGTCAATCTTAATAGGTTGTACTTTAGGCGCGTGCATCATTGCTTTACGTTTAGCACGGGAAATGAGCGTTGTTGTTAATTTATCGTTCGCCGTAATGCTGGAAATGGTACCGGCAGCGCTTGCGTAAATTGTTTCATTGGCCGTATTGCTAGTAGTTAATTTTTCAATCAACTTGTTATCTAACCAATCAGATAACCATTGTTTCAAAACAACTTTGATTTCTTTTAACATGTCATACTGTGTTTTTTGGTCGTCCGCTTCAAAACGGGATACCGCATTACGTACTAACTGAGTTTGAACAGTAAAATCGTAAATGTTCAAGCTATCTTCTGCACCAGATAATTTAGCGCGATTACCTTCTACACCGTTACCGCTAAGGTTCATCATCAAACCGAATACTACGCTATCACCTTTAACGTTTGTTAAGTCTTTGTTTTGGTGTACTACGTTGGAACCGTCCATTGCGGTAAACTTATCGAAATAACTATCTTTTACGCCTTCATGCCATACTTTTTTAGCCCATACTTTAGGCACTAAATTCGCTGGAATATTAACTTGGTTTCTTTGGTCTGCCATATTTTACCTCTTATAATTCGTCAAAATATTTGCGTACATCGTCCGGCAATGCATCAAGGTTGCCTGTTTGATACGCTTTCAAAATATCTTCTTCTGTTACCTTGTTAGGTGTAGGAACGCCACCGTTTAACGCGCCAGCTTTTGGCAACGTTGCGGCCACCTGTAACGGGTTGTTTGTAACGTCGGTATTCGTTGCCCGTTCATTTTGCAGTTCATTAACAAATTTTCTGATTGTTTCAAAATCGGCATCTGTACCTTCTCCAATATCTACGCGGTAGAACGCATCGTTTATTGGTTGTGCATCGCGCATTGTCATGCCGTTTAGCTTTTCTAATCCGCGTTGATATAGTTCCCCGAAATTTGGTAATGATTTAATTTCATTTACGAAATTTAGATTTGTTTGTCTTTGTTGGTGTACTGCTAACTGTTGATTTGTGATCGTGTATTCTGCGTTAGCTTCAAAACGAATGAAATCGTTATATTTTTGTACATCTTCAAACATAAGACTTTCTAAATCTTCCGCCGTTAAATTAAAGCGTTTTAATGCTTCACGGCGTACAAAGTCGCGGATATCAGATACTTCACTATCTGGCAATGTAATCGGTCTTTGTTGCGCTTCAAATTGTCTTGCGCGTTCCTCGGCCGCTTTACGTCTTGCGCGTTCCTGTGCAAGTGCCGCTTTTAGATTGTTATCGTTTGTATGGTTTTCTTCGTGTTCCGGTTCTTCGTTAGTGTTCGGCGCCGCTGCATCTACTTCCGCATCATTCGCATCACTTTCCGCCGCATCATCTGTAGAGGGTTCATCTGTTACAGTTTCCGGTGTATCCGTTTCTTCGGTATGTTCATCAACGTTCACGCCCGCGTTTTCTAAATCTTCCGGAGTGAAACCAGCATCTTCGATATTAACTAAATCTTTTTCCATATCCAATACTCCTTAGCCTTTTAACGTCATTGCCGGACGAATAAAGAAATATGGCAGTTTAACGCCGTTGCCGGGCGATAATGTATAAGCAAGCCTTTTAACGCCATTACTTAGGGCGAAATAATATAAAAAACGCCCCATTACGGAGCGTTTATTATTGTGTTGATAGTTTATATTACATAGTGCCTAAATCGTTCATAGGCGGTAAAATTGGCGGTGTATTTTGAATGTTTGGTTGTTTACCTTTCAAGGCTAACCGTTCCGCCATGATTTGCTGCGGTGAAATCTGTACGCCTAATGTTTGTAGGTACATACTCAATGCTTCCGCTGGCATATCATCAAGTGAACCACTTACGCGCAATTCTGGTAACGCTGGTTTTTCTGCCGCTTCTTGCATGCGTTTCTTAACTGTTTCTTTTTCTGGGAAATCCATGAAATCAAGGATAATATCCATAGGAATATCAACGCCGGATTTCTTAGCTTCCAATAATTGATAAAGGTTAGCACGTCTTGCCGTTGCGCTTGCTTGGCTGGTGCTGATTACAATATCAAAATCAAAGGCGGATAGATCATACAGTACTTGCTTAATAGGATTACCTTCCGCATCACGTTGCGGTTGTCCAAATGCATCGGTTAAAACTTGTTCTTGCATAGGTTGATTTAAACCCGGTGCAATCTGTACAAATTCCTTTTGACCGTCATCGCCCATAATGCGCATTGCTTTGGCTTCATTGTAGAATTGCGGAATTAAACCCGGGGCGTTTTTCTCGCCCCATAACAATTTAACAATTTGGCGTTCTGCTTCTTTTGACTGTTCAAAGATACCAGCCGTTTGAACAGTTGTAACAGATTGCCGCAAGTCGATTGCCTTGCCGCTCATACTGCCAACGCTACCGGAAAGGCTTTCCGGAGTAATGCCAGAAATAGCATAAAAATCATTGCTTGATTGTTGTTCAAGGCTCATATTAATACCGCTATCCATTGCCGGCGTACCGTCTACAAAGGAAACGCCCGGCGGTAGGAATATATTGGCGCCCGGTTTTGTACTATCATTCTTGATAGTTTTCTTTAATTGTTCCGTGAATTGACCTTGCCAGAATTTAACGCCTAATGATTGTTGGTTTACAACGTGCATGCGTTGGCTTCGGTTTTTGTTTAATTCACGTTGCGCGTCCTTAATATCACGCACCACGCCAGCTGGTTCTAGTTCATCATCTACCAATTCGCCGGTATAGTAACAATACTCACGCACTAACGGGAATTTACCATGCTTATAAGGACTTTCGCCCTCTTCCAATAGAACACTATCGGCGAACGTTGCATATCTGATTTTAGTATCTGGGATACTTGTAGGCTTCTTGCCTGTAGCCATTAACACAACAAATAGCGGGTTAGCTTCATCAATTAACCCCTCTTTTGTCATGAACACGTTCTTCTTGCCGTATTCCTTATACCAATACTGCACTACACGGATTTTATTGTAATTCGTGTTATACCATAACGCTTCGCCGTCTACGGTTTCAATAACGCCGGCTTCCTGTTCGGTTTCATCATATCGGCTTTTTAATGCGTTGATTTCGTCAACCTTTTCCGGATAAATCTGCTTTAACTTGGCAGCACTTTCCCAACTATAACGGCCAACATATTGCGCATCGCTTAAATCGTCTTTCTTACATTCTGGATCTATAAACGCATCGAACGGCGAAACACGTTCAATTTGAATAGTGCCGTCTAGCTTCGTATAGTCAAATTCATAACTTACCCAGTAATTGGCTAAACCGCAAATAATCTTATCGCGGAAACATTTCCCTTTATTGCGTTGATAGTTCGCACGGTCTAAACAGTATTTTGTAATACCTTTCGCAACCCGGCTTATTCTATCATCTTCTTCGCTACGTGGTAAAAAGTCCGGTTCGGTTTCGTTCTGCGATGCATAACCGCATAACAGATTAATAACTGGTCTAATTCTATTAATCGTAATTGCTGGCCGCCCAGCTTCGCGCATGTTCTTTAAATCGCCGTCTTGCCATTGTTTACCTTGCATAAATGCAAAATCTTCGGCAGCAGCCTTGCGCCATTCTGACGTGGCAGCTAATGCACTTTTTACATTTTGTTTCGCTTCATATATATCAAAAGTTTGTTCTATGTTCATTACTCCACCATTTCAGAACCATATATCATATCGTACATCTGTTCTAATTGCCATTGCGGCATTGCCTTGGCGAATTCCGCCAACTGTGCATCTGTATATTTTGCCGGAATAATAACGCCCTTTTCTTCACGTTCGCCGTATTCCGATTTAAGAACCTTAAAGGCGTAATCACGCAACGCCCTTTCACTCATACGCCCCATGCGCTTATATCTCCTTCGCTATCGTCAACATATCTATAACCGTCATTAAATGGCTTATCTGGTTTAACTGATTTAACCGGTCTAGCCATACACATATAACGCACCGCATCATACGCATGATCTTCTTGCTTTGTATCTACATCTTCCACCTTGATTTTGTCATAGGTTAAAGCTGGTAACGTGCGTATTAGGTGTACGCAATTACTAAATATTTTTAGCTTGCCTTCTTTTAACCGTTGATGTACTTGCATAAGTCCGGCCAATCTATCATTATCAGCACGCACCCAGTACACGCCTTCCGTTGCGAATATTTCCGCAATCGTTGGCCCGTCATGCCCTGTTCGTTGCCATATTGCGGGGTCTGCTACACCTTGATAGTCTTTTAAATGTTCTATCTTCTGTGCAACTTCCCGCGCCGTTTCCTGTGTACCAGTATCTGGCATACCCGGCTTACAGCCGTAATATTCACCGGTGATATATAACACATCGTCATAATCAACCGCTGCGGAATATACTGCATATGGTTTCGTATAGCCCCAGTCCATTGAACGATATCGTTGCCAATGATGCGGTATTTCAAACGGTTCTATTACATGTTTATCGGTTCTGAATTCTGTAAATACTTGACCTTCAAATATGTTCCAGTCGCCTTCCAGATACGCCTTACGTAGCTTTTCCGGCAACGTGTTGAGTGCATCTATATAAGACTGTGATAGATGCGGGTTATCACTTGCCCTTGCTTGGATATATGCAATCTTATCGGCGAATGGTTGCATTTCCTTTGTGAAGTTTCTATCAATGAATAAATCTTTAACCCACATATGGCCTTTACCACCCGGATTAGTTGCAGCGATTAACTTTGTATCATTGATACCAGTCCAACGCAAACGCATCCGCAAGAAATCGAACACGTCGCGACTATTCAAGGTTAATTCATCAATAGCAATAGCAGCGAATTCACTAGAAAGGTATTTGCTCGGCTTATCCAGATTACGGAAACATATCACGCCGCCGCCTAATTCATCGTTCAATGTGAATTCGTGGTTACTTTCTTTATAACTTCCTAACCATTCTGGAAACTCCATTTTGATTTTAGATATTTGACGATCATCTAAACTTGGATAATCTTCACAAAACAATCCAACGCGTACGCCTTTAATTCCTGTTCTAATAAACCAATCAATTAAAAGCCATATCAAACCCCAGCGGAGTATATACGATTTACCACCACCAGCAGCACCGCCATATAGTGTATATATGTTTTGCTTAACTGCCCTCAAGAATTCTTTTTGCTTAGGCGTTGGCCGTATTACATCGCGAAACAGATTTGTTTTACTCATCTGTATCACTCAATTCGTTATTATCAATAACCAACTTAACGGCGCTTTCTGTTGTGATTTCCTGTTGTATCTTATCGCGCCATTCTTTAGAACGTCGATTTTTAAGCCAGAAAATCATAGCCGTTGTATTTCCTTCAAGCGCTGCTTTATATAGTGCATTTTCTACTTGTATATCTGCTTCATCTTTACCTATTTTTAGGGCGTTCGCTATTTTCGGTGATTTTTTGCGCCATTCCCAAAGGGTAGTTATGCCAATACTCATATTGCTGGCAATCTGTTCATTTGTTAAACCATTACGTGCCCAGCCTTGTAACAGTAAAATCTTTTCTTCTGCTTCCCAGTCTTTATATGTAGTTTTCGCCATTGTTTCACCCCCTATCGTAGTACGTTGTTATCTTTGCTTTTCATTCTGCCATGTGATCGTTGACATATGCCCGCGTGCTGCTTAGATGCGTGTTGGCTAGTGCAATATGTTTGGCATAAGCCGTCATAGTATATTTCGTTGGCTATGCATCTGCCGCTTTTGTTGTTAAGACATTTTGACTTTGTACATATGATATTCACTAGCTTTTCACCACCTT
>ERZ773046.543-NODE-543-length-23785-cov-10.882174_pt1 | contig 23785 bp, 13 predicted proteins | sample MGYA00580634_ERZ773046 | MGnify/ENA primary metagenome ERZ773046 (study PRJEB29015, sample SAMEA2738127) | human oral metagenome | biome: human oral; feature: human-associated habitat; material: saliva | place: China | collected 2159 ... | reverse complement strand
TTGATTGACTGAAGGGTTGGCCCCCGCTCGAACGAGTGGGGGCCAACTTTTTGTTTGTCGCGTTGTTTGTCGCGCGGGGCGGGGGCCGAGTCCGAGGACCATGTGCCTGTTGGTAAGACGCACAAAGGACATCCGTCTATTCATTCCGACGACGTCTCAACCGCCGGCTACATAAGCCGAAAAATGGGGCATACCTTCCGTCTATTACAGACATGAACAAAACAAACACGCCCCCCGTCCACCGTTCCGCCCTCAACTTCCCCCTTCCCCCCATTGTCCATGCGACGAGCTTAATCGATCAGGATCGCGCCGAACGCAAAGGCCGCCGCGATTGGCGCGTCTCCTTCGATGAGAACGGGATGTGCCCGCACATCGAGACCCTGTACGGAGCATTCGCCCAGAAGGCGATGCGCGTATCTCAGGATCTGCACGACTGCGTTGCGGCCATTGACAAGCGGGTCGGCACATATAAGCAGGAGCTGCTGCTCCTGGAGTCACGCGAAGATGTGGGAGAAAACAGGCACCTGCACCCGGGGGCCTCGCACTACGAGCAGGCTAAGGCCCATCGCGCTGACCGTCAGCGCGCTGCGCAGGAAGCTGCGAACACGGCGACGATCCAGTCATTGCATAAGGCCATTGACGAACTCTTGCAGCAGCGTCGCCACGTGCATGGGCAGGCCCGGGATTGCGTGGCTCAGCTCTCCGCCAACTTCCACACCCTCGTAGCTGCGTACCGTCAGGGCGTGGAGTCAGGACCCTGGTGGCGTCGCCTGTTCAAGCCGCGTCGCACCATTTCCGAGCCGATCCCGAGGTTCGAGCCGCACGTCGAATGGGCGGCAAGTGACCTGCCCATTATGGAGGTCCAGATCGACACGACCACCTCCCCAGAGGTGTCTTGGCAGTACCGTCCGGTGAGAACTAGTGCGTAGGGAACGTGGAATACCCCCGGGGCGGCGGTCGATTCCGAGCCACGGCCTCAGTACGATCACGCTCCGGAGGTTTCCGCGTCCCCTACCACCCGACGTTCGGGAGCTCGGTAGACGGTCAGTCCCGCCCAGGTAATAGGAGCCGAGGCAATATCGGAGGGGTGTTCGCGCCACGCCGCAAGCTTGTCTCGCTTCCATTGCGACATGTCCTCGATGGGCGTGTCGGACTGGAGGAATTCGTCCACTTTGATGGTCAGTTCGTGGAACGGGTGGATTAGGTTGTCCTGCGAGAGGTAGCCGAGGAAGGCCTGGTCGGTGTACATCGTCCACCGGGTGGCAAACACCAGTTCGGCACCGGCCTCGAGGCATCCTGCAGCGAGGCCGAAGGGTTCGTCCGATGCCGATTCGGATCCGGAGTGGCAGGCGATGAGGCCGACCCGTGGGGGCATGGGCCACAGGTCCCATCCGTCCACGGCGGGGACTGTTTCTTCGCCGAACTCGTCCATGGACACAGTGAGGCCGCCGGGGAGGATTTCACCCTGGGGGTAGCGGCGCCCGTCCTGGTCTGCTTCCATGTTCAATCGCTCGAATTTCTTTTCACGCCAGGTAGTGGTTCCCTTGGTGAGGTCCATGGCTGAGAACCAACGGAAGTCGCCAGATTCGACTTCGTCAAATCCGAATACCTCGGCGAGGTCATTGAGCAGCAGCGCCGAGGCATCGCCCGAGCCTTTGATGTGCCCAATGTAGAGAAGGCGGGTCAGCGGCACGTTTGCGTTGTTGACATTCGCGCGCAGAGCGTCCGATAGCCACAGTCTGCCAGCGAGGTAGCCGTCGTACCCGTATGGGGGCGTGACGGCTTGGTTTCCGAGCTGGTCGATGCGTTCCTTCCAGGTCTCAAAATCCTGTCGCTGCAGGACCTGTCCGTTATGCCTATTCTTCTTCCAGGGCTGTACCAGGTACATGCCGGTGCCCGGGGTCCACGTCGGGTGGGGGATCGTCGGGTCCGAGTCGCGTCGTAGCAGGGGTGCCATGGTAACGACGTCGACGATGTCCATGAGCACCTGTGGCTTATCAACGCCGGAGAGGTCCTCGCTCTCCGCGTGGCGTTTGAGGAACTGGCGCGCTTCCTCCACGTCGAGGGGAAGCAGTTCCCACGGTACTTGTCCGAGCTTGGGAGGTGGGTTGAGGAGGAGTAGGACGCGCTCGCCCTCGTTGGTGAGGGTGCATTCTCGTTTGACGGATTCGATGAATTCCGCGAGTTCGAGAGTGTCCGTGAGCTCGCACATGAATTCGAGGTTTGCGCGGTAGTCGACCAGGCATTTCCCGAGCCTCTCACGGAATGCCGCTCTTTCCATGTCGTCGTGGACTTTTGAGGCGGTCCTACCCTTGCGAGGCGCAGCCAGCAGGGAACTGTTGTCTCCGGCGCTCATGGTGCTCGTGCCGGGCAGGGCAGGGTCGAACTTCTTGCGCAGGTCGTCAACTGTTGCGCCCTTGATACTCCTGAAGGCTGGCGGACACACGACGCTCTCCCACGTGACGTAGGTCGTCGAGGTCATGTCCACTCCATGGAAAACCATCTCTCTGTATGCGATGGCCGCGTGCGATGGGATGCTCATGGTTGCTCCTCGTTGGTCAGCATTGACGATCAGGCTAGCTTATCCCCTGGGATCCGTGGAGTACAAACCGTTGATTTTGCCGTTATTTGACGAAATCTGAACGGTGGCGCACAATGGGGGACACCGCTAAGGATACGCGACAACGTATAGTCGCGTTCACCGAAACACGTGACCTGGTTGTGAAGGAAAGGGTACTTCGCATGTTGCTGTTTGGGTCAAAAGAGACACGCACCCGAGCCAAGGCTGAACGGCTATTTGGTCAGGGCATCGAAGCGACGCGCCGAGACAATTACCTTCGAGCAACCGCACGATTCGAGCAGGCCATGAACCTCTACCGGATGATCCCAGGCACAGAGGAGGAGGAAGCGGCCTGCCTGAAATGCCTTGCCGCCATACTGCTCACGCTAGACAAACTGCCCGAGTCCGAATCCAGCTTCCGTCATGCGCTCACCCTCTACCAGAAAATCCCCGGAACAGTGGAGAACCAGGCCGACTGCCTGTATGCTCTCGCGATCACCCTGCGCGAGCAAGGCAATCTAGCGGAGAGTGAAACCCTCTCCCGTCAATCACTCGCGCTCTACCAAACGATCCCCGGAACAGAGGAGAACCAAGCCGACTGCTTGTATTCACTCGCGATCACCCTGTATCAGCAGGGCATACCAGTAGACGCCGAATTCATCTACCGACAGTCACTTGTTCTCTACCAAGCACTCCCCGGAACAGAACTGGGCCAAGCCGACTGCTTGTATAACCTTGCCATCGCCCTGAGCGATCAAAATAAATCGACTGAGGCTGAGTCCGTCCGCCGCCAAGCGCTGACCCTCTACCAGACAATCCCCGGAACAGAACGCGACCAAGCCGATTGCCTACACGACCTCGCCAACACACTGGACGAGCTGGACAAACCAGCACAGGCAGAGCCGTTCTTCCGCGAAGCGCTGGCCCTCTACCAAACAATCCCCAGCACACAACATGAACAGGCAAGATGCCTGTACAATCTCGCCAACACCCTGCACAAACTAGGCAAAAACGCGCAGGCCGAACCCCTGTATCGCCAGGCAATCACGCTCTATCAAACAATCCCAGGAACACAACAGAAACAGGCTAACTGCCTGAATAACCTCGCCACCACACTGGACGATCTTGGCAAACCAGCACAGGCCGAACCCCTCTACCGCCAAGCACTTACTTTCTTCCAAACGCTCCCCGGAACACAACACGAACAGTCTAACTGCCTATACAACCTCGCCAACTCCTTGCACAATCGGGGCAGACAAGCACAAGCCGAACCCCTCTACCGCCAGGCGCTCACCCTCTATCAGCAAACCTCAGGTACAGAATTTGAACAGGCCAACTGCCTGTACAACCTCGCCAAAATACTGATCGATCTGGGCAAACCAGCACAGGCTGAATCCATGCTTCGGCATGCACTCACCCTGTTCCAAGCGATCCCTGGATCGCAAGAGAAACAAGCTCGCTCTTTGTCCAACCTCGCCGCCACACTGAACGCTCTGGGCAAACCAGCACAAGCCGAATCTGTCTGCTACCAGGCACTCACCTTGTACCGAGCGATCCCCGATTCAGAGACCAATCAGGCCATATGCATGTCCAACCTCGCCACCATCCTGGACGCTCTGGGCAAACCAGCACAAGCCGAACCCCTCTACCGACAAGCGCTCACCCTCTTCCAGACGGCCCCAAAAACTGAACGCAACCAGGCTCAATGCTTGTACAACCTCGCCATCAGCCTGAACCGGCTGGAAGAACCAGACAAGGCTGCCCCCCTCTACCGTCAGGCACTCACCCTGTTTCGGAGCATTTCCGGGACAGAACGCGACCAAGCCAACTGCCTGAATAACCTCGCCACCTGTATGCTCAATCTCAGAAAACTATCCCATGCCGAATCTCTTTATTACCAGGCACTTACCCTGTACCAGAAGATTCCAGGGACAGAATACGAACAGGCCACTAGCACGTACAGCCTCGCCACCACCCTGCTTTCTCAGGGCAAACTGGACCCGACTGAAGCCCTCTACCAAGACGCACTCAAGCAGGCTGTTTCGGCTGCCTTATTCAACGACGAATACCGCTACCAACTCTCCTCCCCCACCAAACGACGCGCCTGGGTCACCAACCGCGCCCAGCCTTCCATGATTCTCGCCATCGCACTTGCAGGCGTGCTTGAAGAGGCATCCCTTGTCGCTGAGCTTGTAGCCAAGTGGCGCATGGTCGGTTCCCTCGCTGCCATACCCGCAGCGCGCAACAGCGACACTTTCCTGATCACCACGATGCCCGACTTCACCCCAGAACCCGAAGAAACCCTCACCCGCACCCCCGGCCCCAACCTCGTCCTGCCCCACCCACGCACCACACCCCTCTACCAGCACCCCACAATCGCAGACCGCCCCCGCGCCCACTACCGGTAGACCAACGAGAAAGACCAACACCCATGCCCACCCACGACGACGCCGACCAGCTACACGACCAAGCAATAGAAGCCGCAGGCCGAGGCGACTACTTCAAAGCAAAGGAACTGTTCGAGGACGCACTCGAACTCTACCGAGAGGTTCCAGGTGCGGAGAAGGATCAAGCCCACTGCGTGTACAGCCTCGCCACAACCCTGCTAATACTGGGCAAACCAGCACAAGCTGAACCCCTCTACCGACAAGCGCTCACCCTCTACCAGACGGCCCCCACAAGTGAACGCAACCAGGCTCAATGCTTGTACAACCTCGCCATCAGCCTGCACCGGCTGGAAAAAATAGACGAGGCTGCCCCCCTCTATCGTCAGGCACTCGCCCTGTTTCGAAGCATTTCCGGGACAGAACGCGACCAAGCCAACTGCCTGGACAACCTCGCCAGCGCACTACTCCTGCTGGGCAAACCAGCCGACGCCGAACCCTACTACCGCCAAGTACTGACCCTCTACCAAACACTCCCCGGAACAGAACACGAACAGGCCACCTGTTTGCATAATCTCGCACTTTGCCTGAAGACGCAGACTAAACCGAGCGAAGCTAAACCTTTTTTCCAACAAGCACTCACACTCTACGAGAGCATCGACAGAACCACAATACAATATACAAACTGTTTAGCTAACCTCGCCGATACCATGAGTGTACTCGGCGAAAACGAGAGAGCCGAACCACTCTTCATTGAGGCTATTACCCGGGCAAAAACAGCTGAAAACTCCAATAACATACTCGGGCCGATTCTATACAATTTCGCCCGCAATCTGGAAGCTTTAAAGAGGCCATCGGAAGCTGCTGCCGTTTACTATCACGCCTACGCTGCCTATTCCACACTGACCGAAAGCGATACATATCAAGCTGACTGCCTGCATAATTTAGCAGGGATTCTACTCAAACAAGGTAAGGACAGCGAAGCAGAAATTTGCTACCTACAAGCGCTAGAAAAATACGAGAAGAATAATGGACGAACGAACAAAAGATATTCTGAATGCAAATTATCGTTGAGTAAGTTAATGAGTAAGAGGACCCAAGCAAAAATAGTCAACCTGGATGATCCCGAAGATCTCGGCGCCCTTTGGGATCAGGAATTTCAAGAAGGAAATACAGAACAGTCGATATACATCCTTCGCCGCATGCTCTACATTTTGCAAACATGTGACGGAAGTGGACTTCAAATTGCAACATCACTATACAATCTTGGCATCACTTATTCTCAAATAAGTCAACCTGAAACTGCTGAACCGTTATACCGTCAAGCTCTCACACTATTCAAACAGTTCGAGGAAACAGAAAGACAGCAGGCCCTCTGCCTACAAGTTCTTATCGAGACCTTACATTCACTAGGCAGGAGCCTGGAAACAATATACATCTACCCGGAAGTTGTCGAACTACTCAAGAGCATCCCCAATACAGAAACGCTACTTGCGGACCACATTTACAACTTTGCCATCACAATGTTAAATATGAATAATCCATCAAGAGCAGAAACTCTCTTTCAACAAGCACTTGCACTGTACAGCAAACTTGATAGATCAGAGAAATACCAAGCTACTTGCCTATACAATCTCGCAGTTCTCCAAGGCGACGCGGGTCGAAATCAAGAGGCGGAGCAACATTATATACACGCTCTTAAACTGTTCGCAGAATGTGAGAATACAGAACGCGAACAAGCCAGATCCCTCTACAATCTTGCAAACACTCTGCACGAACTTGGAAATCTACCACAAGCTGAAGACACATTTCGCAAAGCCCTCACACTCTTCACAAAAGTTGAAGGAACAGAGAATAGTCAAGCCAATTGTTTATACAATTTGGCTAACACATTATGTGATCTCAACAGAAATGAAGAGGCGGAACCCATCTACCGTCATGCTTTAAACCTTTACGCAAGCACGGACGGCACCGAACTAAGCCAAGCTCATTGTCTTGGCAATCTCGCAGAGACACTCAAAACACTTGACCGAATCACAGAGTACGCGACTCTTAGCCGCAGAGCACTCACAATCTTCAGAACACACGGTGGCACGCAAACGGAAATCGCTCGCTCACTTTGTAGCTACGCCACAGCAATGGGTATGCTTGGTAGAGTTGAAACAGCCGAATCAGCATTGTGGGAGGCACTGAATCTTTTCGAAGATGCCAACAACACTGGCAAAGACAGAGCTGCATGCCTCCACCACCTCGGTACAGCTGCGCGCGAGCTAGGAAAGCCTGAGGAAGCTATACACTTCTTCATTGAAGCACTTAAGCTATACCAAAATACAGGAATTTTAGAGAATTCTGAAATCGATTGCATACACGCTTTAGCCCACACACTCAAATTATTGGAAAGATACGAAGCTGCCCTCACCCTGTTCCGGCAGCTGCTTTCACTCTGCGAAAATAGTGATTTACCACGCTATGTCGACTGCTTGATTAATATCGCAATTATTTTACACCTGCAACATCAAACGGAAGAAGCCGACCAAATCCTTAAACAGGCACATGACATCTTCACAGAGAAGATACCAGAACTTGACTCACTAGGTGCAAGCATACTCGACACAATAGCTTCGTGGAGCACTGACCCTGCATTTCGACGAAAACACCTCATCCTAGCACTACAATATGCAGTACCTGCAGCGGTCTTCTTTGACGAATTCCGATTCAAACTTTCATGCTCCTCTGCCAGGATTGCCTGGATCACCAACCGCGCCCAACACTCGATGAACCAGGCCCTCGACATCGCCGCACGCCTGGGCGACGCCCCCCTCGTGGCCGAACTGGTTGCCAAATGGCGCATGGTCGGATCCCTAGCCGCCATGCCTGCAGCCCGCAACAGCGATGATCCCCTACTCACAATGGTGCCCAACTCCACCCCAGAACCAGACGAAACTCTCACCCGAACGCCCGGCCCCAACCTCGTCCTGCCCCACCCACGCACCACACCCCTCTACCAGCACCCCACAATCGCAGACCGCCCCCGCGCCCACTACCGGTAGCCCCATCAAGAAAGACCAACACCCATGCCCACCCACGACGACGCCGACCAGCTATACAAACAAGCAGTGGAAGCCGCAGGCCGAGGCGACCACTTCAAAGCAAAGGAACTGTTCGAGCACGCGCTTACTCTCTACCAAACACTCCCCAACACACAACGCGACCAGGCCAAGTGCCTGCTCAACCTCGCCAAAACACTACGTGAGCTGGGGAAACCAGCCCAGGCCGAACCCTACTACCACCAGGCACTCACCCTCTACCAAGACATCCCCAACACACAACGCGACCAGGCCAACTGCCTAGGCAACCTCGCCACCACACTACTCCTGCTGGGCAAACCAGCCCAGGCCGAACCCTACTACCACCAGGCACTCACCCTCTACCAAACACTCCCCGGAACAGAACACAACCAGGCCACCTGCCTGCATCTCCTCGCCACCATCCTGGCCACGCGGGGCAAACTAGCCCAGGCCGAACCCTACTACCGCCAAGCACTCACCCTCTACCAAGGCATCCCCAACACCGAGAAGAACCAGGCCACCTGCCTGCATCTCCTCGCCACCATCCTGGCCACGCAGGGCAAACTAGCCCAGGCCGAACCCTACTACCGCCAAGCACTCACCCTCTACCAAGACATCCCCAACACCGAGAAGAACCAGGCCACCTGCCTGTACAACCTCGCCAACACACTGTGGATGCTGGGCCAACTAGCCCAGGCCGAATCCCACTACCACCAGGCACTCACCCTCTACCAAGGCATCCCCAACACCGAGGAGAACCAGGCCACCTGCCTGCTCAACCTCGCCACCACACTACGTGAGCTGGGCGAACAAGCCGAGGCCGAACCCTACTACCGCAAAGCACTCACCCTTTACCAAGACATCCCCAACACCGAGAGGCAGCAGGCCACCTGCCTGTACAACCTCGCCAACACACTGGATGATCTGGGGAAACCAGCCCATGCCGAACCCTACTACCGCCAAGCACTCACCCTCTACCGCAAGATTCCTGGAACAGAACGCAACCAGGCCAAATGCCTGCAGGACCTCGCCACCACACTGTACGAACTAGGCAAGCCAGCCGATGCCGAACCCTACTACCGCCAAGCACTCACCCTATTCCAAACACTCCCCGGAACCGAACACAATCAGGCCGACTGCCTACACAACCTCGCCACCACACTGCGCGATCTCAACAAACTAGTCGAAGCCGAACCCTACTACCGCAAAGCACTCACCCTCTACCGCAAGATTCCTGGAACAGAACGCAACCAGGCCAAATGCCTGCAGGACCTCGCCACCACACTGTACGAACTAGGCAAGCCAGCCGATGCCGAGCCCCTCTACCGCCAAGCACTCACCCTCTACCAGACGGCTCCAAAAACTGAACGCAACCAGGCCGACTGCCTACACAACCTCGCCACCGCCCTCACGCACATGGGCAAGCCAGCCGATGCCGAGCCCCTCTACCGCCAAGCACTCACCCTCTACCAGACGGCTCCAAAAACTGAACGCAACCAGGCCGACTGCCTGTTCAACCTCGCCACCACACTGCGCGATCTAGGCAAGCCAGCCCAAGCCGAGCCCCTCTACCGCCAAGCACTCACCCTCTACCAGACGATCCCTGGTACCCAACACAACCAGGCCAAATGCCTACACAACCTCGCCACCACACTGGGCGATCTAGGCAAGCCAGCCCAAGCCGAGCCCCTCTACCGCCAAGCACTCACCCTCTACCAGACGATCCCTGGAACCGAGAATGAACAGGTCACCTGCCTGTTCAACCTCGCCAATACCTTACACAATCTGGGTAGGAGTGTTGAGACTGAGCCGTTGTATCGGCAAGCAATCCAGCTCTGCGAGAGCATCGACGGGACGGAACAGGTACACGCTTCTTGCCTGCGCAACCTAGCTTCCATCCTCACCACAAAAGGCGACGGACACCTACGCGAAGCACTCACTCTCTACCACCAAGCACTCACCCTGTACAAAACCCTCACCGACAGCGACATCGACCAAGCCCACTGCCTCACCCAACAAGGCCTCATCACCACACACCTTGGACACCTAGCCGACGCCGAAACCTACTACCACCAAGCACTCACCCTGTACAAACACACCAACACACCCATCGAACACGCTACCTGCCTCCAACATCTGGCCAACTGCCTATCCCACATGCCCAACCGCACCACCGACACCCTCAAAACCCTAGACAACGCACTCGACATCCTCGCCCACACCAACACATCCGAAACAGCACCCCAACGCCTCACCATCCTCCTCTCCCTCACCCACACCCACCTAATCAATGGTGACCACTTCCTCGCACAGGTTCACGCACACGCAGCACTCGACCTCTCCCACCACCCCACCATCAGCCACGCCGACGCACACCACGCCCACTTCACCTACGCTGCCGCCCTCCACGCCCAAGCCCATGCGACCACCAACCCCGAACACGCGAAAAACCTCCTCACCCAAGCACTCAACCACGCCCTCCCCGCAGCCCTCTTCGACGACGAATACCGCTACCAACTCACCTCCCCCGCCAAACGACGCGCCTGGATCACCAACCGCGCCCAACCCACCATGAACCTGGCCCTCACCATCGCCACACTCCTAGACGACGCACCCCTCGTCGCCGAACTCGTCGCCAAATGGCGCATGGTCGGCTCCCTCGCCACCACGCCCGCAGCACGCAACAGCGATGATCCCCTACTCACAATGGTGCCCAACTCCACCCCAGAACCCGACGAATCCCTCACCCGCACCCCCGGCCCCAACCTCGTCCTGCCCCACCCACGCACCACACCCCTCTACCAGCACCCCACAATCGCAGACCGCCCCCGCGCCCACTACCGGTAGGAATCACCAGGCACCACATCAGGACCGATCGGATGCAGCCACATCTGAGTTCTGTGCGCGCTTCTCGAGCCACTCCTCCAAATAGGAGCGGGTACCCCGATCAGAGCCATACCCACTATCGGAAACCGGCGCACCCCCCGCGCTCCTCTGATGCTCACGGGCATGACGTACCACGTCCTCGGCCTGCTTGGGCTGTATCCCTGCAAACGGATCCATCAGGCGGGCGCGCGACTGGGCGCACACACGCTCCAAGCCGTGAATGACCGGAGCACCATTGATGGACCCGCGCTGCACCTGCTCATTGTGATCCACCAGCAGTGTGAACGCCTGTGTCTGACCGTGCCGCGTCGCCAGCGTCGCCGCCGCGCTCAGGTTCGGAAGCCTGCTCAACGACCCGCCCGACCAGGTCCCCAAACGCTCCGCGACCTCGATCGCGTCACGAATCGACGTCCTGAACGCGATCACCGAAGAGGCATTGCCATCCAACGCGTCACGCAAGCTCGGGGTGAGCTGCCCCATGTGCTGGTGTGCCAGCGCCAATGCCAGTCCAAACTTGCGTCCCTCCGCCAGCATCTCACTCAACAGCGACTCCTGGAACAGGTGAGCCTCGTCAACCACGACGTGGAACGGCTTATCGCCCGGGCAACGCTCCGGCATAGCCAGCGCAATTTTGCTCAGCCACATCATTCCCAGCATCTGCGCCTGATCTCGACCAATCCGAGGCGCCGATAAGTCCACGAGCACGATCCCGTTAGATGCCATGACCTCGCGAATATCCAGGGCATCAGCCCCCGTCCCCAGCACACCTCGCATCACGGGATGACGCACGAGCCTTTCAAACTTCGAAGCCGACCAGGCAATCACCTCAGCAAAGTCACTGGATTTATTTCCGAGCAGCTCCTTCCGGATGCTTTTTGCCAGAACCTGATCGACCTCCCAGACAGACTCCATGACAAGCTTCAGCAGCCCCTCGTCGGTGAGCAGTAGCGGAATCAGCGTGATCGGAAGATCCGCACCAAACAGATAGTGCAACGCCGAGGCGAGCTGGCGGAAAATACGCTCGAAACGCGGCCCAACAATGCCGGTTCGCTTCGGATCCAGGATCAGGTAGAGCATCTCGAGAAACTCCGAACACACCGTGTCAAAGTCCCCGCAATGAAACAAGTTCACGGGCACAGGATGCGCCGCATCCGCGCAGTCGATAAACAGGCAACGATCCAGCGCCTCCTCGGGCAGCTCGTCCGCGATGCGACGCACCAATTGCCCGTGGGGGTCCAAGACAATACCTCCTCTACCTGACATCGCGAACGAATGGACTAGGGACGCCGCGAGCGTCGACTTCCCGGTCCCCGAACCCCCAACAATCTGAAGGTGCTGCAAGGACCCTTCAACACTCAACTGGACATCGCTCATCGCACCCGTCGCAGTGATCGCGGCCCCCACGCGCATTCCCCCGACCTCGCACACCATCGCCTGGTCAGACAGAGGAACACTGTCGATCACGGCTTCCGCGACGGGGACACCGATAACCCGCGCGCTCGTGCCTGCCAGAGGAAGTCGCGCGAACGCCCGCACCAGTCCCTCGGGCTGAGCCGCACCGACCAGAGCATCCAGCCCACTCCACACGCTCTGCGCGACGCACTCGTCCACGTCCCGACGCCGCGCGCCATTCACCCAGTCGCGCATCGCGATCCACAGGCGAGCGGGAATGCCCTGAAGATCGTCCGACCCGAGAAAGACACGCAGCCGCATAGGCCTACCCAGGTACGAGCCGACCTCGCCGCCGGCACGGAGACGCTCAGTAGAGGTAAAGATCTCCTCCACCATCGCGGCCTCCAAAGGACTGGCGTTAGCAAGACGCACTTTCACGTATCCACCGACTTCGTTGAGAATCCCCAGGAGAAGCTGCGAATCTGATGGCTTCGGGAAGGGCCACGTTGGCATCAGCTCACCCACAGGTAGCCGCTCGGCTATGCGAGACGACCAGAGCGAAGAGCCTCCTCTGGCGCAGTCCTCCTTGGGCGGGAGGGCCGCGAGAACCTCACACACGTGCGCGGGGCACGAGGCCTGGGATACCTCGGCCGACTCCCATTCGTGTACGTTGCGGCCAACCCAGGCCAGGTCTGACCCGAAGGATGCTCCCACGCCCGTCGCCTCCAGCTCAATAGAAACCAGGCCATCGGCGTCCCCCCGCCAGGTAATCGACACGCTGGCATCCGCTGGCTGTGCCTGGATCAGAGCCAGTAGACGATTCGTAACGACCTGAGCGACCTCTTCAGAGTCCTCTGTGCGCCGCAACTGACGCAGACGCCAGACCTTGGGTTCCAGATGGTGGGACGTCTCAATCTCAGGCCTGTCGCCCCTGTGCGGCCACTCAGATTCCGTGTTCACAACAGCTCCTTCCACTCGCTGTCCACCGATGACAGTCGTGATACTTCACGCCAATCTATAGAGACGGAACAACACGCCTCAATATGAGTACAGGTCACCCACTGCGTGTTATTCCGCCCTCCCTTCCGTCTATTCATGATGTCAGCAGAAAGGAGGTTGATGATGGCTCAGCAGAAACCGTGCAAGTGGTGCCTTGGCACCGGACGATCGTGGTCCGTTTACGTCAAGGCCTACGTCGTCTGCGACGCCTGCAAGGGCAGCGGGAAGGCGTGAAACTCGGGTGGTGGGGGCTTGTCCCCCTCCACCCGATCACAGTCGGGGCAGTGGGGCTGCTACTATTCGTGTAGTTTCATCTGCCGGAGGTCACCGATGATCGAACGCCATCCTGATACCAAGGAATACCCCACGATCTACGAGTCCTGGCCGAAAAGAGACCCACGCCTGGAAGACGTCGTCACTCGCATCTTCAAGAAGAGCATCCTCCCGCAGTACCAGGAACGGTGCCTCATACTGAAGTTTGACCATCATGCTTCGATAGACACCTGGTTTGACGCGAAGAGGGACACCCTCAGGACTAGCTTTCGTCGTTCTATCTTGCCCCCAGTACTGGGCCAACTTCCTGATGGACTGACACAGAAAATGCTCGTCAAAGCAGATACACGTCTGAACAAAGAACACGGTGAGTACATCATCCACGGGATTTATGATGCGCAACACCTAATCGTCCGTATCATGATCTGGTCAGATTGCCTGTACGCCTACTGGCTCACTGAAATACCTCATGACAAGAATGTAAGAAAAGACGATCAGAAACGGCGAATCATCACCAACGTGTTCCACGCCCTTACGGAGCCGCGAGATGGCGTTGAGATCGTCTCGTGGCCAGATGGCATCGAGGATTTCTCTGACGTGTACGCCTACATCATGCGCACTGCTCCCACCTTCTCAAAAGCAGATGTCGATAAGCGTATTGACGAACGAGAGGAAGAGTTGAACGTGCGGATCGAGCGCCAGTGGCGGCATCTGCCGGATCATCCCCGCGCAATCGAGCAGCCGATCCATCATTTCGTCACGTACTTCACCGATCAATCCGACTGTCAATTGACGATGGTCAACGATGCTCACTGGGAGAGCCAGTGGGTCATGCTCCAGTCAGATCCCACTCCTCTTCAGATCTACTTGGCCACCATCGCGGGGACTGAAAGATCGGGTCTGACCGAAAAGGTCGAGACCAGTTCGCTCGCCTGCCCCCCAAAGGCGAAACACGCGGGTGGGTTGTCACCAGATGTTCGTTCCACTGTGTTCCTACCTGCCCCACTCAACGAATCCTTGCAGGAGAGGATCGGACACGCACTTCAAAACAAGACTCTTCCCACGTACTGGGAGAAGGTGGATGATCTACTGGACGCTAGCGCCGATCTTGCCTCCACCTGGTGTGGGCTGACCAACGTCAAGTCGCTTCTGTGCCTGGCCGCAGCATGCCGATTTGGCCCTATTATCAGCCACTACATTGAGGCAAAACCGCACGACACTAAAGAAAAGAAAAAAGGAATTCAAGAGAAGGAAAAAGGAAACCCTCCATCGGCTCTATCAATCGCCAGCAAGTTCCTGAGGCAATGGGACAAGCAGGTGTACAGAATCCAACAGGTGAAAGATGGAGAAATGGACCCCGAGACCCGAAAGGAGCTAAACGTTACGAATTTCCCAATCACAGAGTATGTGGATTCCGGATTCGTTAAACACGTATGGAGGCGCCTGCATTTCAACGAACTCAAGGGAACGGAAGCGTATAATCTGGAAAATTTCGGCGCATTCATGTCGATTACAATTGATCAATTTGTCAAACTCATCGTACGTCATAGGTTCAAATTAGATAGGGCCGATTCCACACCCACTCGCAACGCCAATAACACCAGCACCTGCACCCCCGATCAGAACCTGGAAACACTCAAGCAGTTGCGACAGAACAACGATCCAGAGGGAGTTGGCTCACAGTTGGACCGCCTTTTTCGCTCAGCTGCCGTATACGTGACATGCCCTTCGCAGGAACAGCCCGAAGCCCGCGAACGGCTCGCCACAGCATGGGATGACGCTCTCACACTGACAGAAACTCACAATTCACGTGCCCACAAGGCAATGTTGTCACAGGGAATGGACGGATTCATGAGCGCCGTTCAACAGCTTCAAAAGGACCACAATGTCTAACTCATGCACCCTACATACCGGCCAATCGACAGACGGTCGCCCAACCATCGGCACAACACAACGACCCCTCACAGAGTCGTTGTATACCGTTCCCATCGAACTCGATGGCGGCACCATGTTGATCACCACCACGATCAACGTTCCCCACACAACCGAGCGGCTCCCGCTACCCGACTTCACCATGGTCTTCGACGAGGCTAAGCTGCCCACCTGGGTAGATGCCCTGTTCGGCGAAGACGCGGCTGACATCTTCTTCGATACGCTCACAGTCCCTTCGCCGCAACCGAGAACCATCCCCCTCACCCTGTCTGACCTCGCCACAGATCACCTACGCGCAATGGCCCGTTATGCAGAAGGGCTGTGGATCCGACGCTACTGGCCAGCCACAAGAGAAATTCCCATCGAAGACGAGGACGAGTCGTCCCCCCAAACCCACACAGACCTCGGATACGAGGCAATCCCAGCAACCAGCACTTTCCTCACCGACCTCGAACTGGTTGCCCTCGCCGCAGACTCGTTCCTTCGTCCCTTGCTCGGCAATTCCCCCCTCATTGCTACCGTCACCAGTCTCCGATTCGACGACGCCGCACTCATCTTTGACACACGCGAGCGTATTGCTCCGCGATATCGCCCCCTCGTCCTGGAAATCCTCCGCCGATTCTTCGACCTCGCGTCCGACGAGGAATACGACGCTTGCCTCGAAGATCCCACCGCACTGGCAATCGCCACTGAAGCACTCAACACACTTGATGAGGAATTGGAGGCGCACCAACTCGTCGAGAGCACGCCCGCAAACGTCTTCTACATCGTCCCCTTCGAGCTCGGCTGTCCCCCCGACATCGCTGAGGATGATTTGGCGTTAGCCGCAGGCTCCAGCGACCAGCAACAAGGTAGTTTCGACACCCAGGGTGCCTCATGGGAAACCGTCATCGATTGGATGAAGAACACCCATTGCCTGTTCGATCCCGCACAACGCGCGCAATGTGTCTCAAGGTATACGCAGGGCAACGGATTTGTGGTAACAGTTAGCGCGCCCCTCGTAGAGGCATTTCCTGAAGGGTTGGAACCCGAACCCGCATATGCGCGCATCACATGGGAGGGGACCACTGAACCCGTAGTTTTCCCTCTCCATCTCAACGCTGAAAGAACAAAGATGGAAGGTTCCGGACAGGTACCCGGACGCCCCACCTTGATCGACGTGGTTTCTGTGGATGACCCCGGCCCCGTAGCACACCCCAGCGAATGCTACGCCATCGAGGAGGACCAAGAGCATGCCCTTGATGGGGCCTCGGCACGCATTCGCGAATGCCGCCTCAGCGAGAACGCCGTCGACGAGTACTCATGGACACCGCCAGAGACTCCCCATAGCTTCCCGTGGCTATGCGAGCTGGTCGCAGCCTTCCAAAAGCCATCAATCATGAGACCGACCAAACCAGAGGAGGGTGCTGGCCTCTGGGAGTAAGTGATGATTCGGGAGGTATCGCTTCCGTCTATTCATAGTATGGACAGACACAAAGATTCCTCCAACTCCATCATCCTTATTCCCGGTGAATCATCCATCACTGATTCCCCCTCCTGGTTGACGGCAACGGCGGAGCACCTCCTTACGCGCACGCCCTCGAGCCTCGCACTCATCACCCCCAACGGTGTCTCTGCGCTCGATATCGCACGACAGATCGCTGACACCGCACAGACCCTCACCCAGGGACGCCATATCCAAATCCCTGCAGCGCTGCTGATCCGGAAAAACGCGACTCGTGCCGACGCAGTCCAAGCGATCCACGCCATTCCGGGACGCATCGCGCTAATCTTCGAACCACGCGACGCCTACCTTCAGTCGGACAGCACGACGATACCCCTGTGGCATGTTGCCACAGAAGAGGGCCTCCCCCTGATCATCATGATTCCTCACAGCAAATGGGAGGAGCTGTGCAGCGAAGAGCGTGAAGAGTGCCTGCCCACCGGGACGACCGTCATCCATATGGCTCACTCAGTGTGCCACCAGGAGATCCGCACCCACCTGCTTCAAGAAGCAAAAGAACTCGAAACCTTCCACGGGGTGACGATTCCCTCCGAGACAATCGACGCGGCCGCCGACGCCATTCCGCACGGACACGATCAGGTCCAGCCCCTCCTTGGCACACGCCTGCTTGACCTCTGGTCCGCCAGGGCGTCCATTCACGGCCAGGATCTCGTCGAATCACCCGAATGTTCCCGATCAGGCACCCCCCACCTCGACAGCCTCGTCGAACACCTGCGCAAAACGGTCAGGGGACAGGACGAGGCCATCCATGTTCTCGCTCAGCAGGTGTGCCTGGGGCGCAGCGGCCTCCGCATGCGAGCAGACAGGGTGTCGAGTGCAATCTTGCTGACGGGAACCACGGGCACAGGTAAGACTCTTCTGGCACAGCAGTTGGCCTCGTTCCTGGGCAGTGATCAGCTGATTCGTGTCGACATGGCGGCACTCAACTCCGATCATCTCAACGCGACGCTCCTGGGCGCGCCTCCGGGATACGTCGGCAGTCAGGAAAGGAACGGATGGCTCACAACGAGGATTCAGGAGACCCCCAGAGGAGTTCTTCTCTTTGACGAGGTCGAAAAGGCAAGCCCCGCCATATGGATGCCCCTCTTGCTAGAGCTTCTCGGCAGCGGGACACTCACCGACTTTTCTGGGCGAACAGTCGATTGTCGGGGTTTGGACGTGATTCTCACGGCGAACATCGGCGCGGAAGAGATGACGAGGAATCCTACCGGATTCGGAGAACGCGTGGATCCCCTTCACGCGACACACAAGTCAGTCAGGGACTCAATGCCTCCCGAGATCTACAACCGCCTCGATGCCGTCGTCGTTATGAATACCCTCGATGACATCAGACTCGGAGCGATTCTCGATGACTGTCTCGCCCACGCGATCGAGATATCGGCACAGATCGGCTATCAGCTACGTATCAGCGATGGGGCGCGCGAGCACATGCTGCGGCAGGCAGCCACATGGCCAGACGGGGCCCGACGCCTTCACCGAGAAATAGAAACGTCGATCTTTACACAGCTACTCACCCTGACACCGGGCGCATACCAGCTCGATAGTGGAGAGAAGGGAGGATTCCACATGAATCTAGATCAATGACAACACTGCCCTGACACAACGACAACAAGGCTCGGGACTCGCCTGTTGGCGAGTCCCGAGCAACCTATGTGTCAGGCGCGTGCCGCGCGCTTTGCGCGGCTACCGCGCCGAGCACGCTTAGCCTTGCGCAACTCCTTCTCCTTCTCCACTTCTTGCTCCCACTTTTCCCAGTACGCTTCAAGCTCCTTCTTGCGCTCCTTATCAGCCATTGCTTGATCCCACAGGAGGAGAGCTTCCTGGCGTGATTCATCACCTGCTCCCATCACTGCCTCGACGCCAGTAACAAAGGCCCGCTTGCGCGCCTCCTTCTTTCCAACCCGCTTCAGCAAGGCACCCACGTACGTCGCCCTCATCAGTTCCCTGATCAAGGTGCCGAGTTCCTGCTCATCACTAGCGTCACCCTCAAAGAAATCAGATTGTCCGAGACCCTCGTCGCATTCATCCCCGCTGTCGTCGTCGTTTCCCAGTTCAAGGTCGTCGTCGTTTCCCAGTTCAACGTCGTCATCGTTTCCCTGTTCAATGGACAACTGCCGCTCGTTAATCGAGTCGCGACTCTTGTCGTAGTACCGGGAAACATTCTCCTCCTTCATCCCATGAATGAAGAGGTTGCTCCAGATGTGCTCATTGAACTTCGGACTGGTGGCCCGCAGCTCACTGATACCGTTACGCACAGCAGCGCGAATCCCCGGAAGATCATCGTTCGACATACCTACTGCCTCGAGCCACTTATCATCCTCAGACAGGCTATTGCACACCTTATCGAACTCAATATCCCAACGTCTGGGCTTAACGCCACCAACCTTGTATGCCAACTCACGGACAATCGGCGTCAGGCGAGGATCATCAACTTTCACATTTTTCACCAGGTCCTGTGGCCTCGTATGAAGCTCCAGGGACTTGCGAACCTCGCGACCCCAATCAGAGATCATCGATGACTTGGAAGAATTGAAGAATTTTGTAGTAGCGTCTTCAGACGCCGCATATTCACGATTGAGCTTACACACCCATTGTACCCACACAGTGTAAAAGGGACCCTCGCAATCACTCTGGGACTCTTGGACCCCCTTAAACCCCTTCCACGACTCATCGTTCATCAACTTCCAGAAAATGCTGGGATTCTGACACCCGCAGGTACCACCGTTGTGGGCCATCCTACGAGGGTAAAATCCCCTCTTCCACATCGCCGTCATCATCTTCGAGTAAAACTCGTAGCAACGCACCGGAATCACGGATCCATTCATAGTGAAACCGAGTCGGCGCATCTGATCAACCTGTTCCTTCTTGACAACGAGCACCATCTGCACAGACTTTCCCTCGTCATCAACCAACGGGCACATCCAGAACGTTGCAGCGCGTTCTTGCAGCGAGTAGTCGAAGCGCCGGGCTTTGCTCTCCTCACTCTTAGAATCCTCCTTGTCGCTCTTAGCGGCCTCCTTGATGCGCTTGATTTCCTTCCAACGTGCATCGAGCTCATCGACCACTTCTTGAACGCGCGCAACCAGCTCGTTCAACTCTTCCTTGCCTGCCCGAGGTAGACATCCCGCCTCCTCCATCGCGGCCAGGTTCAGCATCCGCTCAATCTCCCGCGCGGTAATGATGTACTTGTTCATGATCGTCCTTCCAGTCGGGAGGGGAAGTTCCCTCGTCTCTCCTGGGCGCTCCGCACAGGGATTGGAAGGGTGGCGATCAACAGAAAGCACGCGCGTGCCCCCGGGGATACAACCCCCGGGGGCACGCATCTGATTACGGGTGTTTTCCGCAGAAAATCAAGGTGCTTGGATGATGACGCGCCTGTTGACAGCCATCAGTTCTTCGATGGGAGTTCCATCTGCATTGGTGTCGACGACCTGATGCGGGCACTCATAACCAAGACCTGTGATAGATGTCACTTTTACTCCGTTGTTCTCGAGGAGACCTGCAACGACCTCCGCTCGCCGTTCAGACAAGTCCTGCCGATGCTCCGCGGTTCCCCACGAACTCGTACAGCCGGTGACGCGCACCTCGCTCACACCACTGCTTCGAATCTGCGCAGCAGCCTCCTGAATGCGAGACTTCGCAACCTCCTCGTTACGCAGCACGTCGACGTCTGCCTCGAAACCGACCTCGGTATCCGGCAAGGACACCTCAAGGGACGGTGCCGCGCCCAATTCGAAAGCGCCTACCGGAACGGGAGTTACCTCAGGAACAGCCGGCAGATCGTCGCCTGTAACCTTCATCATCGGCGCATCATCGAAGACTACTTCTCCGTTGGCCGCTGCAATCAGCTTCGTCCACAGGCTCTTGAGACGGTTTTTTGCCGCCGTGTCGAGAAGTGGCTGAGGTTCCTCGACGCTACCAAGGCCAAACCAACGGACGGTCACACCCGTCAAGTCGGGCAGTGTGCCAGCACTGCGCATGCGCTCGATCATCGCGTCGACGTCAGCATGCGGTTCAAGCAGACCCGTATTCTGGAAGGCCATTGCACCAGCCGTAGACACGCCGGAATCCACAACCAGGATCGTACGATCACCAGACCCATGAGCCAACGAACTCGCCGCGAGGGACAGCGCGGACAACATATCCGACTCAGGCTTTTCTGCGGGGGTCAGCATGGCCGCCAGAACAGAAACCTCGTAGGTTCGCCGCTCCTTTTTTCGAGCGTTACTGTTCCGCGCCTTGCTGGTCGAGTCAATACTGGCAACCAGGCGCGGGACCCCGTCAGCGCTAATGATGTAGAAGGTGCCGCCCATGTGGTCGTCGATCGCGGAGGTGATCTGCTCGGAGGACAGGAGGTCAAAACGCTGCTGGTTGGAACGATTCGATGCGATAATCGCGACAGAGCCGCTAGTCGCACCGGAATTGGCGCTGTCGTCGCAGGCCGACAAAGTCAGACCAACGACAGAGCAGACGACGATAGACAGGACAGTGGTGATGTATCGGCGCATGCGCCGAATGTGTGTGTTTCTCATACTGATAAGAGACGGAAGACGCTTCTCCGAATAATCACACCAATATCCAACATGTGAGATCGAAACGAGGTGGCCGGGCACCCCGGCAGGGGATGCCCGGCCACGATCACTCACGGACTAGTTCTGCGCCATGCAGTGCGGGCAGACAACGGTCACGTAGTTCCAACTACTGTTGGCCCAGAACGCACGGCCACAGCTCCGGCAGCGGTGGGCCTCAGTGTACGTACCCGTCCTGCGTGCGGACCCAATCTTGGTCGCCACGGTATTCACCTCCTTTCGATTCGTTAGTTTCGGAATGCCTCTACGGAAGCCAGTGATTCTCGTGGATCGGACACAGCCATCCCAGGAGACAGACGCCGCATCCAGTTGCTCTCCAGTTACCCTTGCAGGAAGGACACAGGGTCATGGGAACGTCGTCACACACCAGACATGCGGGACCGGGAGGATCCGGGTGCCTGCGCTTCCATACCCACTCCCACAGGCGAATCATGGTTTTACACCGCCCTCAGGGGACTAGGAGTGATAATTTGGGGATCCTGATCGCGATACGTATCCGCGACCGCCGACGTCGCATCGGGTGCCCCCATATCCTCCAAGAGGGCAATGTCGTATCGGCGACTCCGTTCTTCCGCACAAGGCTGGACCGCATCGATGTCCGCCGCCGTCTCCAGCTCGTACAGATCTTCCTTGGCGAGCAGCGACTCACAGCGACGACGAATGGAAACTTCCTTCTCGCGCGCTGCCTCGAGGCTCTTGTGAATCTTCTTGAGCTGGCCACGATACTTCAACAGCTCGTCGTACAGAGGTTCGTAACCCGCTGCTAACACTGCGGTAAAACTGATCGGCAATAGGAACGATACGACGAACAACACGATCGTCACTACAGGCAAGTTCATTCCGCCATCACTCAATCCCCCCGTATTCTCAAACAGTCGATACAAATATTGGGATGACGTTGCAGCATTCTGGCTCTGTTCTTCACTCAGATGAGAACTACGCAAATAAGCCAATAGAGCTGCGGTACTGCTTGCGAGAAGGATCGTGACAACATCCAGGAACACAGCCATGCGAACGCGGTGCAGCGCGTGCATTTCCCCAGCCGTATGTGCTGACATCAAAGGAATACACGCCAACAAGAGAGCGATCAACAGGGTAGAGAACATATCCGCGTTAAGAACACCCAGCGCACTGTAATCGAATGCAATCTCAGCGAACAGGATCACCAAAAGCACGGCATAAGACCGCCACCGCCGCCATCGCGACAAGGTGCGCGCTTCAGCAAGTCCGTCTCGCCCTTTCTTTTCGATCACGCGCGCTTCGGTCTCGTTAATATTGGCGACGATCCGCTCTTCTTTGGCCTCCAGGTTAGCTACCTTCGCCTGCGCCTTGTCCTCCTCAGCCAACGAGTTGGCGCGCAAATCCGAGTCAATGGACAGCGCTTTGATCAGGCGCTTCTTGAGCAGGGCGCAGTGCAGTTTGACCCAACTGTCCTGAGTCCTGTCGGGCAGACCAGGGTCATTGACCGTGTCAACGTCATGACACCCTGCCCGCACCTGCCTGGCCGCAGCCTGCTCGACCTCATTGATACCCATCTCGGGATACAACACCTCCGGCACCAGCGACATGGCGCTCTGGTGTACGATGTCCTGACTGGATTCAAGAACGTCGGTCTTCTTCGAGGAATTCGGTCCCCGTGCCTTCCACTTGTTGCGCATGTCTTAGATAGACGGAAGGAATCTCCAAAAAAGACACAACCCTTGCCTACCTCGCTCGCACACACGCACTTTTCATTGTGCTCGCGCGGAAACATCTGATTGTAAGGGCAAGCACATCGACTGTGGAGATTCCCTGTTCTCAGGGCCGTGAAGCTCCCGGCACGCTCTGCTCCGACGCAGCCACCAAGTAGCCAACCACCCGATTAGCGGCTCTTCGCATTTAAGGGTGTAGGAGGTGTCGAAGTGGATCGAGGCCAGAGGAGAGATACCCCGCACTCCCCGCGCAGAGAAGAACCCTGAGCGAGCGACCGCAGGACCGGATAGATGACCCCCGCTCTTCCCACAGGCCTCCGACAGGTACGAGTGCGGGTCCCGAGGAACTCCTCGGGACCCGCACTATGTGACTACCTACGCGGCAGTAGCAGTCTCATCGAATGTTGCCGCCGCCGTTGTTTCCACCGTTAGCGCCGCCGTTGTTATTGCCGTTGCCGCCACCGTGGTTTCCACCGTTGCCGCCACCATTGTTGCCGCCGCCGTTGT
>ERZ773046.540-NODE-540-length-23839-cov-51.280104_pt1 | contig 23839 bp, 12 predicted proteins | sample MGYA00580634_ERZ773046 | MGnify/ENA primary metagenome ERZ773046 (study PRJEB29015, sample SAMEA2738127) | human oral metagenome | biome: human oral; feature: human-associated habitat; material: saliva | place: China | collected 2159 ... | reverse complement strand
GAACATCCATGGCTACGCCTGTTGTGGCTGGTGCTATTGCCCTCTGGCTTGAAGCAAACCCAAGTTTGACAGTCAAAGATGTAGTCCGTATCATCCAGCAGACCGCTCGCAAGGATAAGTATGTTACTGGTACAGGTGACCCAGTACAGTGGGGAGCAGGTAAGTTTGACGCTTACGCTGGCTTAAAGCAGGTACTAAAAGAAAAGGAAACCGATGGTATTAATGGCGTGAAATACGCTGAGAGTCAAGAAGTACCTGTCATCACAATGACTGGCGAACGCTCTTTTTCAGCCTTCCTTGCTGGTGCAAAGCAACTGAACTTACGTGCTTATTCACTCAGCGGACAGTTAGTTCACTCGCTCTCAGCACAAGGTGACGAACTCAATGTTAATGCTTCTTCATGGAACAAGGGCGTTTACTTGATTCAAGTAAATGGTGGTAAGGCACAGCGTATCGTTATCTATTAAGGCTTGATAAAGGTCGGATAATATTCCCAAAGGATAGGAAGAACACTCCTCATCCTTGGGAATACGATAATTAATCACATGCTATAATATAAGAAAACTATAATATTTATAAATATATGAAGCATAAATTTACTTTTCTGCCATCCTTTCTTCTCTTAGTGATGGCAATGTTTTGGAGCTCGCTTGCTGCCCATGCGCAAGACGATCAACAGATCATCAAGTTCCATACTAACATTCCTGCTAAGGCTAAAAGTAGTGGAATTACAGCACAAGTATCCTTTGTGTTGGGCGCAAAAGACAATGCAACTACCGTTAGCATCGACTGTGGTTCAGGTGACGAAGAGTTCGATGTGAATAAAACCATAGTAGAGAATGAGAATGGCGAACAGACCATGAAGGGCTCTCTCTACACTGGTACAGTGTCAGATAATGGGTGGGTAACGATTAAGGGCGACCCTGCTAACATCTATTACTTTAATGCCTCTGGTAACGAGATCGACCAGATTGAGTTTAATGACAACCTAAAGCTACAAGTATTAAACTTGGAGCATAACAGCTTAAAGTCACTCAATATTGATAAGTTACAGAGCCTAAGTGTTATCTACCTGCAGGACAATCCGTTCACAGCCGAAACCCCATTGATGATTGGTCGTATGCCTAATCTTATGGTATTGGAGGTTCCACAGATTGGACATATCTCTCCTAACTTCACGCTTAAGAACTTTCCTAAGCTCCGCTCGTTTGATGCCTACCACACACTCAGCCTTAAGGTGGCAGACCCAACAGAGTGTCCTCTGCTGCAGCGTTTGAGCCTTGATATGACAAGTGTTGAAAGTGTAGACCTCTCAAAGAACCCAGAATTGCAGATTCTTAACGTGGGTGACTCTCGTGTAAAGACCCTTGATCTTAGCCATAACCCTAAGATAACGCAGCTCTACATATCTCACTCTTCTGGAGCAGTCAATACTGACGTGAAGTTTGAGACCATTGATGTATCGCATTGTCCTGAACTTTACTACTTCTATTGTGGTGGTAATAACTTGAAGGAACTTGATTTAAGAAGCAATCCAAAGCTCTTTACGCTCTCTTGTGACCGTAACCTCTTGAGAAAGCTTGACGTTAGTCAGAACCCTGCACTCTATAGTGTCAACGTACGTTATAACTATATGGACTTTGCGACACTACCAGAACCAGGCAACTGGTTTGAGTACTATCACGAACAAAACCCTATGGAGTTGAACGATACATATAAGGTAGGTGATGTCATCGACCTTAGCAAGCGTGTGCTTCGTGCAAATACAACGACTCAGGCAAGACTCTATCGTGTCCCAAAGGCCGACCCAACAAAGCCTGTAGAGTTAGATGACAGCTACTACTCATACGAGGCTGGTAAGGTGACATTGAAGAAAGCACTTAATGATCAGGTCTTTGTACAGTTCACTAATAGCCGTCTTAAAGACTACCCTATCCGTACTGAGAACTTCAGAATAAAGACTGTTGCCGAGTTTGGAAAGGACGAAAAGGCTGTTGAAATGTCAAGTCTTGGATCTGAAGGCGACCCAGTTAACATGTCAGTGGGTATCCTTGGTGCTACTGCAGCTAATCCTGTAACAGTAAAGGTTGACTTAGGTAATGGAGAGACAAAGCCGTTCCAGATTAAGGAAGAGCGTCCTGCTACAGCAAATATCGCTACTACACGTACTGGCGCTGGTAACATTATCATATATGTTCCACAAGATAAGTACGTAACAAGTCTTGAGTCTAATGGTCAATACATTGATAACATCGACCTCTCTGCACTCACAGAACTTCGCATACTGACGCTGAAGAATGCGAATCTACCATCTATTGACCTCTCTTACAACAATAAGCTTGAGAAGCTCGACTTATCTAACAATCAGCTAAGACGTGTTGATCTCCGTGGTCCATCATCTTATTTTAATAAGAGTAAATTGACTGATATCAACATTAGTAATAACCAGATTGACTCATTGCTCTACTATACCATCTATGGTGTAACGAAGCTGAATGTAAGTCATAACAAACTGAATAAGTTGGATCTTAAGGATGCCGACAACTTACGTATGCTTGATATTTCTAACAACAAGTTCACCCGTCTTATCCTTAACCACAGTGAACTGATAGAAAACGTCAATGTTGCTAACAACGAGTTGACCGAGATTGGAATACCAACCGTTGCACCTGTTAAGAAATTGAACATCAGTGGCAACTATTTCACATTGGCTAATATGCCTAACGACTTCGGCCTTTCTCGTGGCAACTTCATCTATGCTCCGCAGCACGATCTACAGATTTCAACCTCTTCACCAGGTATCGATCTCTCTGAACAGTGTATCACAAAGAATGGTGCTAAGACTCAGTTTGTATGGAAGAAGAAGAATGGTCAGCCGCTACAATTGGGTACTGACTATACCATTACAGATGGTTCTGCTAAGTTCAAGAACCTTGCGCTCGACTCTATCTATTGTGAGATGACGCATGCAGCCTACCCTGATTTCGAAGGACAGAACGTCTTCAAGACAACAAACGTTCATCCTATCGCCTTCCCACAATATGAGTTGGCTTCATTCAAAACGCTCAACCAGACTGATAGCGTGGGGCTTTCTCTCTCAAGCTACGCCCCAGATAAGTCTGTCTACATCGAATGGGAGGGTAATGGCAACGTCACACAGTATGCACTTGGAGAGACTTACAAGCTTTTCCGAGCTAAGTCTAAGGCAAATACAAAGGTACGTGTACTCGTTGCTAATGCCGATGACAAGGTGAAAGTGTTCAGTATCTCAAACGTTAAGATGGCCGATGCTGACTTCACTGGTATGAAGGAAGCAAAGCTTATCGCTGTTACGAATGCAGGACTTACATCTATTAAGCTCCCTGCAGCACCAAATCTTACTGATTTGAACCTTGATGGTAATGAGTTGACAGACATTGACCTGTCACCGTTCCCAAAGCTTTTCTCAGTTTCATTGATTGGTAATAAGATTAAGACCTTCGACTTATCAAAGGCGCCAACCCTTGGTTTTGCTTACCTATCAAGCAACAAGATGAAGGATATCAAGCTTGATAACCCTAAACTTGAGAGCCTTGACTTGAGCGATAACGACCTCGAAAACGTGTCACTCGACAAGCTTCCTCAGTTGGAGCAGTTGTGGTTGAACGCTAACAAACTTACAAAGGTTGACGTATCAAAGAATACTAACCTTAGAGTTCTCAACGTTGTTGGCAACCGTCTGAAGTTCTCTACAATGCCATTGCCAAGCAACAACGGCAGGCGATTCGATAAATACTCTTACAACCTTCAGGCCCCAATTGATGTTAAGTGCGTTGATGGTAAGGTCGATCTCAGCTCTGAAGCGGTTGTTGGAGATGAGCCTACTACCTACCGCTGGTTCGATGGCAATGTGCAATATGTTGATGGTCAGTTACAAGGAGAAGAGCTTGCAGCCAACGACGAGTACACCGTTGAGAATGGTGTAACTACTTTGAAGCTTAGTGAAACCTTCACGAAACTTGTTTGTGTGATGGCGAACGACAACTTCCCTAATGCCCTTCTCCACACGAACTACATCACATTCACTCCTTCAACAGGCATTGATGCAGTCAGTGCAGATAAGGATGTTAAGATCCAGTTCTACGATGGTGCTATTAATATCCTGGGTGCAAAGAATGCTACAACAGCTATCTATACAATCGATGGTAAGCTCGTTTACCAAGCTAAGATTACTGACGACAGCACTCGCATCTCCCTCGCTCGTGGTACCTACATCGTACGTGTAGGCAACAAGGCAGCGAAGATTAGCGTTAAGTAAGAACGATAATACGTAAATAAAAAGTCCCCTTGTTGGTTACTGAACACTTGCTCGGCAAACAAACAAGGGGATTTCTTTGTCTAATAACCCCACCCTATACCCTCTGTAATAAGCAACAAACTAAACTCATGAAAGGCTTGGTCATAAGTTTCTAAAAACCTTTGTTATAATCGTCAGAACATTTCACTAAAAGTATCAGAAAGCTTTACTATAATCGTCAGAAAACCTCACTATAAGTATCAGAAAGCTTTGCTATTATAATCTGAGAAACCTTCTTGTAAACCTTTTTCGCTCTGCTCCCTCCCTGTACATGCCCGTCAGCGTTCAAGAAGACGCTCTTCTTGCTTCAAGAACATGCCCTTCTTGCATGTAGAAGACGCCCTTCTTGATGCTTATTAGGCGTCTTCTTCTTTGCTACCCATAACCATCTGAATACATGATAGTTACATACTCACTTCTTATACATATTCCTCTCCTTTTTTCAGGACCCTTATACGCCTCTTTGTAAAGACATTTCAACATCAGACAGACAGAATATATGAGAGACAGAATAACAGGGAGACGGACGAAGACAGAGGATATTTTTGAGACAGAATAACATAATGACAAATGGAGACAGATGATTTTTTGAAGACAGAATAACATAGAGACGGATAAAGACAGATGATTTTTTTGAGACAGAATAACAGAGGGACAAACGAAGACACAGGGATTTTTGAAGACAGAATGACATAATGACAAATGGAGATAGATGATTTTCTTGAAGACAGAATGACATAATGAAAAATGGAGACAAATGATTTTTTTGAAACAGAATGACATAATGAAAAATGGAGACAGATGATTTTTTTGAAGACAGAATGACATAATGACAAACGAAAACAGAGGATGGTCCAAACTACGAATGACGCGAATAACACGAATGTAAACTATGAAATCAACCATAAACAGGCTTGTGAGGAAGATGAACGAGATATTATATAGATGTGAAACCATATATTATATAATAATGAGCTGACTATTATATAGATGTGAAACTATATATTATATAATGATGAGCTGACTATTATATAGACGTGAAACCAAATATTATATAGAGATAAGACAAATATTATATAGACGTGGAAACATCCTCTCATAGGGGTATCTCGGTAATCACTCCCCTCTCCATTCGGAGAGGGGCCGGGGGTGAGGCCAGTAGGGGCCGGGGGTGAGGCTACCCTTACATACGTCTACAAAAACCTATTGACTATCAGGAGAAAACAGGTGTAAAGGCAAGGAGAGGAGGCTACCCTCCTACCCTACCCATTCTTATCATTCTGATTGATAGTCATCTACAAATATTGTACATTGTACCAACAAAAAACTTCAGCGTCCTAAAAATTGTCATAAAAGATTAGCTTATATTCTTTTAAATCACTACCTTTGCACCCACTAAACAATACCTTATGGACTGGTTAATTGATATTTTCTCAACAGCAAAACAGGATACGGTAGCACATATCGTGTTGCTTTATTCGATTGTCATTGCCTTAGGTGTACTACTTGGCAAGATTAAGATTGGAGGTATCTCACTTGGAGTAACCTTCGTTTTGTTCGTCGGCATTGCAGCCGGAAGCATTAAATTTACAGGACCACTACCTGTGTTAAGTTTCTTACAAGACTTTGGATTGATTCTATTCGTCTTTATGATAGGTCTGCAAGTAGGGCCGGGTTTCTTCGAGAGCTTCGGTAAAGGTGGACTAAAACTTAACATCCTCGCCTCGGTGACAATCCTTCTTAACATCCTCGTGATGTTTGCTTGCTACTTTATCTTCTTCGACACGAAAGACTCAAGTAGCCTTCCTATGATGGTAGGTACGCTCTATGGTGCCGTAACAAACACCCCTGGTCTTGGTGCAGCGAATGAGGCTTTACACAGCGTCTTTAAGAACGGGATGGATTTCGACATCACTTCTGGTTATGCTTGTGCCTATCCTTTGGGTGTCGTAGGTATTATCGGTGCAACAATTGCTATACGTTATATCTGTAAGGTAAACCTCGAAGAAGAAAATGAGAAGCTGAATGAGGAAGAAGCAGAGAACCCAAACGCGAAACCTCACACCATGTATCTGAGAGTACAGAACGCCTATATCGCAGGCCGAAAGCTCAAAGAAATATCAGAGTTCCTCAACCGCGATTTCGTTTGTACACGTCTTATGCACAATAACGTACTCAGTGTTCCTACTTTAGACAATGTCTTTGAGTTGGGTGATGAGATACTTATCGTTAGTGCAGAGGTTGACGCACAGGCTATCCAAGCCTTCATCGGTCCAGAGATTGAGGTAGACTGGCACGAGGAAGACCAGCCTCAACCACTCGTTAGTCGTCGTATCATCATCACCAACAGTTCTATCAACGGTAAGACCTTAGGCAATCTACACTTCCGTTCAGTCTATGGCGTGAACGTGACACGTATCATCCGCCAAGGTATGGACCTCTTTGCGGGTCGTAACCACCGCTTTATCGTTGGCGACCGCATCATGGTTGTTGGTCCAGAAGAGAATGTTAACCGTGTAGCAGAGATGATGGGTAACTCCGAGAAACGCCTCTATGCACCAAACATCGCAACTATCTTTATCGGTATCATGGTAGGTATTCTCTTTGGAAGTCTGCCTATCAGCATCCCTAACATGCCTGTAGCTATGAAGCTCGGCTTGGCTGGTGGTCCGCTAATCATAGCCATTCTCTTAGGTCGTTTCGGCCATCGTATTGGTCTTGTCACCTATACAACGACATCAGCCAACCTGATGTTACGTGAGATGGGATTGGCCCTCTTCCTTGCTTCCGTGGGTATCAAGGCTGGTGCAGGGTTCTGGAATACAGTTATCCAAGGAGACGGTTTGAAGTATGTTTACACTGGTTTCCTCATCACCATCATCCCAATTCTTATCGTAGGAACCATCGCACGAATGAAGTATAAGTTCAATTACTTTACAATCATGGGTATGTTAGCCGGTACCTATACCGACCCTCCAGCATTGGGTTACGCTAACTCCATCTGTTCAAGCGAGGCTCCAGCTGTCGGATACTCAACTGTTTATCCGCTCAGTATGTTCCTAAGAATATTTATGGCACAAGTGATAATACTCTTCTTCTGCCATCCTTAAAATGGAGAACAGCATTATTTAGAATAAAAAAGAGTTGGGTGTATCAGCAATCTGATGCACCCAACTCTTTTTGACTATCCACGAGAAAGAAAGAAGAAAGCAACGGTCTCCATCATAGAACGACTAAATCATGTTGTCAAATAAAGATGATAGATAATTCTGTAGTTGCTTAACCCCTATTTGAGAAAAGTTTTGTAAATTTGCCTTTAGATTATAGATTGACTGCGACAAAGACCCTATAAGATAGATGAAGAAAGCAAGAACATACGGTAAAATACAAGGATGGGTAGCCTGCCTACTCCTTCTGTTGTGTGTTGCTTGTAGTACGCCCAATCAGAAAGAGGTCGACCTCTATAATGATAAGGCCTACGCTCTCCATTATCGCAACCTCGACTCTGTCACAATCTATGCTAATAAAGCCTATAACTTAGCGAAGAACTATGACGCAGGAAAGGCAGAAGCACTGAACAACCTTGCCTTTGTCGACTTGATGAAGATGCGCTTTACGGCAGCTAACGCTAAGCTCGATTCCGTATTAAAGATTACTGATAACCAGGTAGAACTGTTGGTTGCTGACATCCAGTTGATGCGTCTCTGTCAGCGTGAGTCGCTCAATAAGGAGTTCTACGACTACTATGAAAAGGCACAGAAAAGACTTCATCGTATTGAAGAAGACGAAGCACTGCTCTCTCCTCGTCAGCGTCGTCGTATGGTCTATGCCCGCTCTGAGTTTGCTATCGTTACCTCCACCTATTATTATTATGTAGGTTTGGAACAGCCATCCATCAAAGCCATCCACCAGATAAACCCTGATGGAGAGATCCAAACAGACATAGCACAGCTGTTGGCCTACTTCTATAACATCGGCTCGGGTGGTATTATCAATACGAACACACAGAAAGCTATTGAACAAAAGGAGTTTGAGTATCTCATAAGATGCTATATGCTTGCTCGACAACACAATTTCCCTTATTGGGAGGCAAACTCCTTACAGGCTATCAGTGAGCTGATTGTGAACGATAAGAGTCGGGAGACACTGATGCACAATAACCTCCCCTCGTTCCAATACATCAATCTTGATAATATGCCTGATAGCCTCCTTGCAGGTAACTTGGCACAGCGTTCGCTGCATATCTTCCAACGTTATGGAGATGTCTATCAGACGGCAGGTTCTTATCGAACCTTGGCTTCATGCTATTGGCAGATTAAAGACTATCGTTCAGCTATCATTTGTCTGAATAAGGCATTACACAACAATCCTGCTATAAAGCAGGCTCCAGACCTCGTTGCGTCTATCCGTGAGCAGCTGAGTGTGACTTATTCGGCGATTAACAATAAACAACAAAGTGATTACAACCGTAATATCTATCTTGACTTACAGGACGAAACGCGACAAGACAGGTATCTCACCTCACGTGCGGAACAATTAGAAAACACCTCACAACAGCTTAACCTCATCATTATTGCTGTGGCTCTTTCTATCATCATCGTATTGGGGTCGCTCGTGCTCTTCCATTACCTCCGAAGAAGAAAAGATACACAAGGGTCGTTAGACGACCTCCTTCAGCCTCTTGAACAATGGCGACAACAGAACGAACAGCACATGGCGGAGTTGGCTGAACAGTATGAAGAGATATCCGAACAACTGGATATCAATAAGCTACACCTCACTGATAATAAACGTAAGAACCTTGAACAAAGGGCTAAGATATCACTCGTAAACGGTGTTATCCCCCTCATCGACCGTATGTTACATGAGATAGAAAGACTCAAGAAGGGCGGTGAAAGTGAGACTGTAAAGGCTGAACGTTACACCTATATACGGGAGTTGACGGATAAGATTAATGAATTAAACGCTGTACTCACAGAGTGGATTCAACTCAGACAAGGACGACTGTCGCTACACATCGAGAGCTTCCCTGTGCAACAGGTGTTCGATATCGTGAAGAAAGGACGTATGGGCTTCCACATGAAAGGTATAGAACTACGTGTAGAGCATACCAAGGCTATTGTCAAAGCCGACCGTGTTCTGACGCTTTTCATGGTGAATACCTTAGCTGATAACGCTCGTAAGTTTACAGAGAAAGGCGGGAAAGTGACGATTACATCTACCGAAGCACCAGACTATGTAGAGATAGCTGTTAGCGATACGGGCTGTGGACTTACAGAAGAAGAACAGCAACATATCTTCGACCATAAGCCTATTCATGACCAGAAAGACAGTTCATCGCATGGCTTCGGACTGATGAATTGTAAGGGTATCATCAATAAGTATAAGAAGATTAGCCAGATATTCGCTATCTGTGAGATTGGCGTTGAGAGTAAGAAAGGCAAGGGTAGCCGCTTCTTCTTCCGTCTGCCAAAGGGTATCAGCCGTGTCTTGTTGGCCTTCCTCCTTGCTACTGCTTCCTTATTGACTGCTCAGGCTCGACCAACAAGGACCTATGATAAGGCTGCAGCACTTGTAAAGAAGGATTACACCACCCTTGCGGCTATCTATGCCGACTCGGCTTATTTCTCTAATATCAATGGTTCATATAGTAAGACGTTGGCTTATGCGGATACTTGTCGATACTACCTTAATAAACGCTATCTACAGCTTCAGCCTAAAGGAAAGGAACTGATGAAGCGACTTGGGAGCCTATCTATTGTCCCAGCAGAGATTAAATGGTATCATGATAGTATCCCGATGAACTATGGAATTATCCTCGATATACGCAATGAGAGTGCTGTTGCGGCACTTGCCTTGCATGAGTGGGACCTTTATAAATATAATAACTCTGTCTATACCCACCTCTTTAAGGAGCGTTATGCCGATAACTCTTTGGGCGAATACTGCCGAATGATGATGAAGTCGGAGACCAATAAGAATGTGGCTGTTGCCCTTCTCGTGCTCTTCCTACTGTCCATTCTACCAGTGTATTACGTGATGTATTATCGTCACCGCCTCGTCTATCAGTTCTGTTTGGAACGTGTAAGACAGATAAACACTATCCTCCTTAGCGATGTTAGCGAAGAGAACAAACTAAGAGAGGTTGAGAAAGGGGTGAGCGACAGATTTCCTGAACGATTATTGGCTATCGTCAACCAGATTAAGGAGGCACTTGTCGCATCGGTGGAAGAGAACCAGAAGAGCCAGTCTGATATCGAACTGCTCGAAGATGAGGTGCGTTGTGTGGAATACGAGAACGAGCGTTTGCACATTAGTAATAGTATTCTTGATAACTGTCTGTCAACGCTGAAACACGAGACAATGTACTATCCTTCACGTATTCGCCAGCTTGTCGACGAAGCTGACGGTCAACTTGAAGCGATTGACGAGTTGGCTATCTACTACAAGGAGCTCTATCAGATTCTTAGTCAGCAGGCTATGAGCCAGATTGAAGCCGTGAAACTTGTGTCGCGTCCTGTGGATATCACGACTTTGGTGAGCCCTGCAAAACTGACGACAGCCTTTGAGTCACCACTTATCAATGGTGACCCTGTCTTCCTGGCCTACTTATTTGAGATCTTATACCTTATTAATAATAACCAACCACTGACGGTCACTGCCGAAGAGCATCAGCCTGGTTACGTGACTTTACACGTCATTATGTCTACACTGTCGCTCTCTGATGATGCTTGTCGCAACCTCTTCCAACCATCTGCCGACCGTTTGATGTTCTTCATCTGCCGACAGATTGCCCGCGACAATGGCGAGGCTACAAATAAACGTGGCTGTGGTATCTCAGCTAACGAGACACCAGAGGGAGTGAGAATAGACGTGGTCTTGGCAAAAGCAAATTAAGAAACAAAATAAAACAAAATATATCTATGGAGAAGTTTAGAGTCATTATCGTTGAAGATGTACCCTTGGAATTAAAAGGAACGGAGGGTATCTTTAGAAACGAAATACCGGAGGCGGAGATTATCGGAACAGCTGAAAGCGAAGTTGCCTACTGGAAACTTATTAAGCAGAACCTACCCGACCTCGTGCTACTCGACCTCGGATTGGGTGGTTCAACAACGGTGGGCGTAGAGATATGTCGCCAAACAAAGCAGACCTATCCGAACGTGAAAGTACTTATCTTTACGGGTGAGATACTGAATGAAAAGCTGTGGGTCGATGTTCTTGACGCTGGTGCTGATGGCATCTGCTTGAAGAGTGGCGAGCTACTGACACGTGGCGACGTGGCAAGTGTCATGTCGGGTAAACGAATGGTATTCAATCAACCTATCCTTGAAAAGATTGTGGGTCGATTCAAAATGAGCGTGAGCGGTCAGCTAATGCACCAAGAGGCGATGGTCAGCTACGAGATTGATGAGTATGACGAACGCTTCCTTCGCCACCTTGCACTCGGCTATACTAAGGAGCAGATTACCAACCTGCGTGGTATGCCTTTCGGTGTAAAGAGTTTGGAGAAACGACAGAACGAACTCGTACAGAAGCTCTTCCCTGATGGTAACAATGGGATGAGCGTCAATGCTACGCGCCTTGTGGTAAGGGCATTAGAACTGCGTATTATCGATATCGACAATCTCCACGCTGATGAGGAATAAGTTAGGATATATTGTCTTAGTACTTCTCGTTTCCCAACTGGCATTGATACTGCTTTCATGGCTTGTTACGGCAGCTTTCCCGGAGCTCTCCATGCGGTCTATGCTGAGCAGTGAGGGTATCAGATGGTTCTTTGGCTCATTTGTCAGCAACCAACTATCACCACTACTCATCTACTTTATTATGGCAGTGATGGCAGTGGGTGCGTGTGTTCGTAGCCGTCTCTATGATGCATTACGTGAGACATTATCCAACACGAGAAGTAGCCTAACAACATCTTCTGACCATCAGCATAAAGTTCATTATCGTGAGAAAGTAGGCCTACGAATAGCTTTGGTCGAGTTTATCGTCTATGTTATCATCATGGTTCTCCTCACTGCTGTTCCCCACGCTATCCTCCTAAGTGTGACAGGACAGCTATTCCCCAGTTCCTTCTCATCCAGTTTAATACCTTCCTTATCGCTCATCATCATCATTATGTCACTTACCTACGGTGTGGCAAGTGGTACGATTGACAGTGTCGCAAAGATGCACAAGGTCCTTGTTGGTGGTTTGGAGGTTGGCTCAAGACTGGTTCCTACCTACGTTGTCGGCATCCAACTCTATATGTCGATAAGGTATGTATTCATCTTATAAAACTCCATGTAGATTATTATTGGTTTGCAAACAGACTGCGAGGGTATGATGCTGTCTGTTTGTAAACCTTTTTGGTTCTTCAAATATTTGGCGTGATAAGGATATAGCCTAACCTTTGGTCTCTAATGAAATCTCACACAGAGAAAAGGAGAGTACGGAGTTTTCTTAAACACAGCACCGGTAACAAGAGATTCGTTGGGGAGCTTATCTCTCACAGAACTCACAGATTAAACAGATACCTTTCTGCGAACAGGGAGGACCCACAAACGCCGATTGACGGCAACAGATTTATGTCTATTCATCAACACCTAACACCCATCACCCAACACCCATCTTTAGCTGTAACGTTCTGTGCTATCGGTTGACTTAATGTCTCTGTGCACCTTTGTGAGTTCTGTTCTTCTGTATAACTCTGTGAGAAAAGAACACAAGAGTCTCGTAGGGGTACCTCTCACAGATTGAACAGAAACCTTTCAGCGAACAGGGAGAACCCACAAACGCCTGCAAGCAGGTATTATGTCTTTTATCTATAACAAATCACAAGGAGCCACCACCTTCTGATTTGGATCCATACCTCGCCTTTTCATTAACTTTCCAAGTCCAAACACATGGTAAGACTTAATCGGTTTGGGCGTAGCGAGTTGAATACCAAATTGGTCTTTGTAAATATCGTATATAAGTTCTGAACAATAATATTTATTATTATTGAACTTAAAGGCTAAATCATACTTCTTACCAAGATATTTAGCATATCTAATCTTAACGGGTTTGTTAAGTACTCGTCTCCTCTTATACTTACCAAACTTTCCTCTACTAATCCATTTCTTAAGTGGAGTAAGCTTAACGACATTAGAGGCTTCAAGCACATAGACTTTACCGCCTTTTTCTACTATAACTCCACAATGTGACCACGGCGAATTAGTCGCTAACTGAATAAAAGGAGACTGATTACTTTGCGACACTTGAAAGATTAAATCTCCCTCTTTGAAATCATTTACTATCCGTGGTGTATGCTGTGCATATACTGCTATAGCAATGAGTAGTAACATGATTATTGTATTAAACTTTTTCTTCATTCTTTTCTTTATCTGTTAATGATGCTTTTATAGGTAATCCTAATAGGAATCGACAATACCAAGCAGGTTATACTTAAACCTATGAATATTGCGCGTAGAACCAAGTTGTCCCTAACCCTTATGCTGTCTAAGCTGTGAGGAAACCTTTTTGCTTTCATCTTCAAGGTCTCTATACTATCTAAACAGACTATATTCACATCTACCATTTCACCCTCGAACGAGGCAATTACATCTCACTAAATATCAACGCCAATCTACCTCTTAAAACACGAAAATAGTTTTATTTATCGTTGCTGTCACTTTTAACATTTTGTGTAAGTCATTACTTACTAACCAGTTAACACCCACATTTGCATGACAGGAATGACAGCAAATTTATTTTTCACCGAAATCAAGCTTTTGGATGACCGCCCTCAAAATTGCGATTTTGGGCCTTCTCCATCAGTCCCTTCATGCCTCATCTCCACTAATGAATGTCATTCGGAAAATAATGTTACCAACAACTCATTCCCAAGATTTCCCTACCCTAACCACCAAGAACTCTACTCCCAAAGAGCCATGAGTACTAATGGAAAGCAACTACCTAAATCCACATTGTCATGAACAACGAGGAAAACGATGTTTCTTAATCCTTGTTTTAATGGAAAATGTTCTAAGAGTTACTACTTTTGAACACGACACAATCATCAATCTGTCTTTATCCTTGTTCTAATGGAAGATACGCTCGGCGTTATGAACATTTTTCCAAGTCTTCGTCAGTATGCAGGGGTCTTAATCCATGTTCTAATAGAAGAAGCCCTCGGAGTTCCTAATTGAGTTCTTATAAATTTAATTTATTCTGGCATAGACATGTTTACCATATATATAATGAGATAAGATAGAATAGAAAATAATCCTACAAATACCCATTCTAAGATGTTAAGTATTTTTCTCATATCTAAATATCTTATATTTTGCAAATCTATATCCAGACGCAGGAAACATCGATTTTTGCTTGAAATCAGAAACCCATTGTTCACCATTCCATATTGCTATATGCCCAAAGATATGGTTTTTAATAGCAGGAAATACGATTATATCACCTTTCTTATAATCTTTTGTATCTATTACCTTAAAACCATATTTCGGTAATACTTTAGAATAATAATACGCTGGATAAATTCCTATTGGACATCCTCCTGCTTGCATAGCCCGCATAACAAACCATGCACAACAAGTATGTGATCTACTTAGTGCATTATTTGTAACATATACAGCCGTCTTCTCTGGATTATAACTAAAATTTCTACTCCATATAACAAGAACGGATATCAGAATAATTACTATTGATAAAAACTTCTTCATTATTTAATTGAATCTAACTTATTCATACTATATTATTTGCTATCTTGCACCACAGAACTTGCTGTCATCTTAGTCCTTGTTCTAATGGAACATACTCGCGGAGTTCCTGATTGAGTTCTTATAAATTTAATTTATTATGGCATAGACATATTTACCATATAATTTCTAATTTCGTTGTTTGATAGATACATTTAATAAATCATATATACAGGCATCTACATAAATATCAGAGTTTGGAGATTTAATCTCTACGAAATCATGATCCTTAGTGAAGTTCTTTAATCTATTATTAAAACTAAAGATACTACTAACTAATGAACATAAGTTAATCCCAGCAAAAGTTACATCTCCAACTACAGGATAAGCTGTAGCATCTATATGATTTACTTGAAATGCATAATTACATACAGAAGCTAATACTTTAGCATACAATACACAATGAGCATTAGTTTCCTTCTTAAATGTAACTGGGCTACATTTGTCAGAAAACTTTAATGTCTCAGCAGTTAGCTCAATGCTATAATCAATTATCTCATCTTTAGACATGTTTTTTGTCTTAGACTTAATAATTTCTTTTTGAAACTTTGGAATAGTTATTAAACCATCTCTATTATGGCTTTTTACTAATCCCAAACGAAGAAAAGGAATAACCAAACTTATTAGTAAAATAGTAATTAATCCTCTTTTGAGTAATTTATTTTTAACTCCTATATTAATTAAGTAGATAATAACATATAATACTAATACTACTATTATTAATAAAGGTACTAAAAATAAAAAACTCCATCCAAAATCACCATAGTGTTGAAATGAATAATCTAATTGTTCACCCATAATATAATTGTTATTGTTGTTTATATTTTCCTAATTTAATATCTCTAATCCTTGTTATAATGGAAGATAGTCTCGGAGATCTTCTGAAGTTGATGACTCAGGCAATCCACAGGTCTTAATCCTTGTTCTAATGGAAGATACTCTCGGAGAGTCCGTACTTTAAGATTATAAAGGGCATCAATAGGTCTTAATCCTTGTTCTAATGGAAGATACTCTCGGAGATGAAAGCAATTGAAGATTTTACAAATGCCTTGCAGTCTTAATCCTTGTTCTAATGGAAGATACTCTCGGAGCTTGCAGGTAAATGGCTGAATTGCGGATTCGGTTGTCTTAATCCTTGTTCTAATGGAAGATACTCTCGGAGTCAACTTGTGTTGTGTTGCCGGTAACAGGCAAATAGCGTCTTAATCCTTGTTCTAATGGAAGATACTCTCGGAGGGTTAGGTGCGTGAAGGCTTTGTTTCAGGCAGAGGGAGAGTAGTAAGACTTATAAACCCGAGTTTTGTTAACAGAAATAACTACTTTCTAAGCGGGTGCAAAGGTCGTTATTTTTGGGCAAAATGTCAAGGAGCGCAGGGTCAAATAACGCTAATCAGGAGCGGAAAAACTTATAAGTTCGTTCCTACCTGACGTTTCCAGAAGCGGGAGGTGATATCCTCGAAGGAGCCATCTGGGCATCGGCGGTACATCCGCTGATTGGTGCGTGGGGAGTCGAGGCCACCGAGATGGCGGAGATAGGGCCCCACTTTGATATAGTCGAAACGCTGTTGGTCGATGAATGGGGAGATTGCTGTGCGCCCAGTGTACCAGCCAACTTTCAGTCCCGCATGGTTCTGTCGCACGTGTTCAGCGAGCCTGTCGACCTCAGCCGGGTCGCCATCGCCCCCCATAAATCCCACACATGTTATCGTGTCTTTCGCTTCATGAATCAGTGCAGACAATGCCTCTGTCGTCAGGTCATGTCCCCTATCCGCCCACAGGAACTGACTATGGCAGCCAGGACAGTGACACGGACAACCAGACACGTTAATGGCAAGGGTCACCTCATCGGGAAACTCCTGAAAAACAATATCTGTATTTATATAATGAAGCATTACTACCTGACTCTAAACGATAAAACACACTCACGTTCAAGGGGTTATATTCATCCGCATAACAGCGTCCCCTATCCTATCGAACGGACGACTATCTGGCCTACAAAGATATAAAGAAAGTATTAAACACAACAGAGTTTATGCAAAAAAAATAAAAAAGAAACAAATGTTATAGGGGGTGAGAAGAATAAAAACGAAATACTTTTTTGTAAAAGAAAATTATATTCTTACCTCCAACAGAGGCCTAATTGGGTTTGAGAGGAGGCCTTTCTGCGTGGGAGAAGACGCCCTTCTTGACCCTTGAAGGGCCTCTTCTCGACCCTTACTAAGCATCTTTTACTTTACCACCACATAACTTCTTTATAACAAAAGAGTTACAAGAATATTAAAGACTACGTTTCTCTCTTATTTTCAACACGTATAGCACTGATTCATGTAAAGTAATTTCAAAATAACAAAGCAGCAAGATAAGACATCACAAAGCCTCATCCTATTCTCCCAAGTGACGTTCCCAACATACCTTATAGCCGTAACTGCCGTTAAAGCATAGTATTATCCTACATTCACAAATGACGTTCCCCCCATTCTTTATAACCGCAGTCACTGGTCAAGCACAACCCTCTCATTTACGCCTAAATCTATCCTTTCGCCCTCCTCCCTTTGCCTCTATGCGTCAAAATTCATGAAGTTTTATCGTGGCAAAGTAGCTTTTCACGGAACATACAAGTACACTCTTCGCACACATAGAGAACACATGAAAAGCAGTATAAACAACCGAGTCCATAGAAAATAATGCCATACATCGGCAAAAGCGACCAACGATTTTACTTGGCTACAACACCTCCGTAACTCCTACCCGTAAACAGATTACAATGCCACACAGCGAGAAGAAAAACCCTTCCACTACGCAGATTGAGACCCTCCTTACCATGGTTGGCCCATCACTCCCTCGTTCGGCAGAGTTAATAAAAGGCTCGGTCAGCACTCTAACCAAGCCTTTGGCATAACATTACAAAAGATATATTGAAGGCTAACGACATAGCCTCTCCAATTATTAGGCTAATGAAAGCGAACACACAACACGCCATGTAAGGATTGAAGGAAACCACCCCAGCCACGTTGCCTTCTCGTCCTTATCATCGTAAGCAGCGCATGTAAGGACTAAAGAAAACCACCCCAGCCACGTAGAATTCCCTCCCCTATCAAGGAGAACAGGGCATACGAGGACTAAGAAAGTCACTCCATCCACTTAGAGACCTCTCCTTTATCAAAGAGAACACGCCATGTAAGGATTGAAGGAAACCACCCCAGCCTCATAGAATCCCCTCCCCTATCAAGGAGAACAGGGCATACGAGGACTAAGAAGGTCACTCCAGCAACTCAGAATCCCCTCCATTAATAACATAAGCAGGGCATATAGGGGCTGAAGAAAGGCCCTCCAGCCACTATACACATTGTTCGTGTGTCCACAGAACGTGTTAGTTACTTCTTGGGTTCTGCTCTAAGTTGCCCTTATAAGCATTGATAGCCGACTGCGGAATAAAGTAGATTACACGGTAGTCGGTCGCTGGGATGTCAACCATCGGCTGATGTGGACCAGGGAAGCGACGTGTTAGTGTATCGCCATTACGGAACACGTCGTAGCTACGCTCAGCCTCAAAGGCAAGTTCTAATTGGCGTTCTTTGTCCACTAAGGTCTTTGCCGTAGCGGCCGTAAACTGTGCACTCGTATAGCTACCACCCACGATAGCACGCTCACGAATGGTGTTCACGTCGGCCATCGCACTACTGATGTTACCCAATTTCACGTTAGCTTCAGCACGATTGAGGTACATCTCATCAAGACGAGAGATGACTGGCGAGTACAACTGGTTCTCCTTACCGCCCTGACGAGAGCATTTCACCACGTAAAACATAGGGTAAACGCGGTTAAGCTTCATCTGATAATCAAGCACACCACGGTAGGTATGCCCCTGATAGTTTATCGAGTAGAGGCGTTGTGCAGGGTCGATAGGTGTCAGAACAAGCGGTGTGGTGTGTCCTGTCCCAGTCGTATCGCATGTCAGACTATTGTCTGGCTGCCGTGTATAACGCAGTTGCACGTAGTTGAAGTTCACCTGATTACCGCTCGCATCATAGACGTTCTTGATGAAACGGAACACCGGTACGTACTTATCAGTCTTGTCTTTTACATACTGAGGCTCAATGAATTGCGCACGAATATCAGTATATTTCTTATTAAACCAATCGTTCTGCCCCGTCTCATTGAGCAAGTCGAGATATTTAGCCGAGGCATACATCTCTCCCCAACCCATACCGCCAATATTCGAATACATACCGCCGATGGTGTAATAATAGTCCCAACCAGGAAATTCGGAGTCTACCCTCTTCACCACAAAGATGTTTTCAGGGTTGTTCTCAGGCTCCAGCGTGTTGCTAACACCATAGTCTTTACGACTTAGCAGACTAAACTTACCAGAGTCAATCACCTTCGTTGCATACTCAACACTCTTCTGTGCGTAGGCCGTGTTAGGGTTTTCATAGGTGCCACTCATATAGAGGTAGACCCTACTCAACATTGCCCAAGCAGCTTCCTTAGATGCAAATATACAGTGCTCCTCGCCATGTATGTCCTCAGTCATCAGTGAAGCCGCCTTCTCCAAGTCGCTAATAGCCTGCTCGTAGGTCTCCTTCACGGTAGAACGATTTGGTAAGACAGCATTAGCAGGGTCGTCAGGAGTACCGTTGACAATCGGCATACCGAGGTTCTTCTCAGGGTTCTGGGCGTATGGTCTACCGTATGCACGACAGAGATAGAAGTAGATCATGCCTCGTAAATAGTAACATTCGCCCAGCTGAGTATCCGTAGTAGTATTCTTACCTTCGGGGATTGCCTTAATAATATTAGATGCTTGAGCAACAACCTTATAGCTGAAATCCCAGAAGTTCTGTAGTCGGTAGTTGTTAGGAGTGCGTGAGTAAGAGATAAACTCATAGAAAGCATCGGTAGAAGTACCACGTATCATGATATTATCTCCAGCGTATTCACCACATCTATACATAGGGTCCGACCATGTTTTTAGGTATCCATAGCATCCCTTCAGTAGTGCCGGAAAACTCTCGTCGATATTCTTTATCATGGCATCCTCATCCATCATATATTCAGGATGACGCTCAACACTACACGAAACCATTGTGATAGCTGCCAAAAGCAGCAGATATATTTTCTTCATGATAGACTCTTTTGTTTAGAATGTAACATTAACGCCAAGCATAAACTTACGTACGGAAGGATAGACACCAGCGCCAGTAGAGATAGAGAGAGCTGTCGAACGCTCGCCAGAGGCATTGCGGCCACTGTCAGCAGCAGGCAGTTCTGGATCGACACCAGAGTAGTCGGTAATGCAGAAGAGGTTTTCTCCGCTTACATACACACGTAAAGCCTTAACGACATCACTCTTGAGATGGAAGTTATAACCCAAGGTTAGAGAGCGAAGCTTTAAGAAGTCGGAGCTTTCTAAGTATCTTGTAGAGGCCTTGTTAGCGTTAGAAGGGTTATTGTATGCGGCTGCTGGGTGAGTAGCAATGTCTCCCTTCTGTCTCCAACGCTTCCATCCTTTCTGCAGACTGAACTGGTTACGGTCGGTATAGGCACCGTCTGAGTCGTACTCCTGTCGTGAGTAGTTATAGATAGAAGCACCTAAAGAATAGCCGAACACGGCATTAAAGTCAAAGTTCTTATAGGTAAGTGTGGTAGAGAAACTACCGAATACGCTTGGTGTAGCACGTTTGTCGAGGGCTATCTGGTCGGCTTTAGCATAGCTCTTCGTGATGACCCGCTCGCCATTAGCATCTGTTGTGTACCATTGTGGAGCACCCGTCTCTGGGTCAACACCAGCCCATTCGCGCAGGTAATAAGTGTCGACACTCAGTCCAGGACGCAACAACGTGTTAGCAGAACCCGCTATACCATCGCCCACAATGATTTGGTCTCTACCGCTATACAGCTTCTTAATCTTGTTAGAGTTGGTCGACAGGTTAGCATCAACAGTCCATGTAAGATCCTTCCCCTTGATGATGTCGGCCGAAAGTGTTGTCTCAAAGCCCGTGTTTGTCAGCTCACCAATATTCTGCCAGATGCTTGTCACACCAATAACACCTGATATAGGCACAGCGAAAAGCAGGTTACTCGTACGCTTGTGATAGAAGTCGAAGGTCATACGAAGGCGACGGAACATATTAAGGTCGATACCTACACCTGTCGTAAAGCTCTTCTCCCACGTCAGTTTCCTGTTCGCTAACTGAGCGATGACAGCACCCGGTTTCTCGTTATAGTTGGCTCCTAAGCTGTATAACCCATATTGTGGATAGAGGCTGTTAGGTCGACTACCAACCGAGCCATAGGATGCGCGCACCTTCAGATAGTCTATGCAAGGCACCTTAAACCACTTTTCTGCCGTAGCTACCCAGCCCCCACTGACCGAGAAGAACGTACCGTAGGCGGCATCCGAACCAAAGTTACTTGCGCCGTCTGTTCTCAATGACAGTTGAAGGAGGTATTTATTAGCATAGTCAGCATTGAGGTTAGCGAAGAAAGACTGTACTGCCCACTCGTATTTATTACCTCCCACCGACTCAGGTGTCGACGTGATGTCGAGTTGTGCAAAGCCTGGAACAAGTCCTGTCCCGCTCCCATTATGATAACGATACTCGCCATCATTAAACTCATAACCGAGCATTAAGAAGCCATGATAATCCCCGAAACTGCGTGTCGCTTTGATTAACTGGTTCGTATAACGGCGTGTGTTCGTACTGGTACTCTCGCTCACACGACCCTTGTCCTCCGCTCCCGAGGTACGAGGGTCTACATAGCTCTTGTCAAGGTGGGTACTCCAACGATAACTGTTCACTGATGAGAAGGTCAGCCAGTCAGTCAGATAGATATCGAAATCGAAGTTTCCATTAAATGAATAAGAGTCATACTTGCTCCAATTATACTGTAACTCATAGAGATAGTTAGTAGAGTTACTGTTCACCCAAGCCGATGATCTATTGCCGACAATTTTCCCGTTTTCATCGTAAGGACTATCCCATGGCAGCATAGAATACATAGAATAGGTAGAGCGTTGGCGGTCGTCAATAACACCCTTACTACCATTCAAGGACGGACGAATAGCTATCCATGAGAATGGTTTGAAGTTTAGTTTCATCATGGTGTTATATCTCGTGAAGTCATATCCACGTACTGCACCATCTTCCTTATAGACTCCACCTGTGAAGACAGCACTCAACTTATCTCCACCACTATTAATAGTAAGGTCGTAGTTCTGCACGTTTCCCGTGTGAGTAGCCAGTTTCCACCAGTCGAAGTTACTATCTCTCAGTTGTTCATTCCATCGTGGGAAAGCAATCTCGGCAGCGTTAGTAAACGACTTATAGTAGTCGTATAGCTCGGCACCATCCATCATCTTGACCTTCCCATTATTCAAGGTTGAGAGGCCCATCTTGGCTGAGAAGGTGATTGACGTCTTACCAGCTCGTGCGCTTTTAGTCGTCACCACTATAACACCATTAGCTCCTTGCGAACCATAGATGGCCGTAGAAGCAGCATCTTTCAGTACGGTGAGCGACTCAATATCATTTGGATTGATGTCGCCAGGGTCCTTTCCTACGATGACACCATCGATGACCCAGAGTGGAGCCGTACTGCCATTGATAGTAGACTTACCACGTACAATGATTGCACCAAACGACCCCGGCTTGCCAGAACCAGGCATAACGTTCATGCCAGGTATCTTTCCTGTGAGCATGTTCGTGACGTTTGCGGTCGTTACATTCGTCAGTTCCTTATTGTCAATACTCTTCAGCGAACCCGTCAGACTGTTGCGTTTCTGCGTGCTATAGCCCACCACGACCGTTTCACTAAGCATTGTGGAGGTAGCGACAAGGCTAATTGTCATATTCTCAGCAGCCCTCACCGTCTTCTTCTCATAGCCTAACGAAGTGACAACCAGCTCATCACCAACTTGTGCATCGATAGAGAACTCTCCATCAATGTTCGTTATGGTCATCTTCTTAGTACCATTTACGGTAATACTGGCACTGATAATCGGTTCACCTGACTGTGAATCAACAACTTTACCTTTGATAATAGAGGTCTGCGCTTGTATCGTCATCGCATGTGTAGCGCATGCTTTCTGCACCACGTAAGGGCTACACATAAGAGGGACCACCAAGAGCAGCGATCGTCCAAGGTTAGTTTTTCTCATAGTTCTCATGTTTTTATAGGTTTTTACTTATATTGTTTTCACATCTCACAACACTTGTGTGCTGTTTAACTTGTCGTAGGTTAGCTATCTGCAAATTTATAGTATTTTTTTTAATTGTAGCCTATTTCAGCTTCTTTAACACATCTTTATCCTGTTTTTCTGCTCACAACTACCCACGACCCTCCCATTCACACGTATCTTGGCAAGTACAAAGTAGTTGCTGTCCCCTCCCCTTGTAGAATCGAAACGTGTTCCCAAAACCTCCGTGAACTCTGTGTGCTCTGTGAGAGAAAGAAATGTTCTCTGTGAGAAAAAGACTTTCCTAATGAGTCTACTTACCTGTCCATTTTATTCAGAGGACAATTCTCTTTCTCACAGATTTACACAGAAGAACAGAACACACAAGCTCATAGAAGATGGTGGCCCCTCCCCCTTCCCCTCCCCCGAAGGGCTACTCTTTCTACACATCTTTTTAACATTATAACACATTGATACTCAGTAAAATACTTGCGTATGTCATGGTTTTTTAGTATCTTTGTATATGCAATTAAACAACATATTTGACTCCCTCGGAGGAGATAAGAGAATCGAACGAAGAGTTAA
>ERZ773046.538-NODE-538-length-23864-cov-3.833046_pt1 | contig 23864 bp, 20 predicted proteins | sample MGYA00580634_ERZ773046 | MGnify/ENA primary metagenome ERZ773046 (study PRJEB29015, sample SAMEA2738127) | human oral metagenome | biome: human oral; feature: human-associated habitat; material: saliva | place: China | collected 2159 ... | reverse complement strand
CAGGGGAAGGCTTGTTCTTGTCACGATATGTAAAAATGAAGAAAACAACACCAAACAATATTGCGCAAATCCCATGATATTTATCAACAAGTATAGCTGTTACGGCTAATATCACCATGAGACATCCAGTACACAAAGAAAAGAAACTTAAAGGTTTTATCGATCGTATTCCATTCTTTGCTATACGATATACAATGATGGCACCTGCAACAAAGGATAATGAATCCCAAATATAATCACAATACATCATATTAATTTCCGTTTTGCTTACTTCCTATATTCTCTTTTTTTCGATAAGTTTATCTGTTAGCCGTTCTACACCAGATAGCTTCAAATTTACACCTTGTTTTATCACTTCAGTTCCTAAATCAAATCCTTCTTCACTAATTTTCTTGCCATAATCTGGAAGGACTTTGTTTAACCCCATACCGACTAATTTTCCTGCAAGCACATAGCACCGTGATAGAAGAATGTTTCTTCACGTGTCGTGTCGTTAGGGACGTAAGCCGTAATCGGCCTGCGGATCGTCGGGACCGATCGGTCATCCCGAGAGACCAAGGGGGCGGGATGGGGGAGATTGAAGATGCGGGAACAGAATCAAAATCCGGGGGACGTAACTTCCCTTCTGTGATGTTCATCACAGTATAGGGAAATTCTTCTCCATCACAAACCGACCTCCACCGTAAGGATCTATACCCGCAGACGTCCCATGTCATGTGTTATGTTGTGGATACACCGTTGCAAAGCCTGTCCTCTCCAAAGTTTTACAGAGGAAAGCACACACCCTTGGCAAACCACTTTCAAGAGCAAATATACAACTTTATTTTGTAAATACACTATTGAACGGATTGAAAACAAAGATTAGCCCTATCCATTCATTCTGCATTTCAGCTTTCTGGTTAGGTCCTGATATGTTCTTCTTTGTTCTGTTTTGTTTTTGATTTCATCTGCTGTCACTTTTCATATTCAGCCTAACTGGATTTCTATCATCAGGTTAAGCAAATCTCGAAAGTGACAGAAGTGACAGCAGACTTGGAAAAGCATTTTCCAGTCTTTCCTGTTGGCAGTACTGATCTTCTTGCATTTCACTATTGGCGGCTCCTGACCGTCAGCAGATTGGAAGCGTGTGTGCCCTCAACACACTTGATGTCGACCGCAAACACAACCGGTGCCGGGCATCGGCACATCGGCAGGAGGTGGAAAGAGTTGCATGCCAGTCCATACAACACATACTCGTAAGAGACGGATTCCAGACTCATCTGGCGAGTGGCTGCTGTACCGCAATACCCGGGAAAGAAAGGGAAGACTGGGAATCGATGAAAGTCGGGGGGATAAGGCATGTTTTGAAAAAGCAAGTCGGTCTGTCGTTGACAGGGTGGAGAGTCGTCTATATTTGTGCTTTCTTATGCGGGATTTCCTGCTTTCCCATTCTGCTGCATCCTTCCCTGTGTCCTTTCAAGAAGGAAGCAGGGGCTGATCGCCTGAAAAGCAAAAAAACATCATGGATAATTCCAGAATCTGCCAAAAAGGCAATGGGCGTTGATGAAGCGCATTAAGCAATTCATCAACGCCCATCTATTATCAGGCATTCTGAAAAATCTATGTCGGTCTGTGTCTGTCGTTGATAAGGATATTGCCGACTTAAGCCCCTTCGAACTCCCGGAGGAAGCGGGTGTCGTTCTCGGAGAAGAGGCGGAGGTCGCTGACACGGTACTTGAGGTTGGCGATGCGTTCGACACCCATGCCGAAAGCGTAGCCGGTATAGACGCTGGAGTCGATGCCGCAGGCCTCAAGGTCGTGCGGGTCGACCATACCGCAGCCGAGAATCTCCACCCAGCCGGTGTGTTTGCAGAAGCCGCATCCCTCGCCGCCGCAGATATTGCAGCTGATGTCCATCTCGGCACTCGGCTCGGTGAATGGGAAGTAACTCGGGCGGAGGCGTATCTTCGTGCCGGCACCGAACATCTCACGGGCAAAGGTGAGTAGCACCTGCTTGAGGTCGGTGAAGCTGACGTTCCTGTCTACATAGAGCCCTTCTACCTGATGGAAGAAGCAGTGGGCGCGTGCCGAAATCGCCTCGTTGCGGTAGACGCGGCCCGGACAGAGCACGCGGATCGGCGGCTTGTGGGTAGACATATAATGTGCCTCGTCGTTGGAAGTATGGCTGCGGAGAAGCACGTTCTTCGTGACGTCCATCGTATTGCTGCGCTCGATGAAGAAGGTGTCCTGCATATCGCGCGCCGGATGGTCGGCGGCGAAGTTCAGCATGGTGAACACGTGCTGGTCGTCGTCAATCTCCGGACCCTGATAGAGCGTGAAGCCCATCCGTGCGAAGATGTCGATGATTTCGTTCTTGACAAGTGTCAGCGGATGCCGCGTACCCAGACTGATGGGGTAGGCGGTGCGTGTAAGGTCGATGTCGTCGCTCTGTGCCTCGCTGGTCTCGAGCTGGTCCTTCAGCTCGTTGATTCTGTTCTGTGCGAGCTGCTTGAGTTCGTTGATTTTCATGCCGACGGCCTTCTTCTGGTCGGCCGCCACATTCCGGAACTCACCCATCAATGCGCTGATTTCGCCTTTCTTGCTGAGGTATTTCAGTCGGAGCTGTTCCACGTCGCCGGCATTCTGTGCCGTAAGTGCGCTCACTTCCTTGAGAAGTTCTTCTATCTTGTCTAATAGCATACTGCTTGGTTATTTTCCTGCAAAGGTACGATTTATAATCGGAACGGAGAAATTACCCTGATATAAATTTATGTTTTTCCTGTCTTATTAGAAATAAATATCGTACATTTGCAGGAAATTTGAGACGAATAAAACGAGCGTATGAGAAAAGCATTTTTACTTGTTGTATGTGTCTGTGTGGCCATGATGGCGGTCACCACAGGCTGTTCTAACAGGAAGGTTGAGGCGGCAGACAGTTCCAGTACGGATTCTGCCAGGGCGGAGAACAGTGACACCGCTGATACCGTCGACTCTGCCACGGAGGTGATTGCCTCCACGCCGATGCCGAAGGCGGCCGACCAGCTGTTCGATGACTTCTTCTTCAATTTCATTGCCAACAGGAAGCTGCAGCGCAGCCGCATCAAGTTCCCGCTGCCGGTTGTCAACGGCGGGAAGACATCAGAGCTGACGCACAGCCAGTGGAAGACTGACCATTTCTTCCGGCCGCAGGGATATTACACGCTGATTTTCGACAACGAGAAGCAGATGAAGTATCCGAAGGCAACAGATCTGGACAGTGTGATTGTCGAAAAGATCCACTTGAGGAAAAGAACCGTGGAGCAGTACTGGTTCGACCATCAGGAGGGGAAATGGAAGCTGAACAAAATCTGTACTATCGGTTTCAAGCAGAGCTATAACGCTTCGTTCTTCACGTTCCTTTCCCGCTTCTTTGCCGACAGCGGCAGGGGCTTCGTGAAGAATCCGCTGGCCTATTCAGGACCCGATCCCAATGGCGAGGAGGTCGCAACCATCAATACCACCATTCCTGCCGGAGAGTGGTCGTCGTTCCTTCCGGAAGTACCGAGCGAGATGATTTACAATATCCTCTATGGCCAGAAGTACTCGGAATCGGACCGCAAGATTCTTACTTTCCGCGGACTGGCCAATGGAGCGGAGACGCAGCTGTTCTTCAGACGGCACGGAAAGGACTGGCGGCTGGAGAAGATCGTCGCTTATTGACGGGAAAGCCCTCTGCCTGGTCATCGGTGGCGGGTCTTTCTTTAGCATATACCCAACTTTACAATGCCTGTTGCTTATGAAAAGTGAACGTCAGAAAGCCTTGGATGGTGAGTTCTTTAATGCTGTCGACCCGGAATTGCAGCAGATAATATTACGTACGAAACGCTTATTGCGTAAGTTGAACGATTGCGACTATGCCGACCATGAAGGCAAGCGCAGGATTTTTGAGCAGCTGTTTGGCTCTGTCGGTGAGCCGGTTCATATCGATGTTGATTTTCATTGTGAGTATGGTGTCAATATCCACTTGGGCGACTGGGTCGTTATCAATATGAACTGTACGTTTGTAGACAATAACCGTATTGACATCGGCAATCATGTTCTCATCGCTTCAGACGTGAAAATCTATACAGCCGCGCATCCTGTCACTGCCGGGGAACGGATGATTCCCGGCGGAGGGTGGAATATCTATGCCCGACCTGTCAAGATAGAAGACGGTGCGTGGATTGGCGGCGGAGCCATCATCCTGCCCGGTGTGACGATAGGTCGTAATGCCGTGATAGGCGCAGGAGCAGTGGTGACAAAGGACATACCTGCCAATGCTGTTGCTGTCGGCAGTCCGGCAAGGGTCATCAGATACCAGGAAGAATAGTTCCTTGTTATAAGTTATGAACAGAAACAAAGGCAACGCCAAAACGGAATAAGTTAAAATGAAGATAGAGTGTGACTATAGTCTGTTAGAGCATAACACGTTCGGCATTGATGCAAAGTGCCGGCGTTTCGTTGAATACGAGTCCGTGGAGGAGGCGCAGGAGGCTGTGCGTTCCCTGAAGGAAGAAGATCATCCGTTGCTGATACTCGGCGGCGGCAGCAACCTGTTGCTTACGGAAGACTATAAGGGGACTGTACTCCATTCGGGCATTTCGTTTATAGAAGACGTGGGCGGCGGGCGTGTACGTTGTGGATCGGGTTACGTGTGGGACGACTTCGTAGCGTATTGTGTTTCCCATGGGCTTTACGGTGCAGAGAACCTTTCGATCATCCCCGGTGAGTGCGGTGCGAGTGCCGTACAGAACATCGGGGCATACGGTGCGGAAGCCAAGGACCTGATAGAAGAGGTGGAGGCTGTGGAGATTGCCACAGGCAGGGTGCGTCACTTCAAGAATGCGGACTGCGGGTACAGCTACCGTCAGAGCCGCTTCAAGCATGAGTGGCGCAACAAGTACCTCATTACGTCGGTGACCTACCGCCTTTCCAGCACCTACCGCCCCAGGCTCGATTACGGCAATATCCGCACGGCACTGGCAGAACGGGGTATTGCGCATCCGACGGCAGACGAACTGCGACAGACGATTATCGCCATCCGTAATGCCAAACTTCCCGACCCCAAGGTGACGGGGAATGCGGGCAGCTTCTTTATGAATCCCATCGTCTCCAAGGAGAAATACGAAGAACTGGCGGCGCAGTACGAGCGTATGCCTCACTATACAATAGACAGTACGCACGAGAAGATTCCTGCCGGATGGATGATCGAACAGTGTGGATGGAAGGGCAGGTCGCTCGGCCGTGCCGGTGTCTACGATAAGCAGGCACTGGTGCTGGTCAACCTCGGGGGTGCTGCCGGGGCCGATGTTGTCCGTCTCTTTGAAGCCATACAGCATGACGTAAAGGAGAAGTTCGGTATTGAGATACATCCGGAAGTGAATGTGGTGTGACCTCCCCTGATCCCTACGAAGGGAGGAAAGTGCCTGGCGGAAGCAAGTCCCCTGGCCGTCCAAAGAGAGAAGAAGGGCTGATGGGGGCAAAGTCTCCTCCAGCTCCTCGGAGGGAGGGGGCAATGTCTGCGACTTGCCGGATGGAAGGATTCTTCTTGGTGCCAGAGTATATATTATGGAGGACGTATCATATAGAATAAGGTGTGTGATGCGTAATTACGGACGCCTCAGGGTGATGGGAGTATTACGGTGACAGCGGCTTTTATTTCAAAAACGACATATCTTTTGGACAGACAGCAATCTTCAACAGGTACACAGTCCGTCAGACCTTCCCTTCCTTTCGGAAGGGGCGGAGATGGCTTCTCCTCTTCTTCGGAAGAAGCGGGGGGCACCTTGACTTTCCTGGGCACAGGTACTTCCAACGGCGTACCCGTCCTGGGCTGCACCTGTGAAGTCTGCAAGAGCAGTGACCCGCATGACAGCCGGCTGCGCACCTCAGCCCTTCTGGAGACCGCACAGACGCGGGTCATCATCGACTGCGGACCCGACTTCCGGCAGCAGATGCTGCCGCAGCCTTTCCGGAAGATAGACGGACTGCTGATAACACACATCCACTATGATCACGTGGGCGGCATCGACGACGTACGTCCCTATTGCAGATTAGGCGACATAGATGTCTATGCCAATGCAGACACCTGCGGCGGACTGCGGCATAATTTCCCCTATTGTTTTGCCGAACACCTCTATCCCGGTGTTCCCAAACTGAACCTGCATGCCCTTCCGCCTCATTCCCATATACGGATCGGCGACATAGAGGTGGTGCCTGTCAACGTGATGCACGGCAGGCTGCCCATCTTCGGCTATCGTTTCGGGAAGCTCGCCTACATAACGGACATGAAGACGATGGACGATGCCGAGCTTCCTTATCTCGAAGGGGTCGAGACCCTCGTGGTGAACGCACTTCGCTGGGAGCGGCCGCATCATTCGCACCAGCTGATACCGGAAGCCGTCGAGTTCAGCAGGCGGATAGGAGCCAGACGTACTTATCTTACCCATCTCACCCATCAGGTCGGATTGCATGAGGAAGCGCAGCGACGGCTTCCCGACGGCATCTTCCTTGCCTATGACGGGTTGAGAATCAAGGTGTAGTCGCCCGGACGGATTCTTTTTCTGTTCACACATCGGGCACTGAATGCTATACAACACGTCAGAGATGGTAATGCTGTGAGAAAGGCAGAAGCTGATACAGGAGAAGCAAGCCCTTCAGGATGCAGTAGCCGATCCATCAGGATGGGATGGGACGACAGGCCGATGGAACTTGGTGGGATGGGCAGGCCGAGTTCTTTTTCTATCGTATGTCATGTCCTTTGACACGTTTTTTCTTCTTAACCTATCAGGAGATACCGCACGAAGATACAAGGGACGGCCAGTTTGAGAGGGGCAAATCGGCAATGTGGAATTTGGATGCAAACCTTATAATTTGCCTGCGATAGTTTGTTATCTCATGCTTTTTTACTATCTTTGCGGGCGAAATGAAAAAGGGGCTGTTCTATATCGTACTGTTGTTCTTCCTGTCCGTCTTCGATGCGACGGCAGGGGGACGGCCGGTGGTCTATGCCGACAGTGTCCAGGTCTCTCTCTTGACCTGTTCTCCGGGTGAAGAGGTCTGGGCGCAGTATGGACATACCGCAATCCGTTATCTTGACAGGAAGAGCGGGGAGGATATAGCCGTCAACTATGGCATCTTCTCCCAGGACCAGCCTTATTTTATTCCTCGTTTTATCCTCGGACTGACCGACTACCGCATGGGAGTCGAGCCGATGGATATGTTTCTCACACAGTACCGTTACGAGGGGAGGGGTGTCATAGAACAGGTGCTGAACCTGTCGGCGGAAGACAAGCAGGCTATCCACAGTGCCTTGCTGGAGAACATGAAGCCCGAGAATGTCGTCTATCGCTATAATTTCTTCTACGACAACTGCACGACGAGGGCGCGCGACATGCTTGTCAATCACCTGCATGGGAAGGTCACCTATCCGGTCGCTGACAAGCCGGAAACGTTCCGTTCGATGTTGCACAGGTGGAACCATGATTACGAATGGTCGCAGTTCGGAGAAGATCTGTTGCTTGGTGTGAATGCCGACCACAAGACAACAAAGGCCGAGCAGCAGTTCCTTCCGGACAACCTAAGGTGTGACTTTGAAAAAGCTACCTATAACGGCAGGCCTCTTGTAGCGGAGACGCATACCCTGCTGCCTCCACAGAAGAAAGACATCGAGAGCGGTTTCCCACTTTCCCCGTTGTCCGTCTCCCTCCTGTTCGTTCTCCTCTGCGTCGTGATGATGACGTTCAGCAACCTTAAACGGCAGTTGTATTGGGGCTGGGATGCCTTCCTTATGCTTGTGTCGGGTCTGTTGGGAATGATCTATTTCATCATGCTTTTCTCCCAGCACCCCTGTGTAAGCCTGAATGTGATCATCTTCTTCTTCAATCCGCTTCCACTCTTTTTCCTTTACAGTACTGTCAAAAAGAAGAGAGATACTTGGTGGAAGATATGGAGCATCCTCATTGTCTTAGGGTTCGCCGGTTGTCTTTTCCAGCGTGTCTCCGTACCGGTATTGATTGTGGCATTGTTCTTGCTGCTGCATTGCATATTACATTTACGAATAAGCCGTTCGCTCAAGCGCGTGGCTCAAAGAGAGAAGGCACATGAATAAGTATATCACCGCTTTACTTGTCGTTCTGGCGGCAACAGGAGTCGAGGCGCAGGGCTGTCAGTCTGTGCTGAAGATTGCGTTGGGTGATGTCAACATTGAAGACCTCTGTCACCAGCAGGCCTTCAAAGGTGTCGGACAGGATCTTCTCTCCGTCCTCGAAGCCTTTAAACAGATCAAGGAAGGCGAAGAAGTCGATCCGGCACAGAGCAAATTGGTCTATACCGCGGACCGCCCTGAAGGGCTTTTAGCAGCGTCAACATCTTATTCACATATTCATCAGGAGCAACAGCTCTTTCTTCCCAATCCCTCCTTGACGACGGGGATTCAAATCCGTGCCCCCAGTCTGGTATCTTGATTTAAACAGGACGGGACCATCGTGTCCGCCTGTTTGCATGAAGATAAATTGTCCAGAGGAAGAACCACCTCTTTTTTTAATCAAACATCCGATAAGTACGTCGCAGGCTGAGACTTTGTCCAGCAGGGCTGTAATGTCTTTGCCCGGACAGTATCTCGTTCTCGGATTTCCGGTTGTGTGGGAATCCTGTTCCCGACTATGTGGGAATCTTATTCCCAACCGTATGGGAATCTTGTTCCCAGCCCTTGGGACGCTTGTTCCCGACCACAGGGGCACATCGTGACCAGACGATAGTGGAACGGGAGGGAAGATGGTACTGACAGTCAGCGTACTGTCGGATGAAATAAAATTTATAGTAGAAATGAATTTCAATAAGATATTAAAAGCGATTTTCGGTGACAAGTCAGCACGTGACATGAAGTTGATCCAGCCTTATGTGGATAAGGTCAAGGCGGTATATCCGGAGATCAAGGCGCTCAGCAACGATGAGCTGCGTGCCAAGACAAAGGAGATACAGAAGTATGTACAGGATGCAGCCAGGGAGCAGCGCAAGCAGATAGCAGAGCTGCGTGCAAAGATAGAAGAGACCCCGATTGACGAGCGCGAGGAAATCTTCAACCAGATTGACAAGCTGGACAAGGAGGCCCTCGACAACTACGAGACGGCACTCAACGAGGTGATGCCGGTCGCCTTCTCCATCGTGAAGGATACGGCACGCCGTTTCTCGGAGAACGAGGAAACGGTTGTCACGGCAACCGATTTCGACCGTGAACTGGCAGCTGACCCTGCCAAGGACTTCATCACGATCGATGGCGACAAGGCCATTTACCATAACCACTGGACAGCCGGCGGCAACGACCTGAAGTGGGAGATGGTACACTATGACGTACAGATCTTCGGCGGTGTCGTCCTGCATCAGGGCAAGATCGCCGAGATGGCGACAGGTGAGGGCAAGACACTCGTTGCTACTCTTCCGGTGTTTCTCAATGCGCTCACCGGCAACGGTGTCCACGTCGTAACCGTCAACGACTATCTGGCAAAGCGTGACTCTGAGTGGATGGGGCCGCTCTATATGTTCAACGGACTGTCCGTCGACTGTATCGACAAGCACCAGCCGAACTCGCCGGCACGCCGCAAGGCCTATCAGGCAGACATCACCTTCGGTACGAACAACGAGTTCGGCTTCGATTACCTGCGTGACAATATGGCTGTGTCGCCGGCCGACCTTGTACAGCGTCAGCACAACTATGCCATCGTCGATGAGGTAGACTCGGTGCTGATCGATGATGCCCGTACGCCGCTTATCATCAGCGGTCCTGTGCCCAAGGGTGACGACCAGATGTTCGAGGAGTTCCAGCCTCTGGTACAGAGTCTTTATGAGGTGCAGCGCAAACAGGCTACCGAACTCCTGTCGGAGGCCCGCCACAAGCTGGCGGAGGCACAGAAGAATGCCGGCGACAAGGCTGCTTTCCAGAAGCTGCAGGAAGAAGGTTTCCTTGCCCTTTACCGCTCGTTCAAGGCCCTGCCGAAGAACAAGGCACTCATCAAGTTCCTTTCCGAAGAAGGCATCAAGGCCGGCATGCTGAAGACGGAAGAGTTCTACATGGCCAACAACAACCGGGAGATGCCGAAGGCCGTCGAACCGCTCTACTTCGTTACAGACGAGAAGATGAACTCCTGCGACCTTACCGACAAGGGTACGGCATGGCTCGCCCGCCAGGTGAAAGACGACCAGCTCTTTGTCCTGCCGGATATTACGACGGAGCTTTCCGCACTCGAGAAACAGAAAGACGACAAGGTGATTGACGAGCAGACTTACATCGACCGGAAGGATGCCATGATGGCTCATTACGGCGTGCAGAGCGAGCGTGTACACACCTTGCAGCAGCTCTTGAAAGCCTATACCATGTTCAACAAGGATGATGAGTATGTCGTCCTGAACGGTGAGGTCAAGATCGTCGACGAGCAGACAGGCCGTATCATGGAAGGCCGCCGCTGGAGCGACGGCCTGCACCAGGCCGTTGAAGCAAAGGAACACGTGAAGGTGGAAGCCGCTACGCAGACCTTCGCTACCATTACCCTGCAGAACTACTTCCGTATGTACCACAAGCTCGCCGGCATGACCGGTACGGCTTCCACGGAGGCTGGTGAGTTCTGGGACATCTACAAGCTGGACGTCGTCGAGATTCCCACCAACCGTCCTGTCATCCGCAAGGATATGGAGGACCGTGTCTACAAGACGGCCCGCGAGAAGTATGCAGCGGTCATCGACGAGGTAGAGACCATGCGGAACCAGGGCCGCCCCTGTCTTGTCGGTACGACTTCCGTCGAGATCAGTGAGCTGCTGAGCAAGATGCTCACGATGCGCAAGATTCCGCACCAGGTGCTGAATGCCAAGCAGCACCTGAAGGAGGCGCAGATTGTTGCCGAGGCCGGACGGTCGGTGAATGGTCTCGGTGCAGTGACGATTGCCACCAATATGGCCGGCCGTGGTACCGACATCAAGCTGACAAAGGAAGTCAAGGATGCCGGAGGTCTGGCTATCATCGGCACTGAGCGGCACGAGAGCCGCCGTGTAGACCGCCAGCTCCGTGGTCGTGCCGGCCGTCAGGGCGACCCCGGTTCATCCGTATTCTATGTGTCGCTTGAGGACAAGCTGATGCGTCTCTTCGGATCGGAGCGTATCGCCAAGGTGATGGACCGGTTGGGCTTCGAAGACGGCGAACGCATTGAAAGCTCGATGATTTCCAACAGCATCGAGCGTGCGCAGAAGAAGGTCGAGGAGAACAACTTCGGTATCCGTAAGCGGCTGCTGGAGTATGATGATGTCATGAACAAGCAGCGTGCCGTCATCTACGAGAAGCGTCGTCATGCGCTGATGGGCGAGCGTATCGGTATGGACATCTCGAACATCATCTGGGACCGCTGTGTGAACATTATCGAAAAGAACGACTACGAAGGCTGCAAGGAAGAGTTTCTGAAGATTCTGACGATAGAGTGTCCGTTCACAGAGAACGAGTTCATGAACGTTGACCATGACGAGCTGGCGGAACGCAGCTTCCAGCAGGCCATGGAGGCTTTCATGCGCAAGACCGAGCGCATCCAGACCGTCGCATGGCCTGTCATCAAGCAGGTCTATGAAAACCAGGGAGCCATGTACGAACGCATCATGGTGCCCGTCACTGAGGGCAAGCGTGTCTACAACATTCCCTGCGACCTGAAGGAGGCCTATGAGAGCGAGGGCAAGTCGGTCGTCAAACAGTTCGAGAAGGTCATCCTGCTCCATATCATTGACGACGACTGGAAGGAGAACCTCCGCCAGCTGGATGACCTGCGGCATTCCGTCCAGAACGCTTCTTACGAGCAGAAAGATCCGCTGCTCATCTTCAAACTGGAGAGCGTGAAGCTGTGGGACAACATGATCGACGACATGAACAACCGTACGGCGAGTGTGCTCATGCGCGGTCAGATTCCAGAGATGCAGCCGGCCGAGGAGGTGCAGGAGGCTGCCCCGGAGCAGCGTTCACAGCGTTACAATGAAGAGAAGGTAGACCTTGACGATCCCGGTCAGACGGCTGCCGCACGGCAGGATACCCGTGAGGGAGCGCAGCAGGCACGCCACACTCCTTACCGTGCAGACAAGATGCCGCGTCCTAACGACCCATGCCCCTGCGGCAGCGGCAAGAAGTTCAAGAACTGTCATGGTCGAAATATCCGTTAGTCAACTGATAAAGAAATTCGGGGATAAGACGGCAGTCTTTATCCCCGAATTCTGCTTTCCGGCGGGTGAAATCATCGGCCTTGTCGGTAATAACGGTGCAGGGAAAACGACACTGTTCCGCCTTATCCTGAATCTCGTCAAGGCAGATAGCGGCAAGGTGTTTTTCAATGTAATGGATAATTCCTCCGTGCCACGACACGGAAAAGACGGCGAGACCGCACAGCATATCTCTCATCTTGACGAAGCGTGGAAACAGTATGTTGCCGCTTATCTGGAAGAAGGTTTCCTCATCGATTTCCTTACGCCGAGGGAGTACTTTACCTTTATTGCCAAAGCAAACGGCATAGAGAAGCAAGATGTTGAGGGGCTTCTGGAAGATTACAGGTCCTTTCTCGGTGACGAGATCCTCGGCCGGCAGAAATATATCCGAGAGTTTTCTGCCGGTAATAAGCAGAAGATCGGTATTGCAGCCGCCTTGCTGCCTTCTCCGCAGTTTGTGATTCTTGACGAGCCTTTCAATTTCCTTGATCCGAGCAGTCAGAATCATTTGAAAACCCTGCTGTTGGAATATAAGAAACGCTGCCATGCGTCGATCCTCCTCTCCAGCCATAATCTTCATCATACGACAGATATAAGCGACAGGATTGTATTGATGGAGGACGGCTTCGTCATAAAGAACATTTCCGAGAGAACGGATGGGGCGATAAAGGAACTGGAAGACTATTTCCTGTAGAACATGGTTCTGTGGAAAATTCTGCAACTGGTGTACAGGCAGAGATGGCTTGAGGATGTGTCAATACTCAAAGCCCGGAAAGTTTCCTTTCCAGTTGACGGTTTCAATCCCTCATCAATCTTAAGACAACGGCTGCCATTGAGCCATCAGCTCTTTGGCAGCGGTTGTTCTTTACAACCGACTGACAGCTGTCTTTGGCCGGAATCGGGTTTTGACACATCCTCGTTTTATCCGCAATGGATTTTGCGCCGAACGGTATAGAGTTCCTTTGCCATCCCCGTGGAACGAGCGGTCAGGCCAGCTCTGACAGTTCCAGCCACCGGAGTTCCATTTCGTCTAATTGCTCTTTCAAAAGGGGAAGCCGCTTGCTTTTTTCGGTGAGTTCTTCCACAGACAGTCTGCCTGAACAGAGGGCTTCTTCAAGCTGTTTCTGCTCCGCTTCCAGCTGAGAGATCTTGTCTGAGAGCTGCTCGTATTCACGTTTCTCCTTGAAAGACATCTTCCGTTTCGTATGGTTGCGGTACTCCTTTCCGGCTGTCTCCTCCGTCTGTTTCTTTGATTTGAGGTTTTTCTGCTGCTCTTCCTCCTGGGATTTCATCTTCTGGAAATCACGGTACTGAGTGTAGTTGCCGGGGAAATCCTGTATTTCACCCTCTCCCTTGAACACGAGGAGATGGTCTACAACCTTGTCCATGAAGTAACGGTCATGCGACACGACGATGACGCAGCCGGGGAAGTCCTGCAGGTATTCTTCAAGTATCTGCAAGGTCTGGATGTCCAGGTCGTTGGTAGGCTCGTCCAGCACGAGGAAGTTCGGATTCTTCATCAGTACAGTACACAGATACAGCTTGCGTTTTTCTCCACCCGACAGCTTATACACATAGTTGTGCTGTTCCTCCGGGGAGAAGAGGAAGTAGTTGAGGAACTGCGATGCTGTCATGTGTCTTCCGCCGCCCAGGTCTATGTAGTCGGCAATGTCCGTGATGATGTCGATTACCTTCTGGTCTTCATGGAACCGCAGACCTTCCTGTGAGAAGTAGCCGAAGCGGACCGTCTCCCCGATGTCGAACCTGCCGCTGTCCGGTGCAGTCTTGCCGAGGAGCATCTTGACGAAAGTGGATTTTCCGGTTCCGTTGTTGCCGACGATTCCCATCTTCTCAAACCGTGAGAAGTTATAATAGAAATCGTCGAGGATGATTTTGTCATCAAACTTCTTTGAGACATACTGGCACTCGAAGATTTTACTTCCGATATACACGCTGGAGGACTTCAGGCGTATCTGTCTTTCTTCAATCCGCTGTTTGGCTTTTGCCTGTAGCTCGTAGAAGGCTTCTTCACGGTAGCGTGCTTTGTGCCCGCGTGCCTGCGGCATACGGCGCATCCATTCCAGCTCGGTCCGGTACAGGTTGTTGGCACGTGCTATCTCGGCCCTTGTGTTGTCGATGCGTTCCTGCCGTTTTTCCAGATAATAGGAGTAGTTGCCACGATAGGTGTAAACAGTCTTGTTGTCCAGTTCCAGGATGGTATTGCATACGTTGTCAAGGAAATAGCGGTCGTGCGTAACCATGAAAATGGTCTTGTTCCCACGGGATAGACAGCCTTCGAGCCATTCGATCATCTCCAGGTCGAGATGGTTTGTCGGTTCGTCGAGTATGAGGAAGTCGGGCTCCAGGATCAGCACGTTTGCCAGTGCGACACGTTTCTGCTGCCCGCCGCTCAGCTGTCCCATCGGCTGTTCCAGATCGTGAAGCTTCAGCATGGTAAGTATCTGCTTCGCTTTCAGGATGCGCTCCGGGTTTCCCTCATGATTGAAGCACGCATCCAGTACGCTCTCTTCCGGGTCGAACTTCGGGCTTTGTTCGAGCATTCCCACACGCAGGTCGTTACGATAGATGATCGAACCGCTATCATAACTCTCCTTGCCCGTGAGGATGGAGAGCAGGGTGGACTTCCCCGTACCGTTCTGTGCCACGAGCCCGATGTGCTGCCCTTCTGCAATGGAAAAGGAAATGTCTTTGAAGAGAACCTGTGCACCGAAATTTTTTGTCAGGTGCTGTACATCAAGATAAGGAATCTGCGCCATGCTCCTATTCTAATGTATTGTTGATTTGTTCGATATAGTCCAGCACCTCCTCTTTCCCTGCTTTCGTCTCTGCGGAAGTAATGAAGTAGGGTGGGAGTGCCTCCCATCTGTCTTCCAGTTTCTTCATCCACAGCAGGGCATTCGATTTCGCTTTGGAAGGCGACAGCTTGTCGGCTTTCGTGAAGATGATGGAGAAAGGAATGTTGCTTTCTCCCAGCCAGTCGACAAATTCACGGTCGATCTTCTGTTGCTCATGCCGGATGTCTATCAGTACAAATACATTGACAAGCTGTTTGCGCTGCAGGATGTATTGTGCGATCATCTGCTCCAGCTTGTTTCTCACCGTCTTGGAGTTTTTGGCATAGCCATATCCCGGGAGGTCGACCAGATACCACTCGTTATTGATGATGAAGTGGTTGATGAGCAGTGTCTTGCCCGGTTTGGCCGAGGTCTTTGCCAGTCCTTTGTGGTTGCAGAGCATGTTGATAAGACTTGACTTGCCTACGTTCGACCGCCCGATAAAGGCATATTCTGCTTTGGTGTCTGACGGGCATCTTGCTATTGACGGCGAAGATATGGTGAATTCTGATTTCTTAATGATCATAGTGCTGTTTATGTGTCTGTAAATTACTGCAAATTTACATAAAAAGTGTGATTTACAAGCCTGTGGAATCAAGAAAATGTTTTTTTCTTTAGGTGAAAGCTCATAAAAAGTTAATTGTTAGTAATGGTAAGTTGGTGGTTTTTTGTAATTTTGCAGTAGATAGGATGATTCGGTGTGGACAGTGGTCATGTTTTCCTGCCACGATTCCTGCTATTCTGCAAAAGACAATGTGTAAAAATGAAACAGATCAACTGGGGATTCATAGGTTGTGGAGAAGTAACGGAAAAAAAGTCCGGGCCTGCCTTCAATGAGGTGATGGGCTCGCATGTCGTCGCCGTGTTCAGCCGCAGCGAGCTGAAAGCCCGTTCATACGCTGAACGTCATGGCATCCAACGCTGGTACACAGATGCGCAGGCACTGGTGGACGATGCGGATGTCAATGCCCTCTACATTGCCACCCCTCCCTCTGCCCATGCCACCTTCGCCATTATGGCGATGCGCGCCGGAAAACCATGCTATATAGAGAAGCCGCTGGCGGCCTCGTATGAAGACTGTGTGCGTATCAACCGAATATCTGAACAGACCGGTGTACCCTGTTTTGTGGCTTACTACCGCCGCTATCTACCTTATTTCAAACGGGTGAAGGAGATTGTAGACGCAGGCGAACTGGGCAAAATCCTCACGGTGCAAGTGCGTTTTGCCGTCCCGCCCCGCGACCTGGACTACGAACAGAACACGCAGCTGCCATGGCGGCTGCAGTCGCACATCTCCGGCGGAGGGTATTTCTACGACCTCGCCCCTCACCAGCTCGACCTTCTGCAGACGCTCTTCGGCGTCATCGTGAAGGCGCACGGCTATACCGCCAATCGTGTCGGATTGTATAATGTGGAGGACACGGTGAATGCTGTGTTCCGCTTCGAGAACGGACTGACTGGGAGCGGTGCCTGGTGCTTTGCAGCCCATGAGAGCGCACGCGAGGACCGCATAGAAATCTACGGCTCCAAAGGCAGGCTGTCGTTCTCGGTCTACACATATTCACCTATCCGGCTTTGTACCAGTGAGGGGGTGAAGGAAATGGAAGTGCCCAATCCTCCCTATGTGCAGCTTCCGATCATCAAGTCGGTCATTGAGGACATGCAGGGATATGGCGCCTGCGACTGTACAAGTGTCAGTGCAACGCCGACAAACTGGGTGATGGACCGTGTTCTTGGGAAAATATGATGGCCTGTCTGGAAAATTTGTTATCGATCTGTCAATTCACGATGATGCAGCCCTTAATCCACAGGATCTGTCTTTTCGTTCTCATTCTTGTAGCGGGAGAAAACACTTTGCATGCCGTTTCCATGCGGATGTCGTCCGACTGTACGACGCAGAGGACAGACAGTGGAAGGCTGCGAACCGTCGGCTGGCAGGCTTTGGATTCCGTGAGATGGATGCGCAGAGAAACGACGGCACACCGGTCCGGACACCATCACAACAAAGAAAGCCGGTTTGTACATAAATTCAACGAGATTGACACTGCTTACATAGAACCGCAACGGTGCAACTTCGCCTTTATGCTGCAGAACACGAACACGTATGAGGTGTACCGCCTGAGCAGTTCGAGCGGACAGAGCATCACCTTTGCCCCCGAGGCTACGGTCCGTGTCGGACCGTATTTCGGCTGGCGGTGGATCTTCCTCGGCTATACGCTTGACATCAAGCATCTGGACTTCTGGCATAGAAACGACAGCCCCCGGCAGGAATATGATCTGAGCCTGTACAGTTCGATGATAGGGCTTGACATCTATTATCGAAAGACGGGAAATGATTACAAAATCAGACAGTTGTATCTGGGCAGGAAGGTTGATACGGATGCTGTCCGTGGCTGCGGGTTCGGCGGGTTGACCTCCACCATCAAAGGCTTCAATCTGTATTATATCTTCAACCACCGACGCTTTTCTTATCCGGCGGCCTTCAGCCAGAGCACGATACAACGCCATTCGGCGGGAAGCCCGCTGATCGGCATCGGATATACCCGCCACAGTCTGGATGTAGACTGGGAGGAACTGGGCAGGATCGTTGCCGACCGGATGGGCAGCCGGCTGGACGACACGCCGATCGACAGTACGCTGATGTTCAGTCAGGTGAAATACACGGATGTTTCGGTCAGCGGAGGATATGCCTACAACTGGGTGTTTGCCCATAACTGGCTGCTGGCGGGTTCGCTCTCCATGGCACTGGCGTATAAGCGGAGTACGGGAGATGTCACACACCGCAGTTTCTCTTTCAGCGACTTCAAGTTCAACAACATCAATTTTGACGGCATCGGACGTTTCGGACTTGTATGGAACAACAGCAGATGGTATGCGGGCATGAGCGCAGTCTTCCATGCCTATAATTACCGGCGAAGCAAGTTCTCAACCAACAATTTCTTCGGGAACGTGAATCTGTATGCCGGCTTCAATTTTGGCAGGAGGAAGATGAAGTAGAAGGCCGTGCAACAGGACTCCAGGGATATCGCTGTCCGGTGGACATTTCCCATCCGCCTGTCATCAGCCGCTTGCTTATAAAGATTCCATTGACCGGGAAGTCACCACCTCCGGCTTTCGTGCGGATGCCTGTCACCACCTGTTCTGTTGGTGGACACCATGCGTGCTGGGCGTCAACACCATTGCGGTCTGCTGCCGGTACGGAACCATTGTTTCGTGACAAAGGCGTGCTGCACGCTGCTGAAAATCAACGCAGCCAGTTGGAGGTAGAGGGCATGTCTTTCCGGACACTGTAAGGAACGGCCTGTTTAAGAGAATCTGCACACAGAACACCGTGCGATTTAAGCTCAACGAATGCACTGATTCTGAAGCTGTTTCCGAATCGTATTTAACAATTTGTAAAAGTTAGTATGATCATTGATTATGAGAATGAAACTGAAGTATATCTTTATCTTTCCGCCCCTGTTTGTCCTGACCGCATGCGGAGCGAAGAGCAGGCAGGAACAGCAGACTGTAACAGCCGACACAACAGACCTGATACGGCAGCGGTCATACACCGCTTCAGACGGAAAGATGACTGCGAGCGACACGCTGCCGACCTATGTTGACAGATATTCAAAGGCTGACAGTATGCTGGTGTGCAGGATTCTGCGGGAAACCGTCCCTCTGCGGCGCCGGCTTTCTCACGGGCAGCTCATCTTGAAAGTTGCCAGGATTTTTGTCGGCACACCGTACGTGGCACATACACTGGACCGGAATACAGATGAGAAGCTGGTGGTTAATCTGCACGGACTGGACTGCACTACCTTCATAGAGACTGTAACTGCGTTGGTTTTGTGTATAGAAAGAGATGAAATCCGTTTTTCCGACTTCGTACATCAGTTGGAGCAGATACGTTATCGAGGCGGGAAGACCGGATACCTGAACCGTCTGCATTATTTCCACTGGTGGCTGGAGGACAATGTCCGCATGGGATTCATTGCGGAAATCAATACCCCCGTTCCTCCTTTTACAGCTGTCCAGACTCTGAAGATCAACTACATGACCCTGAATGCACCGGCATACGATATGCTGAAAAACAGTCCGGAGCGTGTCGCCGGACTGAAGAAACTGGAGGATGCAAGCAATGGAACGAGGATACGTTATATTCCCAAGAGCCAGCTGGGAAACAGCGGGCTGCTTAAAACGGTGGTCCGTGACGGAGACATAATTGCCATTGTAACCTGCAAACGTGAACTGGACACCACGCATCTTGGCTTTGCGGTCTGGCATAGGGACGGACTGCATCTGCTGAACGCATCGAGTCTTGAACAGAATGGCCGTCAGGTAATAGAGCCCGTAGAGACTTTCTACCATTATATGATGTCTCATCCTTCAAGTATCGGTATTCGGATTGCACGGATACGGTGAACCGTCCTGTCTGGCGGGCGGGAAGAGGGGGGCTTTTGTGCCCGGGAGGGCTTCCCGTCTCGGGTCAGGACACTTCGAGGGGAAAGGAAAAACGACATCAGAAAAGAGAGAAATAGAACAACCGACAGGATAAAAAGATTAAATAATATCAAACTTTTCCTCTCTAAATTTGTAAGTCTGCAAGATAATATATAATTTTGCACATGATATTTGCGATGTGCAAATCGTATAACAGAGGAATAACAAAGGTATGTCAATATCGAAAACCAGACAGAAACTTGTTGATGTGGCACGCCAGCTCTTTGCAAAGAACGGCATTGCCAACACGACAATGAACGATATAGCGAAGGCTTCGGAAAAGGGAAGGCGTACGCTCTATACTTACTTCAAGAGCAAGGATGACGTATATTATGCCGTCATAGAGGCGGAGCTGGAACGGTTGTCGGACAAACTGGACGAGGTAGCCGCGAAGAAGATCAGTCCGCAGGACAAAATCATTGAGCTGATATACACACATCTCAGCATGATCAAGGAGACCGTGATGCGCAACGGCAATCTGCGTGCGGAGTTCTTCCGGAATATATGGATGGTCGAGAAGGTCCGCAAGAACTTTGATGAAGACGAAATCGAACTCTTCCGCAAGGTCTATGCGGATGCCAAGGAAGACGGTGAGTTTGATATTGACAATGTCGAACTGGTCGCAGACATCACACATTATTGCATCAAGGGGCTAGAGGTGCCGTTCATCTATGGCCGCCTCGGACACGGGCTGACGGAAGAGTCCTCCCGTCCCTTGGTTGCCAAGGTCGTATATGGTGCATTGGGCAAAAGCGGGCTGAAGTAGTCCGTCTTGTCCGCTGGCACGGTACAGGAAGAGGTCTCCTTGCGGGTACGTTCTATCTGGAGTGTACCGGTCTGGCAATCATCAGAAATCAACATAACAAATATAGGAACTAACAGTATAAATCAAAACAACATGAAATTATTGGAAGGAAAGACAGCCCTCATCACAGGTGCTGCACGCGGTATCGGCAAGGCTATCGCATTGAGGTTCGCAGAAGAAGGTGCAAATATTGCATTCACCGACCTTGTCATCGACGAGAACGGCAAGGCTACCGAGGCGGAAATCGCTGCAAAAGGCGTAAAGGCCAAGGGCTATGCAAGCAATGCCGCCGACTTCGCACAGACGGAAGAGGTTGTCGGTCTGGTCAAGGAAGAGTTTGGTTCTATCGACATCCTTGTCAATAATGCCGGAATCACGAAGGACGGTCTCATGCTCCGTATGACCGAGCAGCAGTGGGATGCCGTCATTGCTGTAAACCTGAAGAGTGCCTTCAACTTCATCCATGCCTGTATCCCGGTGATGATGCGGCAGCGCAGCGGAAGCATCATCAACATGGCAAGTGTGGTAGGGGTACATGGCAATGCCGGTCAGGCCAACTATGCAGCTTCGAAGGCCGGCCTTATCGCTTTGGCAAAGAGCATCGGTCAGGAGATGGGTCCCAAGGGCATCCGTGCCAATGCCATTGCTCCCGGTTTCATCGATACCGCTATGACACAGGCCTTGCCGCAGAACATCCGCAAGGAATGGATTTCCAAGATTCCGCTTCGCCGTGGCGGTACGGTCGATGATATTGCCAATACGGCTGTCTATCTCGCTTCCGACCTGTCAAGCTACGTATCCGGTCAGGTTATCCAGGTTGATGGTGGTATGAATATGTAATTCCGTTTCCCCCTTCCTGTTATGGGAAGGGGGAAGCTCAATGTCAGAATCTCCCTTGCTGTCCCGGGACAGGAGCTTATGATGTCCGGTGGGAATCCGTTTCCGTCAGCTATCTTTCCTTGATGGAGGAGCAGGGGGAGATTCCCTTTTTTCCTTACTATACTATGCAAGTACTTTACGAAGATAACCACATTATCATTGTCTACAAGGAGCCGGGCGAAATCGTCCAGGCAGACAAGTCCGGTGATGAGCCGCTTTCAGAGATCGTCAGGCGATGGATAAAAGAGAAGTACCAGAAACCCGGTAATGTCTTTCTTGGGGTCGTTCACAGGCTTGACCGTCCTGTATCGGGGCTGGTTGTCTTTGCGAAAACCTCAAAGGCACTGACGCGTCTGAACAATATGTTCCGCAATGGCGAGATCCACAAGACTTATTGGGCGATTGTCACACGTCCTCCTCTCGATCCGGAGGCGACATTGACCGACTGGCTTGTGCGCAATGAGCGGCAGAACAAAAGCTATGCTTATAACCACCAGATTCCGACCGCCAAGAAGTCTGTCTTGCATTATAAGACCATCAACCGGTCTGACCGGTACACGCTGCTGGAAATCAACCTCATGACAGGCCGCCATCATCAGATCCGCTGCCAGCTGTCCAATATTGACAGCCCCATAAAGGGGGATCTGAAATACGGAGCACCCCGTTCCAATCCTGACGGCAGTATCAGTCTGCTGAGTCATCGCATAGAGTTCGTCCATCCCGTTTCCAAAAAGAACATCTGTGTAGAGTCTCCTTTGCCTGATGACGCACTTTGGCAGGCCATCGGGCACTTTCAATGAGGACGGAAAGGACGGATGTACGGATAAAACCGGCCGGGTTCTGCTTTTGTACAATCCCCAAAAATTGCTGGATTTCCTTCTTTTAAAAGGTTCTTCCGTTAAATGCTTGGATGCTTTTCGTATGGCTTTAACGGAAGAGCCGAAGTGATTCATTCAACAAAAACATAGCCGAGGCCGTCAGCTGTCTATCCTGTTCTCATCCTCCGATACAAAGGCCTTTTCGTTTTAATACGTTGAAATACAGACAAGGTTCTGAAAAACCATTACATAATTTCAAATCAATCATCTGCAAATAAAGAAAACACGTGCAAAAAGCAAGTTTGCAACCGGCAGTAAATCAGTTGGTTATCAAGCCGTTTGGAAAAGATGCTCGATTGTGCTTCAAAAGGGCGTTGGTAACACGCTAAAAGAGCACCTGTTGCAAGTCAATCAGGCATCATTCAGAAGCCAGAAGGGCATGTGTCAGCTTGGGTTGCATGAAAATGGTTTACAAACACCGATGATGTGGGAATAAGTTGGTTGTAGAAGACGGAATGACGTGCTGATGGACAGGCATCGTATCAATTTGCGTTTTTGCTTTTATCTTGTAGTTTATCCTCCTTTGAAGCCCCTCTGATTCTTGACGGTCATACCCTGCAAGTGTATAAGCCTTTATTCTATTTCCAATCTATGTATTTAACGGAAGCCCCCGTCTTTCCCATCTTTCAATATTGGACGGAAAGGCTACTGCTTGTGGCCGTGGTATTGTTCTATGTCATAATGAGGTGAGGGAAGGGTGGGGGATTAGCGATAGGACTGCTTATCCGTAACCGTTTTTTGATAGCGCACCCTATAGGAGTTGCTCGCATGCCTTACAGTTTACAACGAAACAACAGGAAAAGCCCATTTCAAAACTCATTTGTGAGTGGAGAAATGGGCTTTCCCTTTCTTTCAGAGAATCTCAACTTACAGATTGGAAGCTGTCAGGCCGCTGCTCCTGTCAGTACAGAGCCACATTTTCCTGTCCATGGCTCGTACTCCCGGACTTCCAATGTGGGGAAACGGATTCTATTTGTGCCGGTTGGCACGTTGCTGGCGGTATTTAGCCTTCTGTTTTGCACTGCCAGAACCGTGTGCACCGGTAACATACTTCTTCTTCTTGGCTTTGGTCTTCACTTTGTCATCTTCCTTTTTCGGTCTTGATGATCCCTTGAAGCTAATGCCATTCTCTAATATACTTTGAAAATCATCCATGAGGTTTGAGGTTTGAGAATTGAGGTTTGAGATCTGAGGTTTATTCTTTCGGGATTTTCGTTGCTTTGACAATTTTAACGAGTACTGCCTTAACTCGGCTGCAGTCCGCATATACCGATTCGTATGCCTCTTTAGAAATGAATGTTGCTTCTTTCAGTAAGTCAATCCAATATTCAGATTCTGTAGCTTCTTTCAAAGCTATGTTCATTTTAGAAGAGAAATCAGCCCTGCTTTGTGCATTCTTCGCTTCATGTACGTTTGCCCCGATACTTGTTCCCGAACGAAGTAATTGTTTTGATATTACATTTTCTCTTTTCTCATTGGTTAAATATCTATATAGATGGATTATCCTTAAAGCAAAAGCCTTGGATAAAACGTATATGTCATTTTCTATTTCCATATTGATTTGAGGTTTGAGGTTTGAGGTTTGAGGTTTGAGATTTGAGGATTGAGGTTTGAGATTTGAGGTCTGAAAATTGAGCTTGTATTATCCCGTAGGCATAAATCTCAAACCTCAAATCTCAAACCTCAAACCTATCAGTGGTGGAATAAGCGGATGCCTGTAAATGCCATTGTGATGTTGTA
>ERZ773046.535-NODE-535-length-23874-cov-7.251354_pt1 | contig 23874 bp, 20 predicted proteins | sample MGYA00580634_ERZ773046 | MGnify/ENA primary metagenome ERZ773046 (study PRJEB29015, sample SAMEA2738127) | human oral metagenome | biome: human oral; feature: human-associated habitat; material: saliva | place: China | collected 2159 ... | reverse complement strand
GAGGATTTGCTAACGAAAAGCGGGCGAAAAAGATGCGTCAAGATGGTTGTGCCGATTTTATCAGTGCTTCCTTAATACCCTGTCGAACAGTTCTGTAACGAGGGGATGTTTGACAGGGAGGAGAGCTTTTATCAATTAACATAAGGAGGTATTCCAATGCGAGAGTACAGACAGTGGATTCTGTCCGCAATCTTGTTCACGTTCCTCATTGTGCAGAGCGTGAATGTCGCTGCGGACGAGGTCAAACCTGCCGAGCCGGTCGCCGACCCGCCCATACTGTCACTCAAGATTGACCGTGCCGACGTGGCACAGTTACCACGCAACTTCCGTATGGGCAAAGACGACTACAAGGGGGTGACTAAGACAGGTATTATTCCCAGTCGCGAAGGGATGGCGACGATGAATTCGTCGGCTTCGAGTTGCTTCTCCGAGAAGGAACTTGAGGCGATTTTGAAAACTGTTCCCGTGAAGCCTGAGCAGTTCTATGACATTGATCTGCGCGGTGAGTCCCATGGTTATCTTGACGGCACGGCGATTTCCTGGTTTGCGAACCATGACTGGGGCAACGATGGACGCCCGGAGGAGATCATCCTGCCGCTCGAGCAGGAGCAGCTCGCCAGTCTTCGCAATGAACCAGAGATCAGTATCTTCCGCTATGATGATTCGAAAAACATCATCCTGACACCGATTACGCTCCCCTATAAGCAGGTGCGCTCGGAGGAAGAGGTCGTTCGTGCACATGGTGCGAAGTATTTCCGTCTCGCGCTGATGGATCACTTCCGTCCCGATGATCCGGATGTGGATCGCTTTGTCGCGTTCTACAAGCAGCTGCCGAAAGATGCTTGGCTTCATTATCACTGCTATGCCGGCATGGGGCGTACGACGATCTTCATGGTTATGCACGACATCCTGAAGAATGCATCGAAGGTCAGTTTTAATGATATCATTCAGCGTCAGAAGCTCATCGGCATTGTCGATCTGAGCGATATCCCCGATAAGAAGAAGAATTACGGGCGTAAGGCGTACATCGAGCGCTATCAGTTTGTACGCCATTTCTATGACTATGTAAAGGAAAATCCGAACCTCGATGTCCCGTACAGCGAGTGGGCGAAGAAAAACAAGGTCGAGACATGGGCGCCCGACTATAGCGGTCATATTTGGAGAATTGATGCCCCTGCTGGGGATTCGAAGGCTCTCCCGCGCAACTTCCGCATGGCAGATTCTGCATTCAAACAGATGGACGATATGAAGAAGGTCGGTGTCGACCCGAACTATGTTCCCTCGCGTGCAGGACTCAACAACCTCCCGATCTCCGCGAGTGCAGAGGTCTCAGTGCACTCCTTCCATGCAATGTTGCCGGCTCTGCGTGCCAAGGCCACGGGCGATATCTACATCGTCGATCTGCGTCAGGAGTCGCATGGCTTTATGAACGATATGGCGGTCAGCTGGTACGGTGACCGCAACTGGGGTAACCTCAATAAGACACAGGATGAAGTCATCCGCGATGAGAATGCGCGCATTCACGCGGCAAAAGGTCAGAGCCTCATCCTTGCGGAACTGGACAAAGATAAAATGCCGATTGATCCGAAGACTGTTCGCATCGACAGCGCGATGACCGAGCGTGAACTGGTCGAGGGTGCGGGTCTCCATTATGTGCGCTTTGCCGTTACCGATCACACGTGGGCAAAGCCGGAGACGATCGATGCATTCATTGATTTCGTGAAGAAGATTCCTTCCAACAGTTGGATGCACTTCCACTGCCAGGCGGGCAAGGGGCGTACGACAAGCTTCATGGTAATGTACGACATGATGAAGAACCCCTCTGTCTCGCTGAAGGATATTCTCCATCGTCAGTACCTCTTGGGCGGCTCGTATATAGCCTACGATCCATCTATGCCCTATCCGACCAAGAACTGGAAGGATGACTACGATCACGTCAAAGCGCGCATGGTGGCGAAGTTCTACGAATACGTTCAGCAGAACCATGCCAACAACTATGTTACGCCGTGGAGTGTGTGGCTGAAGAACCACAAGTAAGAAAACGCCTCTGAAGACGCATTCACGGTTCTCCTCTGTGTTACGAGAAGAACCGTGAAGTCTGCGGCTTTGGAGGCGTTTTCTATTTTCGGATTCATGAGGTTCTAGGGATACTGTTTCCACATCTTCCGATATTTTCCCGGCGTCATGCCGACGATGTTCTTGAAGACAGACTGGAAGTAGTTGGAGTTGTTGTAGCCGCACTCGATGGCGATGGCGGTGATGGTCAGATTCGTTGTCAGCAGGAGACTCTGAGCCTCATCGATGCGACGCCGGATGATATAGGACATGGGGGAGACCCCGGTCAGTGCCTTGAACGTGTGAGAAAGATAATATGGATTGATGTGGAGTGCTGCGGCAATATCAGGGAGCTTCAAATCCTCAAGGTAGTGGGCGTCAATGTAGTCCTTAATGCGAGTACTCATGCCTTCCGTGGCGTTTTGGGCAGGTTGGCATCGGTGCTCCTCTAGGGCAGAAGCCAGCATAAGGGTCAGTGAATGTGCCAGACCTGAGCCGATCTCAGAGCGATATTTGCGTTCCTGGTCGAGTGCGAGAAGCTTAATGCTCTGTAGGAGTGTGAAGAGCATTCCTTTGACTGCGGCAGAGTCCGGCACGAACAGGACAGGATCCTCGGCGGGGGAAAGCTGTGCCGGCGGCAGTCCCCGCAGATGTACGTTGCCCATGCGGATGATGAGCGCATTTAGGTCTTTTTTGTCCTTCCATCGGTGAAGCATGCCGCTGCCAATCAGAACAAGGCTGTCCTTTCGCAGAGGGTGCACGGCCCCGTCCTTTGTGATCAGTCGACAGGTGCCCTTTTCAATGAGGATAACCTCGACAACCCCGTAATGTATATTTTGTGTATCAGGATGACTCGTATCTGTCAGGTGTTCTACTGATTCCAGATAAGGGGAACTGCCGGGCTCTAAGACAGATTGATCGGGGGCGCCGAATGGAAACGAGGACATAGGAAAACCCCCTTCCGAAGATTACTTGTAAAAGAATGGAAAAGACAACATACTATAGTTTTTCCTTGTGGTGGAACAAGAAAATGGAGGATGCTCCAAACACATTCTTATATAATAATATTCAGAAAGGCGGCTAAATACTGGCTCAATAAATTCTTCTTGCCGAGAAAATACGTCATATCGCCATTATACAGGCAAAAGGAGATAAAATCCAGTGTTTCACAAATGAGAGGAGAGCAAATATTATGAAGAGTTTCTTAGCGAAGTATGGATTTTCGGAGGCGGCATTTTTTCAGCTGATCCTCATTACGATCAATGCGCAGTTGATCTATGCGTTCTGGGATATTCGCAACAGTGTGCCGGGCGGCTTTCCGGCGGCGCTCGGGGTGACCGATCAGGAGGCCGGCTATTTGTATTCGATGCAGGGGCTGGTCATTCTTTTGGGGACGATCGCTCTGGGCTGGGTCGGTGATCGCTTTTCCATTCGTGCCATCATGATGTTGTCCACCATTGGTGTTGGTGGTATTTCGCTGTTCCTGACATTAAATTCGCCGGGACTGAGTATGCCGGTTCTGCTCACCTGCTTTTTCTCTATGCTGTTCTTCAGTGAGGTCTTGTTCAAACCGGCTAACTTCAAGGCACTTCGGCTTTCAACGACAAAGGATCATCAGGGGGCTGCCTTTGGACTCTTCGAGTTTGGGCGCGGCGTCCTTGCGTTCCTCGTCTCGATGCTCTGGACGGCGATGCTCTACTTTGAGGCAGGTCCGCGCACAATGATGGCGACGGCCTGCGCCATTATCATCGTCGCGGGAATTGCAGTATTCTTCGCTGTACCCAAAGGGGCGAAGGTGGGCGATGACGATACGCAGACCAAGACGAATGCAGAAGCAATCAAGGGCATCGGCAAGGTTGCACGTCTGCCTGTTGTCTGGATTGCAGGGATCAATGTGTTCTGTATCTACGGTGCATTCGTTGCTGCCGGAACCTATTTTGCACGCTTTCTGCAAGGCGGCTATGGTACGAGTGCCGTGGCAGCAGCAGTTTTTGCGACGGTGGTCATCGGGCTTCGTATGCTGCCTCTCGTATCGACGGTCCTTGTGGAAAAGGTGTTTCCGTCGACGGCGCATTTCATGCGTACGATGGAGTGCGTGCTCGTTGTTCTGCTGACGATAATCGGCGGCATCTTCTTCTTCAATCATCCCGATGTCACTCTGTATGCAGCGGGCTATGCGCCCGGCGAGACCCCGGAGGGGCTGATCTCTTCTTCCACATTCTATCTCCTTCTCATTCTTCTTCTTGCTGCATCGGCCTGTGTCTTTATGGTGCGCGGCGTCTACTATGCGCCCATCGGTGAGGCAAATGTTCCCAAGAAGCATTCCTCTGCTGCGATGTCCTTTGCGATTACCATTGGATACTTGCCGGCACTGATTGCGCCGATTGTCCTGGGCGGATTGGTGCGGTCACCGGAAAAGGATGCGGCGGGGCAGATTGTGCGTTCCTATCTGACCGATACCCATGTTCTGGCCATGGCGTTCTGGGGGCTGGCCGCCCTCGCGCTCGTTGCGGTCGTTATGTCGCACTGCTTGATTCGTCTGCGGGAGAATCAGCCGGATCATGCAGCTGAGGAGGAATGATGATGAATGCGGTTCAAGGCGCGTCGTGGATGTCGCATTGCCCCCCCGAGACGTTGATCACCAAGCTTCTCCTGCCGGGAACCCATGATACGATGACGGCGTCCTGTCCCGAGCGGTACTATCATACGCAGATCATGAGTCTGGAGGAACAGCTGATGGCTGGGGTTCGGTTTCTCGATTTGCGGCTGCGGCGGGAGATGAAGGCGGCACATCGGGAGTGGATCAGTGATATTGATGCAGATCAGATCTTTTCGCTCTGTGCGGAGTTCCTATCCCGTTACCCGAGAGAGATGCTGCTTGTGCGCATCCAGAATGCCAATGAGAAAAAGGATGATTACGAGGCGTATGGTGCCGCACTGAAAGAAAAAATTGAATCATGGGAGGAGCTGTTTTACCATTGGGAGGATGGCGCACCTGCATGGATGTCCTTGGAGGCATGTGCCGGTAAGATCGTGGCGATCGAATGCTCTCCTCCTGTGATGGCGTTTGGTCGACACCATGGACGCAAATGGGCAGAGAACTGGCATGAGAATGAAGCGATCTCTCTTCAGGATCTCTGGGACGGACCGACGATTACAGAGAAGCAGGCGGCTATCCGCATGCAGATGGATACCGCATGCTATCTGCCGGAGACCGTTCTCTCGTTGAGCCATATCAGTGCAACCAATGGGGAGCCGGGGTTTCCGGATGCATTTGCCGATGCATTAAACCCGTACAGCCTCACGCTCCTTGACGAATACCCGAAGACACGCGGTGTGCTGATCTATGATTTTATCACACCTGAGATTTGTAGGGAGGTTTTCGCCAAGAACTACATGGAAGGATAGAGCGATGACAAGAAAAAGACCGCTCAGCAATGGGCCCTATTTGCTCAGTCCGGCAGCGGATGCGATCACTATTGCATGGGAGATGTCGGAAGAGCTGGATGCCATTGTGCGCTGCGGAACGGAGGCCTTATGCTGCACGGCTGCGGCAAAGCGGCAGTGCGTGAGCCGCGAGATACAGCGATGGCTCTATACCGTGCGCCTGACAGCGCTGACGGAGGGAACCGTGTATCGTTATGCCGTCTGTATCGGAGAGGAGAGGCTCTATGAGGGCTCGTTTCGGACACTTGCAGCGGCGCCGGAGCGGCTTCACCTGGTGACGGTATCGGATACACAGCTCTTTCACCTAAGTGATCGTTTCGCTGCAATGGTTGCACAGGAGCAGCCGGACTTCATTCTGCACAGCGGAGATATTTCCTTTGGCACAGGCTATCAGCACGAGCAGTATGAAGCGAATTGGTTCCAGAGGGTTCCGGAGATGCTCGCTGCGGCACCTGTGTTCTATGCGCGAGGCAATCACGATGATGGTCCGTTCTTTGAGACATTGTTTTTACGACCACAGGCGAAGGATCTGAACGCAGCACCGGATGGGCACAGTTTTTCCATGGATTACGGCATTGCGCATATTGTCATGGTGGACAGCACACCGTGGGGACTCTTCGAAATGAATGCGGAGAATGCCGGTGGCATGCTGGATGCAGAAAATCGACAGCGGATACGGGAGACGCTTGCTTGGGTGGAGGCAGATCTGATGAGTGCCCCGGCGCAGGCAGCGCGGTGGCGGATTCTCATGATGCACCATCCCTATACGGATGTGTTCAACAACCGTCATATTGTCCCCATTGCTGAACGATGCGGTGTAGATCTCGTTCTCGGCGGACATCTCCATCGTTATGTCAAGGCGGTGTCGGTCAATCCGGACATCGGTGCACGGACCGTCTATGTTATGCAGGGCAGTCTGCAGGATCCCGCCGAGGGATACGATGAGGGGGTGCCGGAGTGCCGCCTGCTGGAGGAGTTCCCCGAGGTCGTTGCCATGGGCAGGAACAACTACGGCATTTTGGATATTTCAGCAGATGCACTGGACTGTCGATTCTTTGGCTTTCGCCCCGACGGCTCGCGTACGCTCGTCGATACAGTTCATCTCGAGCATGGTGAGCCGCAGCTCGTTTTTGAAAATATTCATCTGCGCCGCCTCGATAATGATGGTCATGTTGAGATACGGGCAGACGTATCAAATGTTGGGACGGTGCTTGCCGCCGTTGTCATGGAACTCGCGGACAATGGATGCAAAAAAAAGCTGAATCTTTTCGGCGAGCCGCGGCAGAGTCGGATCGTTCTGCTGGCTCCCGGAGAGCAGCGAAATGTGTCCGCTGTGTATCAGGCACGGACACCGGGCGCACATCGCATCGAGTGCGGTGATGCAGAGGAAGAGATTTTCGTCTTTGAACCGAAAGAACTCTCTTTTTCTCATATGCGAATTGTTCCGCTGCAGGGGGACAAGGCGGACTGTATCTATGCAGCGATTGAGGCTGTCAATAATCTCGATCGAGAGATCTATACGACGGTACCTCTCTACATCGATCAGCGTATTGCAGCCACGCAGAGTTGTTTCTTCCGTGCACACGAGCGGCGGCTGCTCCATTTTTGTCATGCCTTTCGCCGGGGGGGCAGCTATCAGATCAGCATCGCCGATCAGCTGCCTGAGGAGATCTGCATCGAGGGCAGTATCCGCATCATTCCCCGCGTACTGGATAAATCCGGGAACGGGCATTATGCGCTGCTGCAGGGATCCCCTAAGGTTGTAGAGGTGAACGGGCAGCGTGAAGTACGTTTGGAATCCTATGGGGACTATATCGAGATCCCGCCCTTCCCGGGGCTTGTTGCTCCACAGGGGTTCACCGGCATTGTCAGGGCCTGTGTCGACCGTCTTGCCCATGAGGATGAGATGGGGCATAATCCTCTCATGATGCGGGGAATCTCTGTCGGATGGGGAGCGGCCTATATGCTGCGCATGGTCGTGGATCGCAGCGGCAGTCTCAAGTGGGGGACGTGCTATGATGTGACCGAGTATCAGTGGCAGGGCGGTGCGGCAAGAGTCGGCGCGTGGGCGGACTATGCCATCTCGTTCGACAAGCGGCGTGGCGGCACCTCCTACTGTGATGGGATGGTCGCAGCGCATGTGCCGGGCATTCCCGCAAAAGCAGAGATTCGTCAGTGGGAGGATCAGCCGATCTTTATCGGGTATTCTCACATTGGTCATGTGATTCCGGAGCTCGGGAAGCCAAAGTATTTCACACATCTGCCGGGACGTGTGGCACATGTGCGCTTCTACCGCAAAGGGTTGACGGGAGAGACACTGCGTGCCGTGCTCGATGCACCAGAGGAGAAGGGTCCGGATCATGGGCATCTTGCCGTATGGCTTGATTTTCGTCATATTTTGACCGTCGGTACACATACGACGGAGTGGCGCCATCCCGCGATATACGATCCCGCCTTCAAGACACAGAAAAAATATTGGCGATTCTGTCAGCTTCGAGCAAAGACGCAGCTGCCTCCACAGGCAGCACTTCGGGCGAGTGTGGAGGTGTCGGATGATAAGATCTCGGTCAAGGCACACATGAAAATCGTGCTGAAGGACGGCACGAACTATATCGAATTATCACAGCTGCCGGAAGCGCAGTATCTGCGCATTGTCACAGATTTTTCGGCGTCCGTCGGAGAGCGCGGGACGTTCGTGCCCGTACTCTATGAGTATCAGATTACGGCAGAGAATGAAGTCGATTCTGCAGATATGCTGTGGGCAACGCGTCCTGACTGGGAGCGTGGCACCTTTAGTGGAGCCGTAGGCTTTGCTCCGGTGGATCGTCTGCGTGACTATCCTGCCTATACGGACATCATTCATGGCTGAGATGTAAAAACGAGGAAGCGTATACGATACGTTTCCTCGTTTTTTTGAGAGATAATTATGTACCATTCTGCAGCTTCGGATAGAGCCGCTCTGCGTTCTCTGTCGTATAGCGTGCGACGTCCTCGATGGTCTCGCCGCGGATCTCGGCGATCTTTGCGGCGATATGCGTGACGTAGGCGGGCTCATTGCGCTTGCCGCGCAGGGGGACGGGAGCGAGGTAGGGGCAGTCCGTCTCGACGAGGAGTTTGTCTGCCGGAGCCTCGCGTACGATGTCGGGCAGCTTCGCCGCGTTCTTGTACGTGAGCGGCCCGTCGATGCCGATGCAAAAGCCCATCTTCCAGAGTTCGCGCGCCATCTCGAGACTGCCCGAGTAGCAGTGGAGGACGCCCGTGAGCCCCGCACCCTCGGCGCGCAGCATGGCGAGCGTATCGCCGTGCGCCTCACGGTCATGGATGCAGACGGGAAGCCCCGCCTCGCGTGCGAGTTTAAGCTGCGCTGCAAAGAGGTCACGCTGCAGGGCGCGGCGTGATGCGTCCTTTTCCCAGTAGTAGTCGAGGCCGATCTCGCCGATGGCAACGACCTTCGGATGCTGTGCCCATGTGAGGAGCTGACGGCGCATTTCGTCCGTCAGCACACACGCGCTCTCGGGGTGGATGCCGACGGCGGCGTAGAGTGCGGGATGTTCCTCCGCATCCTGCACCACCTGTGCGGATGCTGCCATTGTGTCGCCCATGCTGATGATCTTCGCTACGCCTGCCTCACGCGCGCGTGCGATCACGTCGATGCGGTCATCGTCGAATTTTTCATCGTAGAGGTGGGCGTGTGTGTCGATGAGTGTCATGCCTTCTCGACCTCGATGCGCGGGAAGAGCTGCTCCGCTGTGCCGACCGTATGACCGTCAGGTGTCGTGCCCCATGTGGCGATGTCCGCCAGCTGTACGGCGTCAACGTCCACATGGAAGCCGAGCTGCTCGTGGATGCGGCGTGCCGTCGTCGGCATGAACGGCGTGATGAGGACGCTGACGATGTGCAGCGTCTCGACGAGGTGATAGAGCACAGAGTCCAGCTCTGTCGCCTTCGCCTCGTCCTTGGCGAGCGTCCATGGGGCGGTCTCGTCGATGTACTTGTTCGTGCGCGAGATCAGCGCCCAGACGGTCTTTACTGCGGCGGAGAGCTCCATCGCGTCCATCTGCTCCGTATAGTCGCGCACCGTTGCCGTCGCCATCGTTTCGAGTGGCGCGTCGAAGTCCGTATGTCCTCCCCCTTTTGTGATAACGCCCTTCCGATATTTTTTCGCCATGGAGAGTGTGCGATGCAGCAGGTTGCCGAGATCGTTCGCGAGGTCGGAGTTGATGCGCCCAATGAGCGCGTCGCGCGAGATGTTGCCGTCCTGTCCGAGCGCGATCTCGCGCAGGAGGAAGTAACGGATGGCGTCCGCGCCGAACTCCTCGATGAGGGCGACGGGGTCGACAACGTTGCCGACCGACTTCGACATCTTTGCACCGTTGACGATGAGCCAGCCGTGTCCGTAGACTTTTTTCGGCAGATCGAGTCCGAGCGCCATGAGCATACAGCCCCAGATGATCGTGTGAAAGCGCACGATTTCCTTACCGACGAGATGCACGTCCGCCGGCCAGTATTTATGGAACATTTCCTTGTCGTGGAGGTAGCCGATCGGCGTGAGGTAGTTCGTGAGTGCATCGAACCAGACGTAGACGACGTGCTTCGGGTCGAACGGCACGGGGATGCCCCAGTCGAACGAGGTGCGCGAGACGCACAGATCCTCCAGTCCCTGCTCGATGAAGGCGATCATCTCGTTGCGGCGCGAGACGGGCTGGATGAAGTCAGGATGCTCGTTGATGTAGGCGAGCAGACGATCCGCATACTTGCTCATGCGGAAGAAGTACGCCTCCTCGGAGACCTCCTGCACGGGGCGGTGGCAGTCGGGGCAGCAGCCGTTCTCGTCGAGCTGCAGCTTCGTCCAGTAGCTCTCGCACGGCGTGCAGTAGAGCCCCGTATACGCGCCCTTGTAGATGTCGCCCTGATCGTAGATGCGCTGGAAGATGTCCTGCACGAGCTCATGGTGGCGCGGCTGCGTCGTACGGATGAAGTCGTCGTAGGAGATGCCGAGCAGACGCCACAGCTCCTGAAAGCTCGCAACGATGCGGTCAACGTACTGGATGGGCGTGATGCCCTCCTTCTCCGCTGCCTGCTGGATCTTCTGCCCGTGCTCATCCGAGCCGGTCAGGAAGAACACATCGAAGCCCGCGAGCCGCTTGTAGCGCGCAATGGTATCCGCAACCGTCGTGCAGTAGGCGTGACCGATGTGCAGCTTCGCACTCGGGTAGTAGATGGGGGTGGTGATGTAAAATGGAGTCTTTTCGCTCATAAATCATGCCTCGTTTCGATTTGATGTATTATATAGTAGCACAGACAATGCATGGTGACAACTGCGGCAGCATTCTTATCTCTTACACATTGGATAAAACGATACGATAAAATCATCAGAGGGGGGAGGCCTGTGAAAATACGTATTCCGAATTGGGTGGTCACACAGAGGACTGTGTTTATTATATCAGCTTTTACAAGAACGATGTGCTCTGGACGAACATCTCCATCAGCATTCATGCCTCTGCGGACAATCGTCTCCGCTAGGGAGGTACGGATACATTTCTGTATCGGGGATCAACGGCGGTGTCTATATGGATTAGTATGGTCAAGCGGGGGCATTTTTTACCGCGTGAATGATCTTGTCTGCGACCGCCCGATACACTGCCCAACCGCGATCATAGTGATTGCGCTCACAGCAGACATAGCCAATAAACCCTGCCAACTCATCAAGAGCAGGGGTATCCCGCCACGGGGGACATCCCGCCAGCCGCTTGCAAATTAAGTGAACTTCATGCTCATATTCGTCCAGCGGCGCAGATGGAAACAAATGCAGGGGGTCCCATTCGTCGATGACCTTTTTCACGCTGAGAAAGGTCTCCAACTGCGGTATTGATGCGCTTAAATACAGGTTCATGTATCGCATAACTTTACAAGTCCTCCCCGGACACGAGGCACACATTCTCCTGTGCGGCGGCATCACGCAGTCGCTCGGTGAAACCATAGAAGGAAAAGATCATATAGTGATAGTTTCCCGGGTATTTCTCTTGCGGCCATTTGCCCTGCAGCTGTCGGAGTACGTCAAGATCGGCGGGCGTATGGCGAAATTTACATTCCGCGAGCAGAAAGTTCCGCTCCGCGCGATCTGCGGCGACAATGTCGATCTCCTCCGATACCGTGCGCCTTTTCCCCTCGGCGGTATGCGTGACCTTCTCCCACCAGCGGCCGATCTTAACAAAGTGAAACGGCAGGTCATTTGCACGATTGCGGCTGCGCAGATATTCGATGCAGATTTGTTCGTAGGCACGAGAGGTGAATTCATGTAGCTGGGGTGAAATGAGATGCTCCCATACGCCCGCCGCGTCGCCCGCCTCAAGCTCCGAGTGGCTGCCGTAGAGAAATGCGTACCAGAAACGGAAGTATGCGTCCGTCAGCTGATACAGTCCACGTCCGCTGCCCGCCCGTTCCTTTACCGTGGAGAGCACAGAAAACTCCCGCGTGACGATGCCGATCTCCATAAGGTTCTTTAGATAGACGCTGATTTTCGTCTTTTCGATCTGCGTCTTGCTGTGGATGAGGGCGAGCGTATTGTTGCCGAGCGCCACCGCCTCAATGATGGCGTTGTAGACGCTCGTCTCGCGCAGCTCCTGCCGCAGCAGGAACTCCACCTCGCTGTAGAGGACACAGCCCTTTTGCAGGATGTTCGTGCAGATATTTTCTTCGAGGGATTTCTGGGGCTGAAACTGAATTAAATAGTAGGGAATACCACCGAGAATCGCATAGACTGCGACCTGATCCTCCACGCTGTACTGTGGGAAAAACTCCCGCACGTTTACAAAGGGCAGCGGCAGCAGCTTGTAGATGCCCGTCGCCCTGCCATACAACGGATTGCGCTCGGCGAGCAGCTCGTTCTCGATAAAGCTCATCGCACTGCCGCAGAGAATGAGCATGACGTTTGCCTGCGAGAGCTCATGATCCCAGAGATTTTGCAGAATGGACGGCAGCTCTGGATGGCTCGCGCACATATAGGGGAACTCGTCGATGATGAGCAGCTTCTTCCCCTCAGATGGGACATCCTGTATGCTCCTGAGCGCTGTCTCCCAATCCGAAAACGAGGTCAGAAAATGCGCCGCAGGGATGCCCGCCTGCAGGATGCGCTTTGAAAAGCGGGCAAGTTGCTCCTGATCGGTACACTCCGTACAGGCGTAGAATACGGCAGACTTATCCCGTGCGAACTGTTGCAGCAGCTCTGTCTTTCCAATGCGTCGCCGTCCATAGAGCACGATGAGCTCGGCGCGTTCCGAGTCATAGCGCTCCTGTAAAAAATCCAGCTCACGTTCACGACCGATAAACACAGTACCACCATCTTTCTAATCACGATTATTATAATCGTGATTAGAAAGATTATACAACGGCACTGAGAAAACAGCAAGGGAAACGCGGATAAAATAGTCCTTCAGATGGGTGCGGATCTTTTATCCTCCTCCGCCAGCACGGCCTGATACACATCCCGCCGTGAGATGCCGCGTTCCTGTGCGGTGCGGCGCATGGCTTCCTTCTTGTCGAGCCCTGCGGCGATATGTGTGGCATAGTGCTCTATGAGGGACATCTCCTCCCCGTCATCCGCCGCAGCATTCTCGTCCGCACCCGCGACGACGATCACGAACTCGCCGCGCGGCTCGTTCTCCCGGTAGTAGTCTGAGAGCTCGCCGAGCGGCGCACGGCGAAACTCCTCGAACTTCTTCGTCAGTTCACGTGCGGCGCATGCCTGCCGCGCTCTGCCAAGGCACTCTGCGAGAGCATCAAGCGTCTCACGCAGACGGTGCGGCGCCTCGTAGAAGATGAGCGTCTCGGGATAGGCGGCGACGCGTGCCAGCAGTTCGCGCCGTTTCTTTTCCTTGCGCGGGAGGAAGCCGACGAAGGTGAATCCCTCAAGCGAAAGTCCTGCGCAGATGAGTGCGGAGAGTGCGGCGTTCGCGCCCGGCAGCGGGGTGACGGGGATGCCCTTGGCGATGGCGCGGCGCGCGAGATCCCCGCCGGGATCGGCGATGCCGGGGAGCCCCGCGTCACTGACGCAGACGATGGTCTCACCTGCCTGCATCCGTGCAATGAGTTCGGGTCCCTTACGGTCCTTGTTGTGCTCATGGTAGCTGGTCATGGGGGTATGGATGTCATAGTGTGCGAGGAGCCCGCGCGTATGGCGCGTGTCCTCGGCCGCGATGAGATCCGCCGTGCGCAGCATCTCAACGGCGCGGTAGGTGATGTCGCCGAGGTTGCCGATGGGCGTTGCACAGAGATAGAGCCGTCCAGTTTCGTTCACTGCTGTTCCTCCGTTTTTATCATTCCTACCCTGTTTTATACGGGACGGACGCCCTGTTGTCAAGGAAAACGGAAGAAAACCGTCAAGTCTTTAAAATTTCGATTATATTTTACTTTTTTCGCTTTTAATTTTTCCTGCATTCATATATAGTATAGGCATTAAAGACATCAATCAGGGAAATGATGTGAGGTGTTTCAGATGGAAGAGAAGACACATGTCCTCATCGTGGAGGATGAAACGCGAATTGCTCGTTTTTTGCAGATGGAATTGGAGCACGAGGGCTTTACGGCCGAGATCGAGGGGAACGGTACGCGTGCCTATGAGCGCATCATTCAGGAGAATTTCGATATTATCCTGCTCGATGTGATGCTGCCCGGCATGGACGGGATCGAGATCTGCCGCCGTGTGCGTACGGTCTCAAACGTGCCCATCATTATGTTGACGGCGCGCGATGCGGTGGAGGACAGGGTCGCGGGGCTTGACATCGGCGCAGACGACTACATCACGAAGCCGTTTGCTGTGCCTGAGCTGATCGCTCGCATCCGCAACGCACTCCGCCGCCGCGACATCTCGACGGATGATGCATCCGACCGTCTGACGGTGAAGAACCTCATCATGTTCCTCTCGCGCTACGAGGTGCAGGTGGACGGGGAGACAGTCGCGCTCACGAAGCGCGAGTATGATCTCCTAGAGTATCTCCTGCGCAACAAGCGTACGGTGCTGACCCGCGATCAAATTCTGCAGGAGGTATGGGGCTTCGACTACACGGGCGAGACCAATGTCGTCGATGTCTACATCCGCTATCTGCGCGCCAAGCTGGACGACCGCTTCCATAAGAAATACATTTATACGGTGCGGGGCGTCGGCTATGTGGTGCGCGATTAGGAGACGTCTGTCGGACTGGGCTGACCGCTGTCTCTATATCCGCATCTCAACCAAGATCACATTGATGTATGCCGCCATCCTCTTTTTCGTGCTTATTCTTTCGACGACGATTCTGGGGATGGGCGCATACATCTTTTTTTATCGGCAGGCAGAGGTTGATCTCGACCGCAGTATCCGTCATGTGATGAACAACATCGAGAGCGGAAATGCGGCCGAGGCGAAGTTCTGGTTCGAGGGTCCCGTGATTCCCGGCGTGATCGTGCGGATCACGGATGATACGGGGCGGGTTGTTCTCGATACGGATCCGCACTTCCCATCGAATGCGGCGATTGAGCAGGGGCGCGTGCAGACGCCGTTCTGGGCAAATCCCGAGATGGAGGTCTCCGAGTTCCACAACGGCTCGGTCTATCATGCCCAGCGTACGCTCGAGTACGGCGGTGCCACCTATCAGATTCATTTTTTCCGCACGATTACAACGGAAAAGGATTTTTTCTACTCGCTGCAGCGCCTCCTCTTCTATACCGTTGCGATCTGCTTTGTGCTCGCGCTCATCGCGGGGCATTTCATCAGCCGGCGCATCCTGACACCGATTCGCGCGATCATGCGAACGGCAGGCAGCATCGAGGTGGAGCGCCTCGGACAGCGTCTCACGATCCCGCGTGCGCGTGACGAGCTCTCGGAGCTGGCGCGTACGTTCAACCGCATGCTCGAGCGTCTGCAGGAGGGCTTTGTCCAGCAGCAGAGGTTTGTCTCGGATGCCTCCCATGAGCTGCGCACGCCGCTGACGGTCATCCTCGGATACTCCGACATGCTCTCGCGCTGGGGGCGTGAGGACAAGGACATCCTCGCGGAGGGCATCACGGCGATCCGCTCTGAGGCGGAGAATATGCAGCAGCTCATCGAAAAACTGCTCTTTCTTGCGCGTGCCGACCAGAAGCGTCAGGCCGTGCACAAGGAGGCGGTGCTTCTCACGGAGATTCTCGCCGACACGATGGAAAAGATGCAGATGGTGACGAGCTCGCACGAGGTCGTTCTGGACAGAAACGACAAGGCTGTGGTCAGTGCCGATCCCGTCCTCCTGCGCCAGCTCTTCCGCGTATTTCTCGAAAACAGCCGGAAGTACACGCCGGCCGGAGGCCACATTCGTGCGTCGTCCATCATGGCAGAGGACGGCAAAACCGTCACGGTGACGCTCTCGGACGACGGCATCGGTATCGCGCCGGAGCATCAGGCGCATATCTTCGAGCGGTTCTACCGCGTGGACTCCTCGCGTACGAAGGAGACGGGCGGCTCCGGGCTGGGGCTCTCGATCGCACGCTGGATCGCCGAGCAGCATGGCATCCGCATCGCGGTGAAGAGCGCAGAGGGGCAGGGGACAGCCATCTCCCTTGTTATTCCTACGATTAAGTAGTGTATACTGAAAAGGCGTCGCCCATGGGCGGCGCCTTTGTGATACAATAAGAACAAAGGAATCACGGATAATACGCATGGAAAAGAAAGGACGGATTGCGATGAAAATCCTCATCACGGGAGCGACGGGGCAGCTCGGCTATGACTGCGTGAAGGAGTTTCGTACGCGTGGGCACGAGGTACACGGCGTCTCCTCGGAGCTCTTTCCGCTGTCGGACGAGAACGTCATGCGTGCCGTCATCGAGGCGACCGAGCCGGATGCCATCCTCCATGCGGCCGCATACACCGCCGTGGACAAGGCAGAGGACGAGCCTGCCCGCTGCCGTCTCATCAATGCGGCGGGGACGGAGATCCTCGCACGCCTTGCCGCGGAGCGCGGGATCAGGCTCCTCTACATCAGTACGGACTACGTTTTCCCCGGGACGGGCACGACGCCGTATGAGACGGATGATATGACGGGACCGCGCAACGTCTACGGTGCGTCGAAGCTCATGGGCGAGGAGGCGGTCATGGCGCATCTCTCCCAGTACTTTATCGTCCGCATTTCATGGGTGTTCGGCATCCACGGCAAGAACTTTGTCAAGACCATGCTGAATCTCGCGCAGGAGCACAAGAGTCTCTCCGTCGTCGGCGATCAGGTCGGCTCGCCGACCTACACACATGACCTTGCCCCGCTGCTCGCCGATATGATCACATCGGAGAAGTACGGCATCTATCACGCAACCAACGAGGGCTTCTGCTCGTGGGCGCAGTTTGCCGCCGAGATTTTCCGCGCGGCAGGGAAGACGGTGCGCGTCACCTCCGTGCCCACGCACAGCTATCCGACGAAGGCGGTGCGCCCGCTGAACTCGCGCCTCAGTAAACAGAGTCTCGATGCGGCGGGATTTCGCCGCCTGCCCCCGTGGCAGGATGCCGTAGCGCGGTACATCGAGGAACTGCGGCAGGAGGAGGGGGAGGAGCCCCGTCCATAATGCGCCATGTACAGGCTCAATGAGAATACAGTAGGTCTGACGTTGACAGGGGCGTGACAAGACACGCTCCTTCTGCTATAATAATGAATGTTTTTTTACATCCCATCATCGATTCTCTAAGGAGGAGATTTTTTGCTCAGAAGTATCAGCCGCAAGTACCGTGAGACGGCACTCATCAAGCTCATCGCGGTCGGACTCATCATCGGTATCCTCATCGCGCTTTATGCGCCTGCCGCGATCCCGCTTGTCGCCGTGCTCGGTGACGTGTTCGTGCGTGCCCTGAAAGGCGTCGCACCGATCCTCGTCTTTGTGCTCGTCATGAATGCCATGGCGCAGCGCACGGTCGGCGCGGGTTCAGCACTCAAGCCCATCGTGCGCCTCTACGTCATCGCGACGTTCCTCGCGTCCATCGTCGCCGTGGCATTCTCGTTTGCCTTCCCCTCGTCTCTCCACCTCGTCGTGGCAGAGGCGTCGGTCACGCCGCCGAGCGGCATTGTCGAGGTCGTTCACAACCTGATCCTCAACGTCGTCGACAACCCGCTCCACGCCATTGCGAACGCGAACTACATCGGTATCCTCGCGTGGAGTATTCTTGCAGGCGTCGCCCTGCAGAAGGCAAATGCAACGACAAAGAATACCGTGCGTGACTTTGCCGTTGTCATGACGCAGATCGTCCTCTGGGTCATCCGCTTTGCCCCGTTCGGCATCATGGGACTCGTGGCGGACGCGGTCGGCACGAACGGCACGGATGCGATCATCAGCTATCTGCATCTGCTCGCCGTCCTCCTTGGGGCGTTCTTCTCTGTCGCGCTCATCATGAACCCGATCATCGTCTGGCTGCACATCCGCCGCAACCCGTTCCCGCTCGTTCTCGCGACGCTGCGTGAGAGCGGCATCTACGCGTTCTTTACGCGCAGCTCGGCGGCGAATATCCCCGTCAATATGCAGCTGTGCAAGCGTCTCGGACTGAATCCCGACGTCTACTCCATCTCCATCCCGCTCGGCGCGACGATCAACATGAGCGGCGCGGCGATCACGATTGCCGTGCTCTCCCTCGCAGCGGCCCATACGCTGAACATCACGGTCGATCTGCCGACGGCGCTCCTGCTCTGCCTTGTCGCCACCGTCGGCGCGTGCGGTGCCTCGGGTGTTGCGGGCGGCTCGCTGCTCCTCATCCCCGTTGCCTGCTCCTCGTTCGGCATCAGCAATGACATTGCGATGCAGGTCGTCGGCGTCGGCTTCATCATCGGCGTGCTGCAGGACTCCTGCGAGACCGCACTCAACAGCTCGACCGACGTGCTCTTTACTGCGACGGCGGAGTTTGCCGACCGTGCACGTGCGGGCACACTCAAGGATGAGGACATGGTACCGAAAGACGAAATCATATAAGAGGTGTAAAAAGCAATGTAAAAGGAGCAATCACCACGTGGCGATTGCTCCTTTTGTTTGCTCTTTTTGTTTGCTATCAGGTCTTGAACTTGGCTGCTGCCGTGTTGAGCTCGTGCGCCATGTCCGAGAGCCCGCGGCTGCTTGCCGCGATCTCCTCCATGCCGGCCGCCTGCTCCTCGGTCGCCGCAGAGACCGTCTGCGACTCCGATGCGACCTTGGACGCCGCGTCGTGGATCTCGCCCGTCGCGGCGTCGACCTTCGTGGCACGCTGACCGAGATCGTCCATCGTCGCCTTGATGGAGCCCGCATTCTCCTGAATGCGGCGGATCATCGCAAGGATCTCCGAGAACCCTTCGCCTGTTGCCGCGACGTTCTCGCGTCCCTTCTCCGCCTCGGTGCGTCCCGTCTCCATGGCGGTGACGGCTTCCTCCGTCTCCTCCTGGATGGCGCGGATGAGGTCGCCGATCTGCTTCGATGCGTTCTGCGACTCCTCGGCGAGCTTTCTGACCTCCTCGGCGACGACGGCGAACCCATGTCCGTGCTCACCGGCACGCGCTGCCTCGATGGCGGCGTTGAGGGCGAGCAGGTTCGTCTGCCCCGAGATACCCGAGATCACTTCGACGATGTTGCCGATCTCCTTGGAGCGCTCGCCGAGTTTGGCGACAACCTCCGAGGAGGAGACGACCGTATCGGCGATGGCGTTCATCTGATCGACCGTCGCCACGACGAGCTGGTTGCCCTCCTCAGCCTTCTGTGAGGTGTGCTCGATGTCGTCGGCGACGTTCTCGATGGCGCTTGTCGCATCCGAGAGTCCGCGCGTGAAGGCATGCACCTGATGCTTTGCCTCGGCGACCGAGTCCATCTGACCGTGCGACGCCTCCGCCACCTCCGTGATGGACTGGGCGACGCTCTGTGTGGCGTGCGCCGACTGCTCCGCCGTATTCGTCAGGGTGCCCGAGGCATCGGCGACGGACTCTGCCGTCTTCTGGATGGTTTTCGCCATATTACGGATGTTTTCGAGCATCTTATTCGTCTCATCCGCCATCTGGGCGAACTCATCCCCCGAATCCGTCGACAGATGGATGCGGAGATCGCCCTGTGCGATCTTGCGCAGATTCGTGAGTATCATGTCAACCGAGCTCGAGATGGTGCGCAGCAGGAGGAATCCGCACACACAGGTCAGGAGAAGGACGATGACTGCGGCGATGATGGTCGTCGTGATGACGCTCTCATAGACGGCAGTACCGTTGTCGTTTGCCTCACGCGCACCGGCGATGCAGCGATCCCGGTCTTTGGTGATCAGCTCAGTAAACTGCTTGTATTTTTCCAGTGCGGGGCCGTCGAGGTAGGTGAATGCCTCATCGTTCTTGCCCTCGGCGAGCATCGCATTGACCTCGCTGTCCGTGGCGCGGTATGCCGCCCATGCCTTGCGCTCGTTCTCCAGGATGGCACGGTCTTCTGCTGCTCCGTCCGGTGTCGTGTAGACGATGTTGGAGAGTGCCTTCTCGTACTTGACGAAGGCGTCGTCGGTCTCCTTTTTCAGCGCTGCCAGCGTATTGTCCATCTCCGCGCGCTTTGCGGGATCCTTTGCCATGACGCGGATGATGGCAACCCTGCGCTCTGCGCTGGCGGCGTCTGCAACATTTGCCACGACTGCCAGATTGTCCGTCCAGCCCACCAGATCCACCACGGTTTCGTGCAGCTTCTGTCCCGAATAGCAGGCAAATGCGCCGAAGCCGAGGAACATCACAATGAGTAAGGCAAAACTCAGAATGATCTTCTTTGATACGGTGATTCCATTCATTTCATTCCATCCCTTCTGATTATTTCAGTGAAATCGTGTAATCGTTCCCTCTTTTTCTGCAGAGCCTCCTCTCCTCTGGTAGTCGATCATACTCCCCCCGACGTAATTGTCGTCATGTACCCTATTTTATGGCAGTATAACTAATGCTATTATAACCCAGAAAATATCCTTTCACAACCTTTATTTATCGGATAATAAGAAAATCGAATACACATCTTATATGGCATCAAAAAACTCCCGCACGGGCGGGAGTTCGGGCGCTATGGAAAATTTTCGGGGGTTATGAAATGGCTTCGCGCATGCTCAGAGGAACTGCAGGCGGCGGTTCAGCGTCGCGCCGAGTGCTGCTGCGGCGACTGCCTTGATGAGATCGCCCGGGATGAACTGGACGAGCGCCATAAAGGCAGCGCTGATGCCGACGAATTTATCGCCGAAAAGGATGGTCAGCCACAACGTGGCAAAGAGATACGTGACGGGGACACTGATGAGCGCGCCGACGAGGGCGTAGCGCGGAAAGGAGGGGGTATGCCCCTTGAGGAGACTCATCAGCGTATAGGCGACAAGAAAGCCGATGAAAAAGCCACCGCGCGGCCCCATGATGATGCCGAGTCCGCCGACACCGCCCGCAAAGACGGGCAGGCCAATCGCGCCGATCAGTGTGTAGCCGATGAGCACGACGGCAGTCTGGCGCGGGGTCAGGACGAGTGCTGCGAGACACATGACGAAGGTCTGCATCGTCAGTGGTGCCATGAAGGGGACGGGAATGGCGATATAGGCACTCACGCAGATCAGCGCGATGCAGAGCGCCATCCGCGTGGTATTCCGAACGGAGAAAAAACGATCATCGTACGATGTCATAACAATAATGCCTTCTTTCTTTATTTGCGGCACAGGCGGATGATGATGTCCTCGATCAGTTCGTCGCCCGCCTGTCCCGTCTTCAGCAGGTAGTCGGCATCGGCGAGGGCGAGGACGGCATCCCGCAGCGTGGACTCCCGAAAGCCGCGCGCGTGCCCGCCGAGCTTTTCGGCAATAAAGGGGTGCAGCCCCATGATCTTGCCGAGCCCCTTGGGGGGGGTTCCACTCGCGAGGAGGCGACGCGCCTGCCAGAGCTGGCGGACGTGCCGCGTGAGGAGGGCGAGCAGCACAGTGAAGTGGATGCCGTCCGCGCGGCAGCGGGCGAGGAGATCCATGGCGCGCCGCACGTCGCGCGCACTGACGGCATCCATGAGTGCAAAGACGGAGACCTCGGGCATCTCCGAGAACGCCGCGCGCAGATCCGTCTCCGTGAACTGCTTGTTGTCGGTGTAGAGCGTGAGCTTTTCCAGCTGCCGGTCGAGAAACTCCAGTGAGATCGTCTGCATCATGCCGACGACATTCAGAAAGAATGTGCGTGCCTCGCGCTGCATGGAGCGTCCCATCTCGCGCAGACGCTCGTTCAGCCATCCCTCGACGTTCCACGGTCGCACGGCCTCGCTATCGAGGATGCGCCCCGCCTTCTGCACTGCTTGATAGAGCTTGCGCCGCTTGTCGGGCTTTGCATTGAGGGTAAATACGACATAGGTCGTCGGCAGGAGGTTCGTCAGGAGGGCGAGCAGACGCTCCGCCGCAGCGTCCTTAGGTGCAGGTGTATCGCCCTCCGCCGCCTTTTTCCCCGCGCGAAAGACGGCGGCGTCATGGACGAGGACGACGATCTTGTCCGTGAAAAAGGGTGCGGTCTCCAGTGACTCGGCCAGCGCGTCGATGGCGGGCATCTCCTCATAGCGGATGAGCGCGTCTGCACGCGCGGCGGCATCGGGCAGGAGGCGGCGCAGGATCGCCTCCTCGGCGCGGCGGATGTAGTACGGCTCCTCCCCGGCGAGAAGGTAGATCTGCGGCGGCGTGCCCTGTGCGAGCGACGCCATAAACTCATGAGCGTTCATCGGCGATAGCGTGCCAGCTCATCGCCGACCGTCGTCGGCTCCGTGTGCCCCGAGTAGAGCACGGTATCGGGCGGCAGGGTAAAGATCTGCGTTCGAATGCTCTCCCAGAGTGCCGCCGTGTCTCCGCCCGGGAAGTCCGTGCGCCCGACGCTCGCGAAAAAGATTGTGTCGCCGACGAACGCGATGCCATCGTGTGCGCTGTAAAAGATGCAGGAGTCCGTCGTATGCCCCGGCGTATAGCGCACCTCAAGTGACAGCGTAGGATTTGCTGCGAGTGTGATGTGCGCGCCGTCGGCGAACGTCTCCACATCCGTGAGAGTCACGGGCGCACCGCCCCATGTGGAGAGATTCCAGTTCGGGTCGCTGCAGTAGAGCGGGCTCTCTGCGGCGGCACAGACGGGACAGGGGATGCGTGCACGAAAGTCGTCCACGCCGCCGATATGGTCGAAGTGGCAGTGCGTGAGGAGCAGCCGCTCGATCGTCCAGCCGCGCTCTGCGGCGTGTGCAGCGAGGCGGCCGCCCTCTGCTCCTGCGTCGATGAGAAAGCCGTGCTTTGACGCGTCGTCGATGTAGAAATAGGAATGGGTCGGGATCATATCGCCGACGGTGACGCATTCGATCATGGGTGAGACTCCTTTATCCATTCATAGGCGCGACGCGGCGTGCCGTCCGCGACATAGATCGTGCCGCAGAAGACGAATCCGGCCACGCACAATAGATGCTGCATGGGCTGATTGTCCTCGTGTGTATCGGCACGCAGATGGCTGTACTGTGTGCGTGCAAAGTCCAATATGGCGCGGAATGTGCCGCGGTGCGAGCCGTCGCTGCCCACGCGGTGGAGTGTGGCGTACGGCGTATCGTCGCGCCACGCGCCATTCTCGATGTGCGCATAGGTCGGATCGTCGCCCGCGATGAGGACAAAGACAGCGTGAGGAGCAGCGTCCACATCGTGGAGAACATAGCTCACACCGCGCGCGATGTCCGCGCGGAGGAGCTCCTCTGTGGGATAGCCGCCGCTCCACTGCGTCGGGTTGCCCGCCGCGCGCATCGCTGCGCGTGCCGCGTCGTAGATGCGCAGCATCTCTGGGATGTCCTGCACCGTTGCCTGTCGTATCATGAAAATGCCCTCCCAATAGTTCTCTCCTATTCTACACGATTGGGAGGGATTTTGAAAGGGGAAGGCTTGCTGCCTTGATCGGGTGAAATTCACTTGATCGACGATGCCGAAAACTGCACACGCACAAAAAAGAACCCCACATGCCGAGCTTGTGCATGTGGGGTGACTTTATGCCTCTTTTTCGCGAATTTTTTCTGCGGCGCGTGCCAGGCAGTCGGCGATCTCGCCCGTATGCGCCACGGGCACCCAGACGCCCGCCTTCGGCTTCCACATATCGTCGCTCTTCTTGCGCCAGAACGGCGTGATGGCGGTGAACTGCCGCCCGCGTGAGCGGATGATCGAGACGCGGATCGCCTGCGTCGCCGAGAGTTCGAGCATCCCGATCTCCGTGGTCGCGTCGATGTTCAGTGCAAAATCCTGCGCCTTTTTCAGGTTCTGTGCCCGTGTTGTCGCTGCCATGATGTATTCCTCCCATAACATTCTCTTCTATTTATCATACCAAGTTTTGAAGGAATTGCAATATAGGAAGCACTGATAAATTCGGCACAACCATCTTGACGCATCTTTTTCGCCCGCTT
>ERZ773046.531-NODE-531-length-23978-cov-4.812774_pt1 | contig 23978 bp, 30 predicted proteins | sample MGYA00580634_ERZ773046 | MGnify/ENA primary metagenome ERZ773046 (study PRJEB29015, sample SAMEA2738127) | human oral metagenome | biome: human oral; feature: human-associated habitat; material: saliva | place: China | collected 2159 ... | reverse complement strand
CTTTGAAAGTATTAAATTCAGTAGTATCAAGTTTCTTGCTTAATTCTGACTTACTAACTGCAATATTTCTTAACGCTTCTAAATCGCTAGTAGTAGCAAGGTGTGTCAGTGGTTGATGTTCGGTTAAGTAGTGCTTATTCTCTAGTTCTTGCTTAGTTACTAAACTAGATAGATCTTGATGTTGCGTTAAATAATTTTTAGTATTTAACACATCTTCTGTTAGGTAGTTTTTACTGTTAAGTACTTCTTCAGTAATATATCCCTTAGTGCTTAGTTCTTCTTTTGTAACTAAATTATCAAGTGGTTGATGTGTTGTTAGATATCCTTTGTTATTTAATTCATCTGTAGTCACATAATGTTTAGCTTCTAGTTCTTCTTTTGTAACTGCCTTAGCTAATTCTTCTTTAGTCGCTAGATTAGAAGTATCAACGCTACCACCAGTTGTTGGTCTGTTTTCCAACGCTGTAACTCGTTCTGTAAGTGGGCTGTCGTTGTATGGTTGCGGTATTTCAGATTTTAAAGCATACGGCGTTAAATCTTGATGTTGAGTTAGATATCCTTTACTAGCTAATTTTTCATCAGTAACAAAAACAGAAGTATCAACAGCGGGCTTACTTTCAAGTTCAGTAAGTCTACGTTTTACTTCTGTATCGTCATATTTAGTATCTTTATCTTCTTTAGCTTCCAACGCTACAACACGATTTCTTAAATCGCTATCGTCATATGCTCCACCTGCAATGGCTTTGCTTTCAAGAGTCGTTACACGCTCTTTGAGCGCTGTATCGTCATAAACAGTATCTTTGTCAGGTTGTTCTTCTATCAAAGACACTCTTTGAGCTAATGAACTATTATTTAAATATAATTCGGTTAGATATCCCTTACTCTTTAATTCTTCCCTAGTAACTAAATTTGAAGTGTCAACTGTTGGTTGACTGTTCCTAACTTCGTTTAACTCTTCTTTAGTAGCTAAATTACTTACATCTGAAATATAATGTTTATTCTCTAATTCATCCCTTGTTACAAGGTTGTCAACTGCTGGTTGACTACCACTAACATTTCTTAGTTCTTCTTTAGTGGCATAATTAGATAGATCTACAGGTTGCTTATTCTCAAGTGTTGTAAGTCTTTCCTTAACTTCGCTATCATCATATACTGTATCCTTATCAGTCTTAAGTTCTAAAGCTAGTACTCTATTCTTAACTAATTCAAAGTTTGTGTGATCTACTGCATCTGATTTTTTAGCATAAATTTCATCAGCCTTAACTTCTGTCAGTAGTCCTTCTGTTGCTATCCCACCAACATTTTTTAAAGCTTCTTTCAGTTCGTCCTTTGTCACAACGTCTAACCTATCTACAATAACAGTATTGTTGATAAATCGTTCCTTAACTTCATATCTGTTCATTTTATCGATTTCAGATACTTTAACCTTGAACTTAAATCTGAATGTGTCTGAAGTTCTTTGTTCTTCGTCAAAATAAAGATAACAAATTACAGTTTCATTTTGAGTTATTAAGCTAGTGTCAAACGTTACTTTTACTTTATTACCTTCAACAGTCCCAGTAGTCTTCCAGATCTTATTGCTTTCAGTGAATTTGAATAGAGCTGTAACTTGTTCAGTTGTTAGCGTATCGTTTAATATCTCAAATTCAAATAATCCGTTATTTTTATCGTAAGAGTATAATTCCGAAAAACTATCTTCAGTCTTACGTTCTCGTGTAGTGTTGTCAAAATCTATTTTAATTAATTTTTTCATCTTCTAATCCTTTCCGTCCAGTTCATCTCGTAGTTTCTCTAATCGCTTTTTAATTCCATTCGGAAATGGTACTCCTAAAGCGCTTAGATTTTCTATTAATGATAAGCAGTAACCAACTGTGAAGAATAACAAGAAAGCTGTCGCAAACTCATTAAACCCTAGATACAGCATGTATGGATATACTGTAATACACATGATTGCAACAATACCATGTTCAATTAACCCTTTTCTATTTACTGTTGAATTTAGTTTTTTTGTAACAAAAGCCTTAGCTAGTCCAGTTAACACATCAAGCACAATTATTAATGTAAATGCATGAATATACACGTCTTTAGCTAAATGATAGTAGCGCTCGGCTAGTTCTGGTAATGTAATTTCCATTAATCAATCTCCTTTCTTTCAAAATAAAAGAGGGCTATTAAGCCCTCCTTAAAATTATTATTTGTCTTCAGCAACTTCAGCTAATCCCATTTTATCAAGTTCAGCTTTTACTAGTTTGCGAAGTTTTTTATTCTTGATTTCATCTAAAGTCATTAGTCCATCAAGAATTGTTAATGCTAAATATTTAACCATCATGCTATTACCTCCTTTCATAATTTCTAAAAATATCATGCTAGATAGTTGTAGCTTCTCTAGAACTGCTACTACTTTCTTTTTCATCTTCATCATCCTCCTTAGCTGGATAAGCAATATTTAAGTGTTTTGCTAAAAATTGTAGCTTACTATCAATATCTTCAAAATTACTTTCCCATTCAAACTCTTTAACAACACTTTGAGCTAACATTTTACGTGTTGTGTCTAGTGTTGCTGTTGACTCCTTCAACTCTTTTTTCATAGCTGTGATTTTTTCGTTTTCAGCTTTGTTAGGGTAAGTATCTTGATAGAATTGCTCTAGTGCCAGTTGTACTATTTCATCTTCTGTCTTGCTTAAATGGTCTCCTTTAAGCGTGGTTTCAATCACCGTTCCACCGTTCGTATTAAATATACTCACAATGGTTGTCAGTACTGCTCCGTTACTGTCATAAGTGGCTCTAGCGTAGTTTTTCTTATAAGTTGCCATTGATTTTATCCTCCAGTTTAGTTAATCTTTCATTCATTTCATTCAGTTGTGATTTAAGTTGTTGATTTTCGGTTGAGAGTTCTTGAATGGCTTTAATAAGGTAAGGAATAGTGTCATAGTAGTTAATTCTTAAATAGTCACTAGGAGTATTTTTATCTATAGCATCTTTAACCACTAAATCTTCATTGACTAATTGTACCTGTTGAGCAATTGCTCCAATTTTTTCAAATTTACCATCTTTTATCCAATTAAATTCAACTATTTCAATATTGTTAAGTGTTTCTAACGCTTTTATTTTTGTTGGTTTGATGTTGGTTTTTAACCTCTTATCAGACACTTGACTTTTAACGTTATCAATTTCACTCCACCATATAGGATAAGTCACACCTACTCTACCGGTTGTAGCATATCCTTTTATATTAGCCCTATTTATATCTAATCCACTAGGTGCTGAAATTGTTTTATTAAAAGTAGCAGTATTTTTACAAGTCATTTCACCTTGTGCATTCACCCACCAAGCATTAGGTCCAGCTTTTATCCAATTATTACCCCATGCTGCCCAAATTTGAGCACCTCGACTTCCTGCGTTTAATCCAGGATTTATTCCACAGTCAAAATTATCTTTCCCAGTTAACCAAAACCCGTGGTCGTTGTGATTGTAACCTATCCTAAATCCACCTATCTCACCAGTATAAGCTCTCAATGTTCCGCTAATATCAACCTTATCAGCATTGATTTTAACAACACCTTGAGCAGGTCCTTCTCCTGTAGTCTCCACACTAGCATTGATAGAAGCTATTACGTTATCCTTACTGACTTTTAAATCTATCTCATCTTTAGTTTGTTTGATTGAGCTTTCAATTCTAGAATTCTGTAAATGAACGTCTTCTGGTGCTGGAGAGTATTTTGAATAAATTTTATTACCTTCGCACATGTAAGGAATTGAGATGCAAAATCCAGCATTTTGAACAGCGTAAATCCAAAATGAATATTCGCTGGTGTCAAAGTCTCTATCAGCAGCAAACTGATATACTCTCATATCCCAAGTATCACCATGAATATCAATAGTATCTATCCTAGTGTTCCACAATATTGAGCCTGTCTTATGATTTTTTATTTCAACGTAAATTCCTGCATTATTTTGATGTCCTGTAATCCAGTAAAATGGAATTTTTATCGTAAATTGTTGACCTTTACGAATTTTGTTAACAGATAAGTTAAATCCTACACCTTGCCACACATTATTAGCATTGTGTTCTGAAATAACATATAAGTAAGTATTACCTTCGTATAGAAAACGTATCTCGTTTGAAGTGTTTTGTCTAATTTCTGTATATATCCCAACTTGAGACGTTCCGTCCCATTTTTTACCAAACACATTGTAATCACTAGCATTTAACAACCTACTACCGATTATTAAGTTTCTGTTTTCTTCGTTAGCTAAAGTCTGATATCTAACTTCTCCTATCGTTGAGTTGAACTGGTTAATAGTGCTGTCAAACGTTTTGTATTTTTTAGTTATTTCTTTAATCTCGACAATATCTGGAACGTTCTCCATTCTAGCGTTAGCGATATTGTTTAAGCCTTTGTAAGTAATTAACACAATAACTTCTAGTGCTGTTCCGTTTTGCTCACGATTCCCCCAGTCTATATTAGTTATTCTTCCGATACTATCAACGTTAGCGTTCCAAAAACCGCTCCAGTCTATTCTGTTACCTCCCTTGTATTTTACCTGTGCATTAAATCCATTACTTATCTTTTGTCCGTCATAGAATACATCTAGATAAACCTTAACATCAGTTGTTACTGAGTTTATATATTTACCCTCAAAACGTAGGTTAGCTGTCAAACTGTGTCCGTCCGTTCCATTGCGACCATTAGCTCCATCTTCCCCTTTTATCTTAACCCACTTATATTTCCTATAATCAGTACTATCAGCAACCTCAAAATCGCTGTAAGTCCCAATATACTGTTTACCAGTACTGTTTGTTGTGCTAAAATCTCTGTCTCCAGTAGGGGTGTTAGCATAAGCTGTATGGAAATATGGTGTTCTACCGTCAGCACCTTTAGCTCCAGGTACTCCGTTTGCTCCGTCTTCACCTTTAATCTTAGACCACAAATAACTACTTGCTGTTGTTGGTGGTGTCGGGCTTGTTCCTGTGTAAATACCGATGTATTTCAAGTTTGAATTATCACTCATGTTAGCACCGTTTGAATAGTCACTATATTTTCTGTGAATGTAGTTACTTACACCGTTATTTCCGTCCACACCGTCTCTACCGTCTTCACCTTTAATCTTAGTCCAGCTATACTCACTAGCACTTGTTGGGGCTGTTGCTTTGTCTCCTGTATATAACCCGATATACTTAAGTGTTGAGTTATCACTCATGTTACGTCCATCTGGAAAATCACTGTATTTCTTATGTAAGTACGAACTCTTACCTTTAAGTTCTTCTTTAGTAGGAAGATTTTTCTTAACCTCTCCTACTATTTCTTGAACTTTGCCATTTACTGCTGTTTTTACCGCTTCATTAATAGCTTTTTGCTCCATATGGAATTCACCTGTGTCTAAATCCCAGTAAGAACTTCCGTCAGCAGATTGAATACGACCAGCTCTTAACACACCAGTATTGATTAAATCTAGTGTTGCTCCTCTTCCATCAAGGAATGTTTTCCAGTTCCACTCTCCTGTAGGTTTCTTACTGTTAGCTATAGCAATTTTACCAGCTCCCATATAAACTACTTTAGTTGGATTTTGATCAATAGGTTTATCAAATGAATAGTAACCAGCAGGTACTTTATATTCATTATCGGCTTTCAGATCATAATTATAACCATCTTCATTAATTAACTTATCAGATAATCTTTCTCTTATCTTATCAAGCCAATAAACTGTGTCGTCTTGAAAGTTCTTCATTTCTTTAGCTAATTCAATAGTTCTACTAAACGGAGATGTAGTCACCTTATCACCTATTCCGAATTCAGTTAGTTTATTGTTAACTAAATTTCTTTTAACCTTGAATACTCTTGTTTCATACTTAATACCTAATTTAGGATTAAATATCCCAACAGTATCTCCTAATTCAAGATTACCAACGTTTAAAACTTTAGCACTGTATTCAACTTGCATCCTACTATTTTTTTCTAGCCACTCATAAGAAAGCCTTAATAGTTTTTCTTTATCAGTTTCATCTTGAAATTCAACAATTTTAATACGTGGTTTTGTACCTTTTTCAAAACCGTATAATTTAGTCATAGCTGGTATTTCTACGTATTCTTGACCTACTGGTTTATCGACAGGTTGACCGCTTGTTCTTCTCCATTCAACATCCTTAAACGATATTCTACGACCATATCCACCTGTGTCAGTCTCTTCACCTTTACCACGACCAACAACGGCTGTATAAATCGCTCCTTGTGACTTCTTCTCACTAACTGTTAGCAAGTCTCTACCGTGAACGAATACTTTTCCGTTCCTTCCACCTAGTCTAGTAAACACATCTAAATATCTACCTGTGATTTTACCTCGACTAAATTCTAATCGCGGTTTAATCTCAATCTGTGTTGCTTCAATTAGCTTACTTATTGCTTCCTTACGTGTCACATAGTAAAAATTCCCTGTATATCTTCGTTGTATGTTAACTGTTCCTAGTTGCCATCGTGATCCGTCTAAAACAGATGTCAGTACTCCTACTAATTCTCTATTAGTTGGTCTGAAGTCTTTGATATATCCGTCACTTTCCATATCATCAAAAAACGTATGTACACCAACTATTTTCACATCGGTAGTGCTAGTTTTTGTTATATGATCTATTTTATATAAATGAAATATTCTATTGTCAGAATAATCTTTATGCCCTATGTAAGAGGCTTTCTCTATCAATTCAGAATACACCACAGTACATTCTATCGTTTGAATTTTATTTATTTCTTCGTTTTGAATACCTTCTAACGGGCTTACTGTACCTATTAGCTTTTCATCATTATTAAACAGAAATAATTTCATTAATACATCCTCTCTTTCGTATGAACTTCTAACACTCGACTGTTACTGCAAGTGATAACATCGCCTTGTTTAACTGTAAAATCAAAGTCACTTTCCACAAAATCAATTAATTCACTTCTTGCCATTGCATTTAATTTCAACGGATAATCTTTGTTCAAATCAATCTCAAGCACATCACCAACAGCAAATGAAGTATGATTAATTATTATCTTTTTAGTAGTGGTTTGATTTTTAATAATAACCTTATCACTAACGCTATTTACAATTACTTTAATCAGTTCTGGTGTGAATTCATTTCTGTTGTTAGGTAGTTTAGTTATCGTCACGTTATTTACTCCTGTGTCTTTATCAATCTCTTTATATTTGTAAGGATCTAAACATAGAAAAGTAAATGTTGATACAACGCTGTTTGACGTTTCTTCTATGTCGTTACCTTTTTGCAAGATAGCTTTATATGAATAATCTGGTTCATCTGTAAATTTTAATATCTTCGGTTCATCAGTTTGTAATAGCATATTTAATTTATTGAATTTCTTTCTGAAATCTTCGTTAGTTGTTGCTTTCAACTGGAATTTAACCACAATAGCTCTAACTTCTAAATTACCATATAGAAAATATTTTCCGTCCGTTCCTGGTATATCAGTTGAGTTTATGTTTTTACTTAACAAACCTCGACCACTTACTGCTAATGTTCGAAAACCTTCTAAATTAATATCGATATTTACACCGTTAAATATAGTTTGAATAGAAGAGTGTAATTGCTCTCCTATTTCATTAGTATTAATAAAATTGTACATTTACACTCCTCCTAAATTGAATATACTTCTTCTAATTGTATCGCTTCACCGTTTAATTGATTAATATCACTCACAAAGGCTCTGAAGTCTTTATTACCTAATTTGAATGTAATTACCATAGGTTGTGAACTAATAGTATTTTCAACGTTTAAAGCTTTACTTTGATTGATATTAAATCTCGACTCAATAGCACCTGTGATACTTTGTACTTTTGCCATAGTTTTATCAAAGCCGTTGTCTAAACCTCTATTAAGTCCGCCCATAATCGCATTACCAGCAGGAATTAATAAACGTCTATCGTACTGAATAGGTCCTTTGTGATCGCGAATCCATCCAGCAATTCCACTAACAAAACCTTTTACGCTTTCCCAAGCAGATTTTAATCCATTTAAAAATCCGTTCATGATAGCACTACCTATATCCCACAAATTGATATTTCTTAATGTATTAAAGATGTTTGTAACGCTACTTACTAAACTTTGAACTCCATTTTTAAATGTGTTCCAAGCGTTTTGAGCTGCATTAACTAACCCTTGAATAATACTAATCACACTTGATTTAATAGAATTCCAAGTGTTTACCGCTATACTTTGAATAGTATTTATTGTTGATGTAAAGAATGCTTTAAAGTTTTCCCATAGTGATTTTATTGCATTAACTAACGCTGTAACTATTGACACTACAGCCGATTTTATAGCATTCCATATACTAGAAGCGGTTGTTGATAGAAAGTTCCAGATTTGTATTAATCCTGTTTTAAAGTCTTCCCAAGCTTGTTTTAATAAAGCTATAAAAGTAGTCACTATTGCCATAACCACTTGTTTTATACCTTCCCAAACCATTTGAATAGCGTTTTTTATCGCTTCCCAAATCAGTTGCAAGTCTTCTTTAAGCTTTGAAAAATTACCTGTCACTAAATCAATAACAATCAGTACCGCTCCTAACACAATAGCTTTAATGAATTCCCAAGCACCTTGAAAAATCATTTTGACACCTTCCCAAACTCCATTGATACCTTCTTTTAAGATATTCCATGAATTTATGAAGCTATCTATAAACGGTTGAACTACCGAAGAAATAGCACCGACAATATAATTCCATGCAAATGTTGCCGCAAAAGAAATCACATTCCACACCGCTTGTAATAAAGCTACCGCACTATTCCATTTATCAACTATCCACTGAACTACAGTTTGTACTCCAGTTTTCAGTCCTTCCCACAATGTACTAAAGAATGTACCGCATGCACTCCACGCTGTTTTTATCGCTTCCCAAGCTGTGATAAATGCCTGTTTGATAGCGTTCCATATAGCTATAACTGCATTTCTAAAACCTTCGTTTGTATTCCATAAATACAAAATAATAGCTACTAACGCTACTATCCCAGCAATTATTAGAGTGATAGGATTAGCGCTCATAACTAAATTTAAAGCGGCTTGTGCCATCGTCCATAATTTTGTTCCAGTAACAATTTTAGTTATCCAAGCAACAAAACCTCCAGCACCAGAAATAACACTTGCGAAATGTAATGTTGCTAATGCTGCTCCTGCTCCTATCAATACAGGGGCTAGAGTTGAAATAACGGATACTAAACCACTAATCGCACTTACTACAGGTGGGACTACTGTTTTCAACACATCTAATCCACCTGTTACTAATTCACCTATTCCACTGATAACTCCAGTGATCTTATCCTTACCAATGGAATCTATTATTTCATTAATTTTTGTGACAATACCTGCTTGCATATTTCCTACTGCACCTTCAATAGTTTTAGTAGAGGTTGCCGCTTCTCTTGCAACGTCTGTCATACCTAAATCAAGAATAGCTTTGTTAAATTCTTCTGCACTAATTTTCCCTTGTTCTAACGCTTTTCTAAAATCTCCAGTATAAGCTCCATTTTGCCTTAAAGCTTCTTGAATTTTACCACTAGCCCCAGGAATTGCATCGGATAACTGTCTCCAGTTTTCACCAGTTAATTTACCAGCAGAAGCTGTCTGAGTCATTACCATTGCTACTGATTTGAATGTATCAGCATTACCACCAGCAACTGCATTTAAATTCCCTGCCGCTTGTGTTAGTGCATCATAATCTTTAATTCCATTTGCTGCTAATTGTGCGGTTGTATTTGCAATTGTGTTTAAATCGTACACAGTATCATCTGCATATTTCTTAACACTTTGAGCACTCTTTTCTATGGTGCTATTATCTAATCCAGCAAACTGCATTGTACTTTTAAATTTATCCATTGCATCAGATGCTTTAAATGATTCACTAACTAACGATCCTATATCACCAGTTACTTTAGTTATTGCACCTGCCGCTAAATTAGCTAATGCCATAGCCTTGAATGTTCCACCGATTTTTTGTCCGCTTTGTTCACTTTTGCTAGCCTTAGCATCAAACGCATCAAGTTTTTGATTAATAGCATCTAATGTGTGACTAAAACCTCTATCAACCGCAGATAGTATCGCTTCTACTGAATATTGTTCTGCCATATTTTATTCTCCTTTCTACATATTTGCTTTTAATAGTAAATTGCTTAATTCTTCATCTTTGATAGTTGGTACTATTTCACCAGTTATTTCTCTGTATTCTTTTTCATAGTCAAAAAAGTCTTTAAAATCTTTAAAAACATACTCTTCTTTCTTGCCTCTCATTTCAGTTTGTTTAACTATACGATTCAGCCATGCTTGCCTGTGAATTAGATGTGCTTCATCTAACTTTCTTAGCTCCGCACCTCTTATAAGTAATTTGTACTCATTAAGAGTGAGTATATTTATTTCATAAATACTTGTTATACCTAGATACCTTACACAATTTACTATTATTTCTTCGTATGTTTCTTTGGAGTTTTTAGTGTTTATGCTTCTGTTTTCAAAGTCTCCCTGTTCTGTTTCAGAATTCTCTTTCCCGCATTACTTTCTTCTAATGCTTTGATTACTTCATCGAATAAAGCTTCAATATCTTCATGTTCATCAATAAAGTTATCAATTTCAGTTTGTGTTGGTCTTTCTTTTTCTAAAAATGTTCCCGCATATAGAACATCAGATAGACTTGCCACATCTCCTCCTAGAATTTCTGGTATTTTCATACTTAAAGACATACCAAGCTTAATTCCTTTAGCTTCTAGTGGATGGTTTTTATCTAATTCACGTACAAAACCAACTCCAAATTTTACTTCTACTGTTTTATTTTCGTTTAATCTTAATTGCATATTATTTTCCTCCAAAAAAATAGCTAACCAGTATTCCTACCAGTTAGCTTTGTTTAATTATTCTTCTGTTGTGTCAATAGTAGTGTCTTTAAACACATACTGCACTACTTTAGCTTGCTCATCAGTTAATGTTGCATAACCTGTTTTCCCAACTCCATTGATTGAAAATTCAAGCTCTAACTCTACACTATCTTCTGAATTAGGATTAGTACTAAATTTAGTTACATATCCTCGATAATAAGTAGCTTTATATTTATTAGATTCATTTTTCTCAGCTTTATCAATTTCCCAAATTTCAATGATATCACCATCGATTAAAGCGTTTCTTAATTCCTCGATATGCTTATCACCTTTAGCAACTATTGACTTAGCAGAAAATTCATACTCTACTGCTCCTAAATTTTGGATATTTCCATCTTTAGTTTTTTGTGCATCAGCATCTCTACTGATCTCATTACTGTGTTCAGTTTGAAAAGCTAATTTAAAAGCTGCTTCTGTTTTGGCATTCTTTAAAAATCGATATAAAAGAATAATATCTATACCTTTTTTAGCTTCATAAGTTTTTTTTACTTCTGACATTTTTATCTCCTTATCTTAAATTAAATTCTAATTCAATAACCGCCCTTTTAAGAGGTGTTACTGTTGTTCTATCTTCAAGCATTCTAATATTGCTAGAATTAATATTTAAACTCCACGAATAACCGTCTGTATGGTCTATTCTCAAGCATTTTTCTAATATAGCATTTGCCATACTAGATACTTCTTTACGTTTTGTCTGTAACCCCCACACAGATAGTGAGAGTGTAACATTTCCCTTTACATCTGTTTTATTAATAGCATAACTAACAGATGTATCTTCCATTTCTACAAATGGATAAGGTACTTCATTCATAGGTTTATAATCGTAGACTTTATATCCTAAATTCTTACATATCTTGAATACTTCATCGAAAATACTTTGTTCTCTAGTTTTAATCATGTTAATTTTTTCAAGTCGTTAACGAACTCTTTTTTTACCTGTTGGAAAGCAGGCTTAACAAATGGTTGTTTATCCATAAAACGTGTACCATATTCAACGTATGGAGAGTATTTAGTGGTAGGTTTAACTCTTGCCATTAAACCACCTTTTTCTATTAAGATATTGATACTTCTTCTAGTAGCACCAGTAGAATACCCTTTTTTAAATACTGCTTTTTTAACCATTTCTTGTTGTAAACTTGCTCCGTGTTTCTTCACAATTTCTTTTACTAGTTTCATCTGCGCTTTATCTTTTAGGTTAAGTTGTAATTTTTTATGGCCGTATATCTTTAGTCCCATCGCTATCATCCCTTTCAAGATAAAAAGCTTTACTAAGCTGTTTATCCGTCGTTGGTATATATCGCTTACCACGATACTCAACAACGTTAAACGGCTTATTATAAGCATTTTTTAAGAATATAACTTTTCTTTGTTTGTTATAATCTCCGAAAATTTGAACAGACTTACCAAGTCCTAAATCCATTGTGAAGCATGCAACGATATCTGAATAGAGTTCCTTATAGACGTGTTCTCCTGTTTCATAATCATACTCGTTTTTATCTACTTGCTTTAAAATTGCTCTATCTGAATATCTCATTAGAATATTAATAATTGACCTTTCTTTGATTTTTCTTTCTTGAAGTCTTCTCTTAACATTTCATCCCAAGGTGCGAACTCATTTAAAAAAGTCTCATAGTTAACAGAGTGACCTTCAACAGATTCAGACGTAGCACCTTCAGCACCACGTCTGTTAAATCTTTTAATAACACAATCTTCAATAATGAACCTGTATTTATTTTCAATTTCATCTTGCTTATAAGTGAATTTGAAATGGTCAATAACCTTATCAATAAGTCTGCATAGGATAGTATCTTGTAGAGTATCACGAATATCTAAGTCTTCTTTAACGTTATCTAATACTAAATCTCTATCCATAAACTATCTCCTAAGGTTCGATATCTAACATATACACATCATCTAATCTTTCAAATGATGGTAAAGCAATCATAGATACTTTAGTTTGAACGTTGACAGGATCAACTAGTTTTTGAGTTGTAATAGCTACACCTGTGTTTACAATTTCCACTTCAACTCCAGAAATATTGCCACCTAATAAATCAGATTCTTCTGGAGTAGTACCGAATACTGTATTTCCTAAAGTAGCGTTAGGAATAAATGATACATAACCTTCTGGATAGAAATTTTTAATTACTCCATCAATATCGGTAAATGTATCATTCTTAATCTCAACTTTTACACCGTGTGCATCTAAAAGATAATCAGTTAATTCAGTATTTTTTACTGATGCTCCTTCAGGTGCTAATGGTTTAATAATTTTGATAGTTGAGTCCGCTTTTTTAATTAAACCAAATGTTTTTTGAGTCATAATAAGAATTTCTGCTTTCTTACCTAACTTCTCCATAGCTTCAATCGCTGCTTCAATATCTGCTAGCGGAGTTGCTGCTTTATCAGTCCATGCTTTCTTAACAGTTCCCTTCATAGAGTCTTTAACTCCATAATCAAACTCTTGAGCTACTCCGTTATTCCCTTCATTTTTAAATGAAATTTTACCAGTTGCTAACACTTGCATTCTCATAGCTTCTAATCGTGCCAATGCTCCACTTACTAAGTGTGTTTGGTCATCAAAAATACCACCAACAACACTATCAATAAGTGCTTGATTATCAGTAGCTGCAATCATATTTAATTGTTGTCTATCTTCTTCTTTTACTACAATAGCCTCTTTGAAGAACGGCATTTGTTCTTCTGTCACGCTTAAGTTCATTCTTTCACGTAGTGGGGCTTTAGTGTCAAACGCGGCTGGTTTTAACGCTACTGCTTTACCACTTCCACCTTTTACAAATGCTAATTTAATTCCTAATTGTTTTCTAGCAGGGAATAATTTATCTCCTAAAGTAGTATCAACGTTTTCTTGTGAAGCGTTCCAATATCCACTTACATTTTCTGCTGTAATTGTATCGTAAATTAATGCCATATTTTATAGTCCTCCTTATACACCTTTTACAAATTTGATTAAGTTTAATTTTGATTTTACGTTTGCATCAACAGTACCACCGTTGCATTTGTCTTCGCGTAAAGTACCTTTAAATACACACGCTACTACTGAGTCTCCGTCAGTTAAATCAACGTCATGCAATGCTACTCCATCAACATATTGTGCTGTTGCATCGTTAGTTAATTTCTTAACTTTTTTCGTTCTATCTTCGAAAATAGACTTACCATCTCCAGCTAATAATGTTCCAGCTTTTAATAATTTACGTCCGTTTTCTGTTACTGTTCCTGTAGTTTCTTTATCTACTGTTACTGAAATAGCTTCAAACTCTAAGTTATGTAAAATTTCAGTTTTATTAAAAATTGTTGTTGTTTTCATCTCTTATCCTCCTAAAATGGTTTTTTGTAACTTACACCTTGTGCCAGTCTTGCTCCTAAGTTCAACGGTTTTTCTGCTCCAGTAGCACCAACATTAGGTGTCGTTTGTCTAGCAGATTCTTTCACGGCTTTATTTACCGCTTCATTGAATACTTTCTCAAGTGTATTCACCGCTTTTAAAGCATCCTCTGCTGTACCATGTAAAGCGAATGTTTCAGCTAATTCAGTAGGTAATCCTTTGCTAACTAAATCTTTCTGAACTTCCACAATTAGTTGAGCGTGTTTAAATTCAGCTACTTGTTTTTCAAATGCCGCCTTTTGATCTTCAAAGTCTTTATCACGTTTTTGACTTTCACTTAATTTTGAATAGTCTTCACGTTTTTTTATCTCTTCCTCTACTCGTGAATTTAAAATAGCTTCATTTTTCGCTTGTTGATTTTTTAAAGCCGTTTGTACTGCTTTATTCACATAGCTATCTAATTCAGATTGAGTAGCAGGTGCTTTAAACTCAGGTTCAGTATTGTTTGTTTCCGTTGTTCCTTCATCTGCAAAGTGTTGTAAGTTTAGTTTTAATAAAAATTGTTTGTTCATTGTTTCTCCTTATCCACGCTAGTCCTATTTCTTATTGATCAGTTGTGCACCACTTATCTTTTAGAAATAAGCCACGCTAGTTTAATTTGACATAATAAAAAGACCTTTTAACGTCATGTCTAGGACGAAAATGGAAAAAAGGCTATATTTTTCCATTTTGAAAGTAGTTATTTAATTGAAAATGGAAAGTAAGCAGTTTATTTCCATTTTGACATAATAAAAACACCTAACAAAAAATGTTAAGTGTTTATTTTAATTCTTTAATAATTAAATCTTCTCCTAATTCTTCTAGCCTTGAAATAGCTTCATTTAAAGTCAAAGATTTATCTGTTTTTAAATCTAATTCTAAGTCAGATATTATTTTTAATACTTCTTCTTCATTATCTTTATTTCTGAATAATTCATCTGGTAAATACATTATTTAACCCCCTCTTCATTCATAGCATTGACTAGTACATTCTGATAAACGAATGTTTCTGAACGTGTTAATTGTTCATTTTTATTAAGTTTACTGAATATATTGTCTATGTCTTTAATCATATAGTCTTTGTATTTTCTATGATCAGGTGTATTTTCTAAAAACTTATCAACTAGTCTTTCTTTATGATCTAATATATAATCTTTATATTGTAATCCATATTGTTGCCAATCGTGTTCAATTTTAGCTATTTGATTAGCAAGTTCATTCCATTGTGAGTTTTGACCGTTTAACCTATCATTCCACGCTATCTCACCTAAATCAACTATATTATTTATCGAACTATATTTTTCTAATTTTTTCAATCTAGGTACAGTATCAACTAGATATTCTGCATAAGCTGGGCTTAATTGCTCCTTAATACCTAATCTACTTATAGCATAATGAGAAGAACTTTCTGCAAATGTTTCTTCTATTGCTAACGACGGTTTATTCATTGAACCATTAGAAAAATAATCAAATTTACGTCCGTGTCCTTTAGCGTGATAAGCTTCATGTAATATAGTTTTTAATTGATAATTTTTGCCTCTATCATCATTTTCTTCTAAACTATAACCTGTAATGATTAATTTATCTCCATCAGCATAAAAACTGCAATAACCTCTTGCACTTTTTCCTGTATGATAGCCTACTGGTATTTTTTCTAAACCTAATCTATCTAATAAATCTCTAGCAATACTTAAACGTTGTCTGTTTTGGAATTGCAAACCATTTGACATTTTATCAAACGCACTTTCTTCTTTAATTATATCACCTTTATTATCATCTTGTAAATTATTATCCAACCCTCTAGCTTTACGATATTCAGCTATCTCTTTATCTAATTTTTCACTATCGTAATAAGCTGCACTTGAACATTTACAAAACGGATGCATAGGATAGTAATTTACACCTACTTCTCTATCTTTAATCTTAAAATGTTGTCCATCAAGAGGTTTACAAATATCACATGCTGTTGGTTCAGAGATATACACATATTCATTATATCCCGCTTGTTCCATGCTGTCTATTTGAACATCTCCTTGAACTCTTGCCGCTTCAGTTACTAACAGTCTTTTAGCTTCGTAAACACCAACGTCAAATTGTTTTCTAAGCCTTCCTACTAATTCAGTTGAGTTTCCACCTTGAATAATAGAACGTCTTAACATAACCTCAATAGTATTCATTAAAGCTTTTTGATTAGTCCACAATGTTTTACTGAAGTTACCATATTTATAATCACTATTCACAATAGCTTTAATACCTTCTTTGCTGTATCTCAATTCAGTATCTAATATTCCAGCCTGTCTGGCATATTCTGTCTTACCTAACTTTTCTAAGTGATCAGTTATTTCTTTGTTATTCTCTTCAGTTAAGTTTGTTAAGTGTAAGTTTATTTCCGCTTTCAGCAGCTCTAATCTATTAATCCTCATAGTAGCATTGTAAAGTTTCAATTCTTCATTAGCTTCTGGGCTAAAATCTTTGTTTTTAACATACTCTTTTGCTTTCTTCTGAAAGGCTTTTACATCGTGCTCAGAGACTCTCTTTTGTGCTTCCTCTATAGAAATACCTTCTGTCTTCGCATAACGTTCATAGAACACTTTAATTTGATGTTCTACATCTGCTAAGGTAATAACAAAGTTTTTTTCAATCTGTGACATAGTTTCTTTTTCGTCTTTAATTTGATTGAGTTGGTTTGCTAATTCTCTTTTCTTCCAGTAATTAAACGATTGTTTCATCTACTATCACCTCTTCACCATCGTGTAAGTAGCTTTCTATATCCATTTCATTTAGTCCTAAGTCTTTTAAGAATTTTCTTGCTAACGGTTCACTGTAATCTCCAGACTTGAATTTTTTAAGTATACTTGTGATTTTATAAAGTAGTTTCCCTTTATCAACATCATAACCAGTATCTTCAGTTACTGCTGGAGTATCAAGTAATTCTTGTTCTTTTTTCGGATCGTCTACAATACCAGTAAGTCTCATCGCTGTTTCATTAGTAACCATTCCTCCTAATGATTTAAAAGCATTGATAGTCTCTTCAAGTGCTTTAGGTAGGTTAGGATTGAATGTGATTTTAAGTTTTGAAATATCAAAATCAGTTAATTCTTTTACATAGTCACCGATATTAGCTATAAGTTGATATCTACGTTTTAAACTTTTCTCAAATAACGATTGAGTGTCTACTCTTGCTTGCTCCAGTCCGAACAGTTTATACTTCATAGCTTCACCACTTTGAACACCACTAAAATTAGTGTCTGTCATATCTGGAGTATTAGTATATTTATGAATATCATTTACAATACGTTTTTTGTAAGACTCAACACCGTTAACATCATATTGTTTGTATAAATATTTAGCATCTACTTTACCTTCAGTCCCGTTAATATCGACAGGTGGTTTTAACTGAAGTAATCTTGCACGTCTCATTTTACGCATATATTCAATTTGTTTTTTGTTGTCACCTAATACATCATCTGGAAAAGCCACTTGACCAAATATTGCAAGGATAGCATCAGATGTATCTGTCATATAGTTTGCTGTGTCAGATTGAACTGCATCATATGAGTCGATTAATGATAGCTCACTTTCGTAATCTCCCATACCTTCAGCTGTGTTGAGATATTCTGTGATAGGTACGTCGTTAAACATATGCGGTTCTATTGCTAATTTAGTAATTATACCTTCTATCATTTGAAGCTTATAAATAACATCCTTAATATACACATCAATAAAATGTTTTTTGTTGTCTGATAGTCCTACAGAATAGTACCTTACACCAGCTAGCATTTTATCTTCTAATGTGTTGTCATAAATCACAAATGTATTTAATGGATCTAATCTTTTAACTTTAGTTACATCTTCCATTGAACGATAAACTAAATCGTATGCTCTACCTACTTTTGATAAATCCAGTACAAGCATTCTGTTTAAATCGTGAAAGCTATTGACTTTAGCTATTTCTTTAAGTACTTCATCTGTTGCACTATTTTCTTCTCCGTCTTCATATTCAACTTGAATAGGTTTACCAACTAAATATCCTTGCTTAAACACAGATATACTCTTCCCAAAATTATGAATGATTCTAGTGTCTGCCATATCTTGCTCACTACGTCTTTGTTGAATGCTAATAGTATGGTTGTTACCTTCTGAATAGTCGTATAATTCTTGAATTCTAGGACGTTGTATATTTTTGTGATGCTCCAGAAATTCTCTTAAGACTTTATGTTCATTTTCAAACAATTCTTCAACGTTATTAATTCTATAACGCATCCTTGATTCTCTATGAAATCTAAGTGTTAAAGTTTTACTTTTACCAGTACTATCAACGAATGTTTCATTGTATGCCATTTATTACCCTTTCCCAAATCCAGCAACAAGTGTGCTGTATTGATTATCTTGTTTGTTTTGTTGACCAATAATATTAATATAAGGTATATATCCATATTGACTAGCATTGATAGTATGGTCATTTCTATCTTCTGGTTCGTCTTTATCTTCTTTCCACGAATATATATTCAATTCTCTGATATGTTCTTCACAGTGATTTAAAACTAAGTATTTTAAATTCTTCATCCAACCACTTGAAATATTTATCCTATCTATGATTCTCACACGCTTATCAGCGTTATAAAACTCATATATCAATCCTTTTTGTTGTTTATACTTTCTTAATTCCATCATTGTTGCCTGGTCAGCGTTATCAACATAGACTTTACGACAAAAGCCCCACTTATCTTTACAGTAATCTAAAAAATTATGTAATTTTACTGCAACGTCTGAAGGTGCTATTTTACTGTTGTTAAAGTCTTTGTTGTTATAAGTTTTCTCTTCAAGTACAATAAGTTCTCCATCAGTTGTGATACCTTGAAAAATAAACGATATTGTATCTTCAGTCTTATCTGAGTAAGATGTATCAACACCACAAGAATAACGAATGAACGTTTTAGCCCTTGCTATATCTTCGTTTATAACGTTTAATTTTCTATCAAACATACTGAATACTAAACCTTCTGCACGTCCTCTTAAGCCTTGAATTTTGTTCTTATAGAGTTTTGTTCCAACTGCAACTGTATTTTTAATCTTTTCTTTCTTTTCTTCAGATAAACCATAATTATGATCAAAAGAAAAAAACCAGTAAGTCCAATTAGCTTGCTCTGGTTCAATTAACATTTCTCTTATTTCTTGCGGCGTGTCATATTCATATTTAGGTAATGCTCTAAACCTGTTTATATACCTTGAATAGATAGGGAGTGTAGGGTCGTCTGGATTCATTGTACACATCCAATAATCACATCGCATAGTTGCTTCTTGCACAAAATCGATATCAGCTGTGTTTATCTCATCGATAAAGCCACAACCAAATTGTGAACCTAAGGCTTTTTCCCATTTATCCCTTGAAGAGTAACCTAAAATAAATATAATTTTTTCACCACTAGGAGTATCGTATTTTAAATGCGGTATTTTATAGTTAGCATCACCATTACCACGATACACTATGTATTCTTCAAAAATATCTGTAATTCCTAAATCTGATTGAATTATATTTTTCTCAGCATCTCCGACTGACTTTGCACTAATGAAATGTAATTTTTGTTTACTCTGTGCAACTTTCAACATAAATTTAACAACACCTACAGTTGTTTTCCCTGCTGCTGTTGTTCCTTCTAGTGCTTCCGCTTCTGCTTTATGTTTTAAGAAATATTTATACTTCGGAGATAACACAATGTTATTCATCGTCTTTTTCCTCTAGTTGAGTTAAGATACTTTCAAGTTTACTGTTTGTAGTAACGTTCATTTCAATTTTTTCAGAGGTTAGTCCATATCTTTTAGCTAACTCAACCGCAGCACTTTTCCTTGTTGCTGCATTAGGTTTAACTTCTATAATTTGCTGTGCTCCATTCCCTATTCCTAATGCATAAGGTTCTAATATTTCACCACGCATTACAGATGTGAAAAATTGTAACACTTCATCTTGATCAGCTATTTTTTTTGAACTCAATTCAGAAAGCCGTTCATCGATGTAGGCTTTTACACCTACATTTTCCAACAATTTATGAGATTGTTTTTTTGCGTAATTATCAGAATAACCTGCACTTATCGCTGATTTATAAACATTTCCACTAATGATGTACTCATCAGCGAATTTTTGTTGTTTTAAATTTAACTTTGCCAATTTTCCACCATCCTTTCTTGACAAATAAAAAAAGACAGTCGTTAAACTGTCTCAGAATTATATATGGTAAGTGATTTTAGGTAGAGATTAAATACTAATAACAAAAAAAGTAAAGGTTATGATGTCCACGTCGTCTTATAAAAAATCTAATATTAACTATTTCTAGGAATCCTCTACCTAAAATCTTATACTACCATTATAAATGGTTTCTCCCCGCCATTCAATAGAGTTTCTCCGCCAATTACCGCCAATTAGATTTTTATTGAAAAAATACCTTGAGAATTTAATCTTTGACATGTTCTCGTTGAAATATTCATTTTATATTTTATAGTCTCTTCATCTAAGCAGTCATAGTATCTGTAAAACATGTAAAGTCTGCATTTATCATCTTTTATTTTATTCAAAACACCTCTAGTGATAATTTTCACATTCATTAATTCAGAGGTATTGTCATAAATCTCTTGTTCCAACTCAATAATTTTGCATACTATTATTTCCTGTTGACTTGTATTGCTACCGCTTGTTTTAAAATCTTCTTTGGTGTAATTAGTAATTTTTATAGATTTTTTCATCTCTGCTAATTCTTTCAGCTCGTCCATATTTCTTTTAATATGGCTTCTAATCGAATTTATTTTATTTAAAAAATTTTTACGTTTAAAATACTCTTCGTTACTCAATTTTCGTTGCATACACATCTCCTATTATCAGTATTTTATCGTTGATATCACATAAATCAACCGTTAATTGTTTAAATTCAACAACAAACTTTCCTTTAGTAAACTTTACTTCACCTATTAAGTGTTCATTGTATTTAACAATGTTATTTTCAAATATCATATTGCCCCACTTATCTTTTAATTCACTACATCGTAAAATTGTGAAGTTTTTAGTTTTAATATTTCCGTAAGGACGTACTTCTAACTCAATTTCTTTAGTTTTAAAATTGTATTTAACCACGGATTTTACACCTTGAGTAGGAGAATAAGCTTTTAGATCGTACATCTTACTTCCTCCTATATTTCTTCACATTCAATGTTGCTCACATCCATAAGATTTATTTTTATTCCTCTTAAGTCATATTCAAAATATACTATTTCATCATTTCTCTTTGCCATATCAAAATACCAAAGTAATTTCTTTGTTGTTTCTACACCAAAAACATAGATCGCTTTTTCTCCGTTTTTAAAACTAATTGTAATTTTGTATAATTTCATTAGCAAAGCACCTCTTTAATTTCTTCTCCAAACTCTTCAATGAATCGTTTTGCAGTGTCGTTACTTATAAAATAAGGTAATTTAGAAAACTCTTTATAGCTGTATGAATAAAAAGTTTCAAGAGTATTATCTGAATAATCATATCTAACAGTGTATTTTTCTTCATCAGTATCATCCCAGTTAGGTGTCCAACCTCCATTATGTTCTTCAGCCCACTTATGCATTTTAAACAATAATATACGCTCCTTATCGGATTGTTCAGCTTCTTCTTTAGTTTTGAAAGCTAAGCCACGTTGATAGTGGGAATGTACAAAGTCTATACTAAAACCATCTAAAGTGTAAATTTCTCCATATTTGTCTGTGAAGTAATAATCGTCGATATCCTCTGGCACTTCCACTTCATAAGGCTTTTTCTCAGCCTTACTTTCCAACCATTTAATTCTTAAGTTATTAATTTGATCTTTCATTTGTTCTTCTAATCGTTTTATTTCTTGTGCAAATTCCTCGTTAGTCATTTTTAGTCCTCCTAAATCCTCTTATAGGCTATATGCTCAACTTCGTTCATATCAATTTCATTATCTCCAACAGTACATAAATCACTTGAAAATAAATCTTCTTTTTCTTCCGTGAACATTTTATAAACTTCAGTTAATTCTTCTTCTGTTACCTCTGCTTCTACTGTTTCACCATTGTGAAGATATACACGTAATATGATTTTGTCGTGTTCACTCATTTCTAGTCCTCCTAATCGTCTAATTCTCCATTGTATTGTGGTATTTCCATCCAGTAAATAACATCATTTTCAGTATTCTCAAAACCTACTCCAATATCAAATTCTTTCCAATTATCTAGTCTTGTGTCAGCATATCTCCCAGAACTTAGTGGAAATGTAACTAACACTTCTTCCCCTATATCAGGAACGTTTCCGTCCCACATAAAGGTATATAAATCACCATACTCTTCTTGTTCTTCTTTGGTTAGTTCTCTTGCTGTTAATTTATTCCATTTCATTTTTAGTCCTCCCATAAATACTTATTTTCGTAAATATTTCCAATTACTGATAATTCTTCTATTGTATCCATATCTGACAATTGAATTCCACAAAACTTTTTACTAGCTAAGTAGTAAAATTCTTGTTCAGCACTTTTTTTCAATAAAAATTTTCTTCCGTTAAATATCGCTTCATTTCTTACATATTCTACTATGTCTCCAGTATAAATATATGCACCATTCACATCTTTATATCCAGTATTATAAATAAACTGAACTTCATTAAAATCATAAGGTACAAAATTAGCATTATCATTTGAATACACTTCAACTGTTCCTTCATGAAAATTAATTACCTTTACAGGTAATATCACACCCAAACTCTTAATATATACTTTCGGTTGTTTCATTCCTTCATCCTCAATAAACGGGTTATATAAATCTAAATTCATTGTCTATTCCTCCCAATAAATCAAATACCATCTAAAATAGTCTACTTCTTTTAAATCAATTAACTTACCATCAAAATCTAGTATTATATTTCCTTTGATCTTGTCTAAATCTCTATGTAATTTATATACATTATCAACATCGTTTTTACTAGCCTTAACACAAATAGTTTCATCGTCTTTCATTGTGAATATTATTTCAAATTCTCTATCGTCAATTTTCATCCTCTCATCTCTTTTTATCTCCTTTATTATCTTGGCATAATAAAAGTCTTTTATATCTTTAGCGTTTATTTCAAGGTTATCTATCCAATACACAACCTTCGGATAAGTGTCAGCGTAAAATATAGCGTCTTGTAAATTGTCCATATCCTTTTTAGTTGCTATCACTTTAATTGTTTCACCGTTTTTCATTACAATGCTTAAAATGTATTTCATATTTTACCCTCCTAATTCCGGGTTAATTGCTTCAAATTGAAAATCAGTATATTCTTTTTCTTCATTTTTTACCAATTCTCCATTAATAACGGTAATATACTGTTCAAATTCCATACCACTTTCACTAGCATATAAATTAAAATCTAATGAATATTTTTGGCTATGCTCGACTAGAAGTGGTTGAACAATGATAGCCCACGCTTGTGCTATCCATAATGTTATATGGCAAATAGCATCTTCATCTTCTTCATCGTAATAAAATGATAATTCTTCATTCTTTATAAAAAATCTTCTAGTATTTTTTAGCTTTAATTTTTTTAAACAAGGCTGTCAAATTAATTATCATATAATTCTATTCCTATTTTTTTTTATGGGTTTAATATATACTCAGACCTGTTTAAAATCAAGCTTCTAAAAATTAT
>ERZ773046.525-NODE-525-length-24140-cov-10.127050_pt1 | contig 24140 bp, 37 predicted proteins | sample MGYA00580634_ERZ773046 | MGnify/ENA primary metagenome ERZ773046 (study PRJEB29015, sample SAMEA2738127) | human oral metagenome | biome: human oral; feature: human-associated habitat; material: saliva | place: China | collected 2159 ... | reverse complement strand
GCGAATCGGGTTCGCGTGGCCGACGGGGGTGTCGGCGTCGGGGGTCAGGGCGCGGGCCACCTCGCCGACCTCCTCGGCCAGGATCACGAACTTCATCTGCTCGGCCACCTCCGGGTTGAAGGGGGTGCGGCCGTGGTGCTTGTCGTAGGCGCGCTGGTACTCGGCGACGACCTCGTTCTCCAGGACGCGACGCGCCCGTCCCCGGCGGCGTCGCAGGCCGTGCAGGGACGTGCCGTCGGTCTTCTCATCGAGGTAGGCGACCCACAGGGCGGCGCGGGCGGCGATGGCGGACAGGGAGAATCGCTTGGCCCCGCTGCTCCAGGCGGCCGAGGTCAGGAACATGATCTCGGCCAGGTAGTTGTAGGGGTTGACGGTGTTGCAGCCCACGTAGTCGATCTCGTCGACGGCACGGGCGACAGCGGGGTCGATGTCACTCATCGGTGCTCTCCTTCTTGTTGTTCCCGGCCTCGACCTGTGCGGCCAGGCGGCGGATGGTGTCGGCGAGCTCGGCTCGCTCCTCGTCGAGGTACTTCAGGTCGCGCTGAGCGCGCAGGAGCCGCAGCTCGGTATCGCTGGGCCAGGGGACGGAGGCCTCCACGTATCCGTGGCTGCCGACGTTCTCCGGGTCGACGCAGGTGTTGTAGTACAGGCGCCCGCCCCGGGTGAACAGCATGCCCGCCAGGGCGGTCACGTTCGTGGTGTCGACACCGGCGGCCTTCAGGACGATCTTCGCGTCGCGGATGAAGGCGTACGGGGCGCAGTCGGAGTGCCGGATGTTGTCGTGGATTCCGTCGTAGAGGCGGATCTTGCGCTCCAGGTACCACAGCGCCTTGTACAGGTCGGCCAGGGGGTCGGCGCCCCTCTTGCGCCCCTCGCGGCAGATGTACTTGACGACGTTGCCGGACAGGAAGTCCAGGTGCTCGGTGATCTCGATGACCTCGCGGTCGCCGAGCTTGTAGTGGGGTGGGTGGTTGATCATGTCGTCGGACACGCTCTCTTCCTCTCTTGTCATTCCTTGTGGTACCGCTGGCAGGTGTAACCGGCGGCCTTGATCACGAGATCGTCGTCGGCCCAGGCGGGCGGACGGCACATGATCTCGGACACTTCGGTAATAAGCTCGGTCTCTTCGAGACCTCGCCTATTCTCAGGGATTTCGCAGACGACTTCGTCGTGGATGTGGGTGACGACGGGCCACCCGGCCTCTTCCAAAGCGCGAAGCGCTTGGACGAGGATGTCGCGTGCGACGGCCTGCACGATGTTCTCGGTGATGATGCCCCCGTGCAGGGGCTTGTAGGGGACCCGGGCCCTGTCGCCCCCCGTGTTGAGGACGTGGGGTACGAGGCGGGCCGGACCCAGCGGGGTGCCGTCGACGTCGAGGGGCTGCCTCCAGCGGCGGGTGAGGCCCCGGTAGACGATGGGCCTCTTGGAGGGCAGCCACACGTAGCGGTCCTGCCCCTTGACCTCGATGCTGACCAGGCCGGTTTCGACACCCCCACCGGTGTAGAGGATGCGCTCCAGCTGCGACCAGAAGCGCCGGACGGCGGGGGACTTGTCGCGCCAATTGTTAATGATGGCCTGCAATTCCTTGCGGAGAATATTCTCCGGGGTGCCTTTCGGCATGATTTTCCGACCGCCCATTTTGAGCGCCGCACCAACGCCCCCGCGATAGCCACAGCTGAGTACCATAACCTTGCCGTGCTGCCGATCGAAGCCTCTTTCCGGCCCTCCAAGTTTATCAGCAGTGGCGACATAAATGTCCTCGCCGTTGTGGAACGCGTCGAGCATCCACTGCTCACCGGCCAGCCACGCCAGCACCCGGGGCTCGATCGACGAGTAGTCGCACACGACAAACGGACCCATCAGCAACGGTCGGATCAGCTTCTTCAGCTCAGGCGAGGGGACCGAGCCCCCCGACAGCAGCCTGTCGACGGCCAGCCCCTCAGCCTGCGTGTCGTAGCCACCGTCCGGCCCCGGTTTCTTGAAGCCATCGCGGGCCAGGTTCTGGAACTGGATGAGCCGACCGGCGAACCGGCCCGTCGACGCACCGAAGTACTGCATAGTGCCCCGCAGGCGGCCGTCACCGCTCGTGGCCCGGATGGCGGCGGTGAACTTCGCCGCGGCCGACACCGCACACTCCTGGCGCAGCACGAGCACCCGGCGGACGTCGTCGGGGATCTCGTCCTCCAGCAGGTCCTTCACCGTGTCCTTGCGCAGGTCCTCCGTGTCGACACCCCGGCTCTTCAGCCACGCCCTCAGCTGGACCACCGAGTTGCCGTTGTCGACACCGGCGATTTCCTCGATCTCCTTCAGCGCCTCGGCCCGGTTGTCCTTGAAGCAGCGCTCGGCGGCTCTCGCCAGCTCGACGTCGACACGAACGCCCCGATCGTTGATTCGCTGGTCGACCTCGTAGACGGCGCGCTCGTCGCGGGGGAAGTCGCGTGCGAGCCTCTTGGCGGCGTCGCGCATGGTCTCCACGTCCTGGTCGCAGTAGGCGCCGAACGCCGCCCAGTCGTCGGGCCGCTCAGCGGGGTTCACTCGTTCACCCCGCCGATTCGGCTTGGAGAACAGGTTGATGAGCCGGGCTCCGGCCTCGTCCTTCTCCTCAGCGCCCATGGCCAGGGCGAAGTCCTTCAGGGAGGCGGGCAGCCCCCACGCCCGTGCAAGGGCGGCGGTGTCGAAGAACTGCTCGGGTGGCAGAAATCCCCGCCTCTTGAGCCTCGACAGGTTGACGCGCTCGAAGGAGGCGTTGTGAGCGATCTTGAGGACCTTCTTGTCGAACAGGCCGGGGATCTTGAGGATCGCCTCGTGCCCTTCGGCCCGATGCACCTCGCCGTCGTTCAGAGCCCAGGAGCACATGAGGATCCGCCAATCCGGGTGCTCTGTATACTTATACACTCCGGCTTTTGCCAGGTCGACGGGCGAGTACGTCTCGATGTCGATCCACAGGACGTCCTGCGTCATCCACGGCGCCCCGCCCTTCTCCGAGGCGCTCACCGTCCAACGGCCCTGGAGGACAAGCGGCCAGATCTCGTCAAAGCCGCCGTCGGCGGGGGCCGTCCACGGACCCTCGACACCGAACAGGCCGATGGCCGGGCAGCGGGGGTCCAGAGGCCAGTCGGGCCCGGCCAGGTCGATGGACTTACCGATAGCCGACTTGATGTCGCACAGCACCCCGATCTGCTCTTCCGTCAGGTCACGGGGGTCGGGCACCAGGAACACGGGCTTGGCGGCCCAGAAGTCACTCACCGTCGGCCTCCTGTTCCTGCTCCTGCGCCTTGATACGGCGGCGCTCCTCGCCCTTGACCCGCCACGGAACCTCGCCGACCTTCTGGCGCACCTCGAACTTGGGGCGGAAGTCGATGTTGTCCGGCCCCCACGGCAGGCTGCTGTCGGGACGCATGAACGACCAGCCGTCCATGTCGTCGAACGGGGGGAGGTTGAAGTTGGACAGGACCCAGTTGACGGCCTCCGTGCCGTTGGCCCACGTCATGCCCCCGGGGCTCTTGCGCCAGTTGTCGGCCCGCTTGAGCAGGGACTTGCGCAGGCGCAGGTCGCTCGCGGCCCGCTGGCGCCCCTTGGCCTTGATGCCCGCCTTGCAGCCGCACAGCGGCCCTTCGAGCAGCCCCGACGCGGACGCCTGGCTGTGCCGTCCGCAGAAGACGCACTTGATGTCGAACACGGCGCCGCGGGTGGACGTCCACCCCGCCGGGTCGAGGGACGTGATGCGCCAGTCGCCGAAGCGGTGGTCGAGCAGCGCCCCCAGGAGTGGGTGGGGTGAGTAGATGGTCTTGGCCGGCTCTCGGTGGGTGATCATGGTTCTCTCTCTCTTCTTGTTGTGCTGGTTTGCTATGCGTCGGTTACGGTCCGGGCGGTGTAGACGACCTCGCGGTCACCCGGGCGTTCGGGGTTTGGCAGAATGTCTCGCAGGGTTCCCTTCTTCTGACAGTGCATGAGGACTCGGGTGAGCGCCTCGGGCCCGTCGAACTTGTTCTGGAACTTGGTGACCAAGGCCGCGTACGACACCCGGTGGCCCGGCTGGGAGGCGACCCACTGCTCGACGTCAGACACCATGCGGGAGAACCCGTTGGAGTCGACCTGGTTGACCAGGGCCTCGGCGCACCTGGCCCACGTCCCGGCCAGGTCGATCGCCTTGACGACGTGGCGCAGCTCGATGGTGTCCTTCATCTCCGTCATGGCCAGCAGGGCCGCCACCCGCAGGGCGGAGAACGACAGCCGTTCGCAGGTGGGGAACAGGGCCACGGCGTTGAGCGGGTGGTTGGCGGCCAGGAACGTGACGTCGTAGGCGAAGCACTTCCACCGCTCCAGGGCGTCCTCATTGCACTTGAGGGGCACGCGCAGGTCGTCGAACGGACCCGACACCGGGACGGCGGCCTGGAATCCCTTGTCCCAGTGCTTGACCACGGAGGTCAGGTGGTGGATGAGCATGTCGCGCACCTGGTCGACACGGGCCCGCTCGCCGGTGCGCCACGCGACGTCGTTGGCACCGGGGTCGAAGCCCTCGCGGGAGTCGACGACGACCAGGCACCGGGGCACGAAGCCGGAGATGATGCGCTCCATGGTCAGGTAGCGGGCGGTGAGGTCGAAGATGCCGGTGCCGTAGAACGACATCTGGTGGTCGACACCGCCCTTTCTGGCCAGGCCCCCGGTCTTGCGCAGGATGGCGGGCACGCGCCCGTCGTAGATCTTGGTGAGCATGGGGATGAAGGAGGCCATGTAGGAGCCCTTGCGGGAGGCGGCTGCGAAGGTGTCCTGGACTTCGTCGACGCTGAGCAGCGTGGACAGGCGGGGCAGGTCGCCCAGCCATTCCTGGAGGGCCTCGGCGGTGGCGTCCTCGGGGGCCTCGTAGCCGCTGCTGTCGACACCCACCTCCTCAGCCACGTCGTTCAGGACGCCGCGGGCCAGGCGCAGGGCGGTGCTCTTGCGGGACTGCGTGGTGCGGCCCAGGACCAACCAGTAGAGGTTGAGGCCCATGTCGGTGAAGGTGAGCGGCAGTTTGGCGTAGCGCGACAGGAGGGCGGAGAGCATGGCCAGGCCGCCCGCCACGGAGAACTCCCATGGGGCCTGCGGGGACTTGTGCCCCACCCATGAGGTGAAGGCGTCGATGAACGTGTCGTTGATGGGCTGCTCCTCGGGGTGGAGGAACTGCACGCGCGTCCAGTACAGGCCGTTGGCGTCGGCGTCGAGCACGGAGGGCAGGCGGTCGACAAGCGCTTCTGGCGAAGATTCGTCGCCGAACTGGTTGACTCCCTCCAAGGGCGTAAGCCCGAGGACCCGGAGGATGTCGGCGTCGTCGTCCATGATGAAGTCCTCGCCGTCGTGGTACTGCCTCCACCTTGCGGCGTCGCGCTGAACCTGCACCCACAAGTCGATGTCGGGGCGGTTGTCGCGCCGGTACTTGTTGCAGGCGGCCTCGTGCAGGACGAGGTAGCAGGAGCGGGCGTCGAACCCGGCCTCCATGAGGATGCATTGGAGGTGGTACATGCGGGCGGACCAGTCGTCGCCGATCTCGGGGCGGATCATGAACAGGTCGTTGGCGACGGAGTTGTTGACCAGGGCGAGCAGGCGGTAGATCTCGTTGGGGTCCTGCTCCTGGGGGACCTTGGAGTCGAGCTCCTCCTGGGACAGCGGTTCGGCCGGGGGGTAGTGGGCGGCGAACTCGGCGACGGTGACGGCCTCGCCCTCGCGCTGGATTTCGACCAGGTCGACACCGCCCGCCCCTCTTCTCCTGACGGTCTCCTCGGAGTACTGGGTGACGCGGAAGGGGGCGCCGTATTCGGGCTTGGTGTTGTAGGACCAGGGGACGCGCAGCATCTTGGCCAGGGGCCAGCCGCGGTCCATGCCGTCGGCGGCATGAGCGTTGTACAGTCCGTGAGACAGGTCCTCCAGGTCGTTGTTCGACAGGTTCTCGGCGTCCAGGAACCGCCAGTAGCCGTGCCAGTGGCCGGGGGACGTGCGCACGAACGTGGTGGGGAGGATGGCGAGCTTGGAGGGGTCCATGTCGTCGCCGTCGCAGTAGACGACGTCGCAGCGCAGCACGTTGGCCTTGGTGGCGTGGCGGGGGTCCGACAGGGAGGGGGGCTGGGTGAACGTCATGGGCTTGAAGTAGACGTCGCCTGCGCCGTGAGCCTCGACGTAGCGCCCCATGGCGGCCTTCTCGTCGGGCCAGGAGAACCACTTGAAGACGGTGAGGCGCCCGAAGGGGTCCTTGGTGATGATGGGCACCCAGCCGGGCGCGTCTGGCAGTACCTCCTCGAAGAAGGCCATGGTTCTCTTTCTTTTCCTTCTTTGTTTCCGTCTCTTCCGCGGGGACGACGGGGCCCCGACGCCGTCAGTTTAGCGACGCCGGGGCCCGGCCGTCAGTCGAAGGTCTTGTCAGTGGCGCTCACCAGGTGAACGACGTGGACGGGGTCGGTGCCCTGAGCGTGGGCCCAGAGGGCGCTCTCGTCGTAGCGTCCGTCCCACCACTTCTCGTGGCCTCCTCGGGCGCGGCTGTCGTAGACGTCGAGGGTGTCGACGTCGTCGACGCGGTCGTAGCCGCTCTCGTAGCCTCGGACGACGATGATGGTGTCGCCTCCCTCCTTGTCGCGCATCTGCGTCAGCTTCTCGATGAGTTCGTCGAGGGTCATCGGTTACTCCTCTTCTTCTTATTACGATGTGAGCTCGTCCAGGACCCACAGCAGAAGTCTGCGACCGGAGGGCTTGAGGGATCGCGAAGCGAACACGATGAGCCCGATGTCCGAGATGATCGCGCTCCTCTGTCGTCCGCCCTCGGTCTCCAGCTCCGGGTACGCCTTGTCCCCGTCGGCCACCGAGCGGGCGATGGCGTACCCGTCACGGAACCCCAGGGCCCTGGCGAGGTCCGAGGCGGCGAACCAGAGGTGGCGGCCGTCGTGGTAGGTGCGGATGACATGCCCCTCGTAGTGCATGTTCTGTGTTCTGTCCATCACTTCTTCTCCTTGTTCTTCTTGGCTTCCCTCTTCTCCGGGAAGCCCTTGGCGTAGCTCTCGCTCCAGGCGCAGTCGAAGATCGGGCGGTCGGCCTCGGTGTAGACGCAGACCTCGCGGACCTGACCGGAAGGGGTCTCGTCGAAGCGCTTGCCAGGTTCGACACCCCGCTCGGCCTTGTAGGCCTTCTTGACGTACTTGCCGAAGGTGGGGGCGTAGCTCTTGATGTTGTCGCTCGACACCCCCTGCTCGCGCATGTAGTCCTGGATGTAGAGGGGTCGCGCGCTCGCTTCGATCTCGGGCGTGTCGCCCATGGCCCGGGCCAGGACGATCTTGGCCTTGGCCTCCAGGTAGTCCCTGGCGATGACGTTCTTCAGGGTGTCGAGGACACGGGCCTGGATCTCGAAGCCGGTTGTTGCGGTCGGCGCCGCCCCGGGCCGACTGTAGGACCCGGTCCGTCGGATCGACGGCAGGACCTCGTGGGTGACCCAGCGTCGGAACGGCGTGGCCGCCTCGACACGAGCCCGCATGAGCACCGTAACCAGTCCAGCCTCGGAGATGGTGCTGAGTGTCTGCTCTCCTCCAGGGGTACTAACAATGGTAGTACCCCTCTCGTCCTCGTCGACGCCCTTGATGGTGTTTGCGGCATCACGGTGTCCGAGGATGCGGGCGACGTCGGCGGCGATGAACCAGGCCATGCCCTTCTCGTCCTCGTAGGCTCGGAGCCTCTCGTCCCCGTAGTGGAACGGGGTCAGTGCAGTGTCCGTCACAGTTTTCCTCTCTTTCTTGGCGACTGGTCGAGACCTCTCGGTCGGCCCCGATGGTGACTACCCTACCCTACTACCGCGGGGGCCCGCAAGACGTGGACCGATGGTGGCCAGCCACATGGTGAAAGTGCGCCGGTCGATGAAAACCATCTCGCGGACCTTGCCATCCGCGGCAACCGAGGTCATCATGACCTCAACTGCCCAGGACTGACGCTGGAGCCGGTGACGCTGCGAGTGCACGTCCAGACCGAGCGCCTCGCAGACAGGGCGCAGGGCGACGTGAGCCCAACTCATACCATCCCCCGTCCCTCCTCTCTCGCCCGCTCCCTGGCGTCCTTGCGCAGCTCGACATCCAGGACCTCATCCAGCAGCCAGCGGTAGAAGCCCTCGGACCGCTCGGACCGGGACCGGAACGCCAGGCCGATCAGCGCCCGGGCCGACACCGCCCTGGCATCATGTACCCCCCGGCGCCCAGACACCTTGAACCAGCGGACCTCGTTCTTGCTGAACCTGCGCAGCATGTTGGGCGAGTCCCGGTACCCCAGGGCCACGGCCACGTCCGCGGCGACGAACCAGGCGCCGTCGTCATCGACGAACGCCCGCAGTTCATTCTTCTCGTAGTAGAACAAAAGCATGGCTTCTCCTTCCCCGACACGGCCGGGGCCCCGCCATGCAGCAGGACCCCGGCCGGTCATCATGGGATCAGAACGGAGTGGTCGAGCTGTCGACCGGCTCGTACTCCACCTCGTCGACCTGCCCCCGCGGGCTGCCCATCAGCGGGGTGCCGTCGGGGTTGAACATCGGCTGCCCGGTCTCGCGGTCCACGCGCTGACGCGGCGGGGCCACCGACGTCTTGATCGTGCACTTGCGGCGCAGCATCAGAGCGAACAGGCGGTCGACAGTCGTCTTCAGCCCAGCCGCGTTGAGCATGGGCGCCCGCTCACGCGGGTCCTCGCGCCACAGGTCCACAGCCTCCAGCATCCGCCGGAAACCGGGGTTGAGGACCCGCGTGGTCCGCCCCTGCTCCGTGCGCTTGAAGTAGAGGACCGTGTACCCCAGCACGACGACACCGTGGTCGGGGTCGTTGGTGTCGTCGATGGCGTACGTGAGGACGGCCATCGGCAGGCCCTTGGACGACAGCCGGCACTCCGTCTTGGTGACGACGGCGTTGTGGTACCCGGGCTCGGGGGCACGGAACGAGAACTCCTCCGCGACCTCCACCTGGGACAGGTCGAGGCCGTCCAGGGCGGTGAGGTCCGCGCCGGACGTACCGGCGGGGGCGAACGAGGCGAAGGGGTCGTTGTTGGTGGTCATGCGTTCTCCTTATTGGTTGTGGTGGTGTTGGTAGTGGCTTCGGTGTTGTGAGCGAGCATCCAGACCCGGCCCATGGTGGGGTTCTCCAAGAAGTCGGGGAAGTCCTTGACCCGACGCTTGGTGATGGCCCCCGGCAGAGCGAAGTCCGCTCGGACGGCGAACTTCCCGCTCTCCAACCTGCCCGACCTCATGTAGGCGACGAAGTCGAAGTTGGAGGGCATGTGCTTGTCGGACTGCTGACCCCGGAAGGCCGGTCCGATCTCGGTCTCCCCGGTCACCGAGTTGGTGACCCGGGCGACGTGGGTGAGAGCCAGGAGGTTGACGCCATCGCATCGCATGAAGGCGTTGATCAGCGTCATGACATTGTCGTAGGCGTCGGTCCACGGCTTGTAGTTGTTGCCGGGATTGGCCGTACGGGACTCGCCCACGATGAGCTCCTGGAGCTTGTCGATGGTGTCGAAGACGACGGTGCGGTAGGGGAAGGACCTACTGTTCATCGTGGGCCGGACGACCTGGGCGATGAACCGGTGGGTGTCGGCCCAGGAGTCCAGGTGGATGATGGTGATCCTGTCCAGGTCGCCCCAGTCACGCAGGGGCAGAGTGCCCCGCTCGAAGTCGAGGTAGAGCACCGGGGCCATCTCCTCGACCTTGGAGGCGGTGGCGGACAGAGAACTCTTGCCGCTGCCCGCCCCTCCGTAAAGGAGTACCGAGATATCCTTGAGCTCCTGCGGATCCTCCGCCGTGAAACCGGCTGCGGCGAGCATCTTATCAAAAGCCGATGTCGACATCAGGCCGCCTCCCCGCCGTTGTTTCCCGGACCCTCATCGAGCGGGAACAGCGCCAGCTGCTTCCAGCCCGGCAGGAGCAGGGTGTCGACGAGCTCGGCGCCCTCCACGCCGCGCAGGCGCCACAGGGCCAGCAGACGCTCCAGGTCCTCCCCGGTGCGCAGGTCGACGACCTCACCCCGACTGGACAGGGTGCACTCGATGCGGTCGCTCCTGTGCATGACGGCGGGGCGGGTCAACGTGAGGACGAGCGGCTCGGTGTCGACGTTGAGCTCATTGGTGATGGTCCACATCGTGGTGCTGTCTCCGCACAGGAGCCGAACCTCCTCGCCGCCGTCGACCACGAGGCCGGGCATGCGCTCGGCTCGCTTCAGCACCCGGTCGATGCTCCTGGTGCGGATGGAGGAGCCCCTCATCGCGCCTCCCTCTCGACCCAGCGCAGAACGTCATCCGAGGCGCCCATGAAAGATCGCGTCCAGCCCAGGGACGTGCTCCACTCGTAGACGGCCACGGCCCCGTCGTACCAGGCGATCAGGGCGAGCTGACGCCCGTCCTTGGTGTAGACAGCCCTGTAGCGGCCCAGGTTGTTGCGGGGCCGGTCGAGCGCCCACCCCGCCTTCCTCAGCGTCTCTTCGATCATGCCGGTCACGGCATACCTCCCCATGCGGCCATGTCGGCCTCCTCCTTCTTCAGTCGCTTGCAGCGGTAGCAGCCGGGCGAGGACTCGTACTCCCCGCTCGACGCTCCTGCCTCTTCACTACGAACCCGGGCCACGAGCTCGCTGAAACGGCCCAGGACGGCCTCGGCGACGGCCCGACGGTACTGGAACACCAGCACCCTCGCGCAGCCCGGCAGAACGTCCGTGGACGCATCACGGGGGATCATGAGCAGGCTCGCCCGCTCCACCTCGTAGCCGTCGCGCTCCAGGGCGTAGCCGTAGAGCATCATCTGCGCGTAGTACTTCCACGCGGTCTCCCAGATGATCCTGTCCCGGTCCATCAGGACCGACCCGTCCAGGCGGGTGTGCACCACGGAGGAGAGCCCCGCAATGCGGGCCTTCGACAGGACCTTCCAGTCGATGACCTCCCTGCGCTCGATGTCGAACAGGTCGACAGTGCCCCTGATCGGCCCGTAGCCGTCAATCTGGGCGACGTCGACCCGCTTCTCCACGAGGATCAGTCCGGCCCGTCCCTCGGGGGAGTTCGACAAGCGCTGCTGGGCGAGCAGGTGGAAGGCGGTGCCCAGCAGCGGGGCGAGCGGGGTGCCCGCCCTCTTGTCCTCGTAGGTGCCGCGGATCTTGTCGGCCAGGCAGCGCTCGCAGACCTCTCCGAGCTCGGAGGGCCCGACGTGGCGCTGCCGGTCCCGGTCGGTGGGGGCGCCGACGATCTCCAGGGCTCGGCCGGTGGCCTCAGAGCCCCACATCACAGGCCCTCGTCTTCGCCGTCGCTCCGAACCCGCTGCACGAGGTAGGGTTCGCCGGGCTCGCAGGCCTGCGCGTAGATGTCGGGGAACCGCTCCTTCAGGGCCCCGGGGTCGATGACCTCCTTGTACACGCCCATCCGTTCGTCCGTCGACACGAGCCTCTCGTCGAGCAGGGCGGCGGCGACGAAGGGGCGGAAGTGCGACCGTCGGGTGAGCACGGCGCCGTCGTAGCGGTCGAGTCCCCTCCGGGTCATCTCGGCGGTGATCGCCTGGTTGAGGCCGGTCAGCTGCCTGTTGACGGCGGAGCGGGCCTCGATGAGCCCGGCCCGTCGTTCGATCAGTTCGGACAGTGCGTCATCGTTCACGTACTGTTCCTCTCTTCCTTCTAGATGAGCCCTGATTCCGTCAGGGCGCGGTGCCTTTCGGCGAGTCTTCCGACGACAGTGTCGTCGATGGTCCCGGGGCACTGCACCAGGTAGCGCACGACACCCCGCTTCTGGCCGGAGCGGTGAAGGCGCCCCTGGGCCTGCTCGTTGATGACCAGGGAGGAGTCCCTCGACAGCCAGATCTCGGTATGGCAGTCCGTCTGGAGTCCGTCGACGCCCTCGGCGATGGCGGACACGACGGCCAGGAGGATCTGCACCTCGTGGTCATCGCGGAACGTGCGCCAGCCCTCGTGGTCGTCCCCGCTGACCTGCTCCACCCGGTAGCCCGCCTTCTCCAGCCGCCACCGCAGGGGAATAAGGAACTTGCGGGAGTGCGTGAAGACGATGACCCGCTCGTCGCCGAGGTCCTGGAGGATGTCGAGCAGGGCGTCGATCTTGCCGCTCTTGGCGTCCTTGTCGAAGGTGACGACCTCTCTCGTCCCGCCGGTTGAGGTGGCGTAGTCCAGGACGACGGGTTGGGCGAGGGTGGCCTGCTGGAGGCGGGTGTCGAGGACGACGGGGAGGTTTACGGCCACGGGGTGGTCGTCGAGCCAGGCGATAGCCTTGTCCCGCCACGCACGATAGATGCGCGTCTGTTCCCGGGTCATGGTGGCGGCCACGCGGCGGATGTCGACGTCGGCCAGTTCGGGCAGCGCCTCCTGGCGGGTGACCGACACCCAGCACGGCGTCGTGGCCCGAACCCTTCCGGGCCACTTCTCCTCGCCGTAGATGCGCCCGTACCCGGATTCGGAGTAGTAGTTGGGCGCGGACTCGAAGAAGAAGTCGGCGAAGCGGGTGAACGAGGTGTAGCGCATGGGCCACAGGAACTTCAAGGCCCCGAAGATGTTGACGGGCAGGTTGCCCGCCGGGGTGGCCGACAGGGCCAGACGGCGCCTGGCCCGGATGCGACACAGGACCTGGGAGTTGAGGGACTTGTAGTTGCAGGCCCGGTGCACCTCGTCGGCGATGACGACGTCGAAGAGTGTGCCTCCGAAGGCGTGCGTGTCGGGCGCTGAGACCATCTTCCCGGTCCGGTTGTCCTTCTTCTTGTGCTTGTTGCGGGCGGTCATGAGGGACCAGCCGATGAAGAAGACCCCCTTCTCGTTCCTGTCCCACAGGGCTTCGAGGTTCGCCTTCCTGTTCGCTCCCTTGGCCGCACACTCGCGCAGCTCCATGCCCCAGACTTCACGAACGTGTCGTCGCCAGCCGTCGATGGTGTGCAGGGGCGCGACGATGAGGACGCGGGCGTCCTTAGGCTCCTTGGCGTCGTACTTGAGCGTCCTCTCAGTGCTGGCCAGGGACACCAGGGTCTTCCCGGAGCCTAAGCAGCAGGCCAGCAGGCCCGTGCCCCCGGCGGCGGCGACCTGTTCGACCGCCGCCGCCTGGTAGTCACGAAGCTCCATCGCCGTGCTTCTTCAGCGTGTTGCGGGCCAGGTCCTCGACGTCGGCGGTCAGGTCGCGCAGGATGTCGTCCACGTTGTCGCCACGATAGTAGACGACGTCGCCGCAGCGCTGGTAGCCCATGTGCTCGCCGTCGGTGAGCAGATCGGGCTCGTTGATGTGGAAGGCGATCTCCGGGGCCATGATGCCGTGGTCTCGCAGGTAGTAGTACGGGCCCCTCAGGATGCCCAGCACGTGCCACAGCCAAGGCTGCCGGATGCAGATGCTCACGTCCGCGCCGCCCTCGTCGTCCCACTTGTCGTTCTCCAGGAAGGCGGCCGACACCCGCACCAGCGGGAAGTCGCTGGGCAGGTGCGCCTTGAGCCGGTCTTCGATGTAGTTGTGCATCCCTCTTCCTTCCTGTTGTTACTTGACGGGGATGTCGATGAACAGGAGCGAAGGCAGGATCCGATCCACGATCAGGTCCGGCTTGTCGAGCCGGGCAACGTCGAGGTTGATCTCGATGAGCTCCCCGGCCCGACCGGTGCGCCGCATCAGGGTGAGCACGTCCCAGGCGGTGATGGCCGCCGTCCACTCCTGGCCGCCCATGATCCACACGATCATGCACAGGCCCTCGGCCCCCTTGCTTTCGTCGATGGGCAGGGGCCGGTACCCCTTGCGGATCATGGCCACGCGCAGACCCAACATGGCCAGGGCCAATTCGTTGGTCCTCTTGTCCTCAGCGCTCATTCTTGTTCTTCTCCTCCTTCTCATTCTTCCGGGCCTCTTGTGGGGTCCAGTTGGCCATGTACTGGAGCGCCACTCCCACGAAGAAGTCGGGGTCACGACAGATATAAGGGCCGAACATCACATTGAAATGCCACACCTCATTGGTGTCGGGCAGGTCAACACGGCGCCGAACCAGAACTTCCTGGCCCATCGGGCCGGGGCCCACATCCCAGGCCCCGAACTCATCCTCCCAGAATAAGCACTCGCCGTGGCGTTCGACATGGCGCCCGGCGGCTACGACAGCCTCGTACAGCCGGTCGAAGTACTGGGCCTCAAGAAACCGCGGCATCGTCCCCCTCCTTCCTCGCCACGTCGGTTCCGGCCGGGGCCTCGTAGGGATTGATTCGCAGCATCCACTGCGTGCCATCGGGGGCGTCGTCGAGGCGAGCGAAGCCCACGGGGCGGTGGACCAGGGCGCGCTGGGCGGTGGACGCCAGGACCACGGAGTGCGCCCAGGACTTCCACGCCTCGCGCTCCTTCTCGCCGCCCCAGGCCCCGCCCATCTCCAGGATCCTGCTGAGCAGATCGTCCAGGTCATCCCAGCGCACTCGCCGAGCCTCCCTCGTGTCCCCGCACCACAGCTCGATGCGGTCGTCGGTGTAGGGTCGTCCGGGCTTGTTGAAGTACTCGAAGTTCACCGCCGCCCCCGCTCCGGAGTGAACACGACGGACCAGTTCTGGCCGTCGGGGGCGTCGTCAATGATGCTGACGGCCTCCTCAGCCCCACCCAGGGAGTCCATGGCGTCGCGCTGGGCGACAACCCGGTCGGCGAACACCGACCACTCCATCCCCTCGATCTCAGAGGTCTTGGAGACCCGGCGGACGACACCGCGCAGTTTGGCGACGGTGACCCCCCGGCCGTTACGCAGAATCTTCGTGTTGAGCATGTTGCTGTCCTTTCACTCGGTGGGGTTGTTAAGGTCCCAGATAACGTAGCGGGGCAGGGCGCCCCCGGGTGCGATGCGCTCGACACCGTGCTGCCGGGGAGTGTCGACCACGACCTGCACGGACCCGTACCCGTTTGTGCTTTTGGGATTCATGCACACGGTCCCCTGCGTTGTCGTAATGATCGTGGAGCCGTCGCCCGTGCGCTCGATGATGTGCGGCCCCAGCCGCCTGGCCGCGTCGGCGGCGATCAGGCGGATCGTCTGGTCCGCCAGGGCCCTGATCCCTGCCTCTACGGCGTCGTTGTAGTAGTCGTGCTCCCTCATGTCCAGGAAGGGCCCCATACCGGAGTCCCTGAGGCGCACGGTCCCCTTGCGGACGTTGAACTTGTAGATTCCGTCGAGTGCCCGGTCCAGGCTGGGCAGGATGTCGTCGGTGAACGCCCGTTCGGTGAGGTACATGGCGGCGGCGACGTCGGTGATGTCCTGCTCGTGCCCGCCCGACCAGATGGTCATGCAGCCGAAGGTGTCCTCGTAGGGCCAACCGGCCCTGTCGTCCCAGTCGCAGGTGACCTGGCCGTCCTGGAAATAGACGGCGCTGCGCATAGCCTTGGGCAGGTGGCCCTTGATCCTCTCCTCCGCGCCTCTCACAGCAGGGCCCCCTCGCAGTCGACACGGACCTCGAAGGGCAGGTCCATCAGCGTGTCGTTGAAGCGGGGGTGGTGGGCGAGCTCGTCCACCGCCTGCCAGTAGTCCCTGTCGTCCTCACCCGCGTTCGGGTGCCCGAACGGGTAGCGGGGCAGCCCGTCCAGGTTCATGTTGACGATGTCGACAACCATGTGTTCGATGTCAGTTGCCATCTCTCTTCCTTCTTCCTCTCTCGCTCTTCACTTGAAGGCCCTCAAGGCCTCATCGTAGCGAAGCACCCTGTCATTCGACAGGACGATCTCGTTCTCCTTCAGGGCCACGATCCACTGGGCCCGTTCGAGGCTGACGTTCACTGCCGTCCAGTAGGCGTCGAGGCGCTTGTCGGCCTCGACGAGTAGGTCCTCGACGTCCGACGCCGACAGGTGCTTCAAGCTCCGAGTGACGCGGATCTGCCTGTGCTTGACGACGAGGCCGCGAACGGGGGCCCCGAACAGGGCCAGAATGTAGGACCCGTCCCGGGTGCGAACCCCGCGGGCGTGGTCCAGATGCTCGATGTCGTCCAGCGACACGCCCGTATGCTTGGCCAGCGCCCGGGCCATGATGTCCTTATAGGGTCTGCGGGTCACTCCTCCCCCTCCTCGGCGTCCTCGTCGATCAGCCAGTCGACGGCTGCGTGCATCTCCGAGGAGTCCTCGGGACTCATCATCGCCTCCGACGCCCGCTTGATGAAGAACGTGTCGCTGTTCTTCGCCGAGATGCGGGCGACCATGCACCGTGAGCCGCCGTCCTCCGGGTAGCGCAGGTCGACATCCAGGCTCAGCGCCCGCCCGGAGCGCTCGTTGACGAAGATCCAGTCCGACGAAGGGTCCTGCCTCACGTCGGCGAAACCCTCCCCGGGCTGGAGGTCGATGTTGTCCACGATGGTCTCGCGGATGAACGACCTCACGTCCATGGCGCCCTTGTCGTAGGCGTCGGCGAGCACCGCCCTCAGGTCATCGTCGACCTCGACGCTGCCCTCGTCGTTGTAGTAGATCTTCCCGTCCTCGCGCTCGCCTCCGGCCAGGTGGTGGATCATGTCGAGCGCGGTGCCGATGACGTCCCCGGCCAGTTCGCTCATGGCCTCGTCCATATCCTGCGGGCTATCGGTATCCCCGACACCAGAGCGGGACCAGTCCCGAGTCCACCACTGAAGGTCGGGGTCGTGCTCGTCCGCGCCCTCGTCGCGACCCCACTGGAGGTGGATGGTCTCCTCGCTGTGGGCCGTGTCGGCGTCGCCCAGGTCGATGACCAGGCGGGCCTCTCCACCTTCGCCGGGGATGAGTCTCAGGTCGTGGTCCTCGTCCTCTTCCTTGCCGGGGAAGTGGGCTTCGACGCCGTCGGGCAGGGCCTTCGACAGGGCCTCAGCCAACTCGTCCCAGTCATCCCGGGTCTTGGTGTTGATGTTCACGACAATTCCTTTCTCTCTTCAGTTCTGTGAACAGGCCCCCGGGGAGGACTCGAACCTCCCTTTATTCCTCCGCAATAAAGCACGGTAACTTCATTATGGCGGGGGCTCCCGTCAGCGCTCCAGGAGCCTGCGGGCGGTGGCCCCGGAGGCCGTCAAACCAAGGGAGCCGTAGTGGACCCCGTTCCGCCGGATGTTGCGGCCGGGGGTGAGGATGTCGTCGCGTTCGGGGAACAGGTCCTCCGTGGTCTGCTGCACCATGCGCGACACGACCAGGAACGTGTCCTCCCGGTAGGGCGGGAGGAAGGCGTGCGTGGCCCGCCCCTTGCACGACACGGGGATGCGGGTGATGCCCCTCCAGCCGGGGACGGTGGCGTCAACCTCGGTCATGCCCTCGTCCCGGTGCCGAACAGTGGGCGAGTTGCCGTCAGGCTGGAGCACCATGATGGTGGTCTCCCTGTCGGCGGGGTCGATGATGCGAAGCGGCCGCCCCGTCATGTTCAGGATGCGGGCCATCAGTACCGCCCCCCGAGCCGGTCCAGTGCGGTGCGGACGGCGTCGACGACATCGACATAGCCCTCGCCCAGGCCGTTGGGGGCGGTCCCGACGCGGAAGTGCAGGTAGTTCATCGCCCCGTCGTCGAGGAGGCGGACCCGGGCGCTTCCGTCCGAGTTGGCCGTCAGGTAGAGCATGAACCGGGTGGCCCCGTTGTCGTCCTCGACGAGGTCGAGCGTGGCCTCGGACTCGTAGCCCAGACTGTTGAGCCACAGGTCGTCGGTTCCCCGACGAACCTGCTCCTTGATCCAGTTCTCAAGGGTCTTGCGCAGGTCGGCGAGGGCGTGCCCGATGGCGAGCACCGACAGGCCCCGTCGTGCCTCCTTGACGGCCTGGTCGAAGGTCAGGGCCTTGTCGAGGTCGGCGAGTACGCGTCCCCAGGAGTCGTCCGGGCCGGGCCCGAACCAGCACAGCGAGTACGCCCCGTACAGGGGCCCGGGGGCGAGGCACTTGTCGGCCTGCTCGGGGTCGAGCCCCGACTGGTCCTTCAGCAGATCGAAGGCGTCGGCGATGATGTGCTCGGCGATCTCCTCCTGGTACTCCCCCGTCAGCGGCAGGCCGAACCCCCTGCCTGAGATGTCCTCGACCCGGTAGCCGTCCCCGGTGTTCGACACCCGGTACCTGGCGTAGTCGTCGAGGTAGATGGTTCCGTCCGGGTGGAACCACAGGGACTCGGGTGTGGTCAGGGCGTGGGGCAGGGTGCGCTGCACCTTCCTCCAGGCCTCGTGCATGTCGGTCATGTGTTCCTCTCTTTCTCTTCACGGGTTGTGGCGGTACCGCACCCGCTTGGCGGTCATTCTCAGGGCCTCCAGGTCACCGGGGCTCACTCGTCCCGAGTCGTCGGGGTGAACATCGAACTCGATGTCGTCGGGGCGCAGGCCGTCCAGTTCTTCCGGCGTGCGGGGGTCGTCGCTCTTGATGGTGACGACGTCGCCGTAGGCGCAGATGCTCACCTGGCTGCGGGCTGCGTGAAGGTGCACGATCGCGTTGCGCCGGTACTCGACCTTCACGAACCACTCCCCGGCTTCGCGCATGGCCAGGAGCATGTAGGCCCCGAGAGCGGCTACGACATCGTCGTTCTTCACTTCTCGCTCCTATTGTTGGCTTCCAGACTCTCCCTCACCCGGTTCAGCAGAGCCTTGATGACGTCCTCGCTCTCGCTCGACAGGCCCGTGGGTCGCTCACCGGGGCAGAACTCGACGGCGTCGGGGTTCCCGTCGGGGGCGGGACGGACGTCGACGCGCCCGAAGGCGTAGACGGTGACGATCTTGACCGGCAGGTAGCACTCCCTGTCCCAGATCCGGAACTCCGTGCTATCGTCGCGCTTCTCCGTCGACGTGATGGTGATCCGCCAACTGCGCGGATCCCAGGAGTTGAGCACGTTGCTCACCCACCGTCTCGCCTTCTCATAGGCGATGAGCCGCACAGCACTGCCCAGCCGGGTCTGCACCGAGCGCCAGCACCCCTCCTCCCACACGTCGACGAGGAACGTCGCCTCCTCGGGGTTCACGTTGGGGTTGAACCAGAAGACCCGCCCTGCGTCGATGACCAGGTGGTTGTAGAAGCCGGTCTCGTTCTCCAGCCACGCCCGCAGGACCTTGTCGACGATCCAGCCGACGGTGCAGTCTTCCCCGATCTCGCGCTCCTCGCCCGACTCGTGCTCCACGATCAGGTCGAACTCGGGCGCGACCTCGAAGTCCAGCCCCGAGAAGCCCACGGGGGTGATCCTGTTCTCCTGTCCTTCGGACGCCAGCGCCCCGTCCAGGCCCGGGGGCAGCGTCGACTTGATGTCGTCCCATGCGGCGCTCATCGGTTCTCCTTCGCAGCGTAGAGCAGGTCGTTCATAGCGGTGAATGAGTACGTGATCCCGTGCCCGCCGGTGAGGTACCGGATCATGTTCGGCGTGGACTCCTTGGTCACCTGGAGGGGGAGGTCGTCGTCCAGGTCCATGGCGAAGTCGCCGACCCAGCACCACGCCGCGAACCGGCGGACCGCGTCCCGGTACTCGCGCAGGTCCGTGGTGTTCACGTCCAGGCTCTCCGTCATGCTGTCCGTCGACCAGCACAGGCCGTCCATGTCGTCCCAGACCAGCGGCAGGTCCCCGACGAGGACGTTCAGGGCCGAGTGGTACACGGCCAGGGCGATGCTGCGGGCGTATCCCGTCTCGTAGGGAATAGGCCTGACGGGGCGGCCCTTGAGCGGGGTGAAGACCTCCTCCCCCGCGTCCTCACCGATGACGCCGAGCACCCGGTCGCAGCCCACACCGCGCAGGGTGACGACGCCGGTGTTCAGGTCGAGGCGCAGCATGCGCACGATCGCCTCCGTCGGAATGTTCGCCAGGACCTGCATCCAGATCCGGGTGCGCTCGTCGAACGTGTCCCAAGTGATCTCCTCAAGCGCCATCACTTCTCCTCCTTCTCCTCCCGGTCGCGGACGGCCTCGTGCAGGACCAGGAAGTTGGCGAGGGCGACGATCATCTGGTCCTCCCGTCGGCTGCCGCGCTGGAAGGTGATCCTGCCGCCGTTGTCGTCATTGTGGTCATGGTGCATCGTGGCGATGCTGTTCTCCCCGGCCGGGGCCAGGTGGATGATCGCGTGCGCTCCACCGGACCCGGGGATCTCGATACGGGCATAGGAGCGGACGCCTCCCATGACTCGTGCCGAGGGCGCGTCCCTGGTGATCCCGGCGATGATCTGCTGAAGTGTTCTCAAGGCTCTCTTCTCATTCCTCTTCCTCCGGTTCGCAGCTCTTCCGCGAACCCGTGCCGGACGGGGGAGTCGAACCCCCGCTTCGACCGTCCCGGCTAATGTGGGCTCTCACCACACGTAGATGGTTACCTTGTCCGTGGCGCCGTCGACGGTGCGGTGGCAGTCGACGCAGACGGCTCCCACCCAGGACGGGTCCGGTACGGTCCCGACCTTGCGCGCCTCGTACTTGTGCTGTGCCTCATGCCGGGGGCACAGCGGACCGTATCGGCGGTTCCCGTCGTCGGTCCAGTTCTGGGGCAGGACGACAAAGCCCTCTGCGTTCAGGGCGGCCGTCAGGAAGTCCCGGGTCACGGGTTCGGCCAGCGGGTTCCTCCCGTCGTACGGCTTGCGACCCAGGAGGTCGTTGGCGAGGCGTCGCAGGCCCTCCCAGGTGAGCACGTGGTCGGCCCACGACGGGGCCGGGTTCCACTCGGGGCTCGTGTCCACGTTCAGCGCCTCGACGATCCGCTCGATGAGCGCGTCGGAGCCGGTCCTGGCCTCGTTCTCGTTCATTGCTCTCTCTTTCAGTGGCGTTCCGCGTACAGGGCGCCATAAAGGGACGCCCGGATCTCCCGGTCCAGACGGTAGGTGCGCTCCTCATGCACGAAGACCCTGTCCGACTGCCGGATGAATGCGCTCCGAACACCGGTGATCTCATCGTCGTCCAGCGGGAACAGCGCCAGGCGGATGATGAGATCCGGTCGGATCCCCTCGGGAGCACCCCCGTCCTCGAAGATGAACCGGAGGGCGTCCCTCGCCTCGTTCAGGTTTCCCGCGAGCAGCGCGTCCCGGACAAGCCGGGCCTGCTCGTGCAGCCAGGTGGTCAGGTTCATGATGATACTTCCTCTCTTATCGGTTGAGTTGGTCGTGCTCCCGGCGGGGCTCGAACCCGCTTCGCGGCCTTGACGTTCACGACGGGAGCTACCGGGGCGGGCGAGTATGGAAATCTCGTCCCGCCCCGGCTCGGTTTTTCAGGCGTCGGCGTAGACCCGCAGGGCCGGGGCCAGATCGACCTCAGTGGGCACGGGGATGACGGCACCGTCCTCGTACTCCTCCCGAACCCCGCCGCGCGGGGTTCCGTCCGCGGCCCACAGGAAGACAACGACATAGCCGTCCCGCTTCGGCGTGAAGCGGGCCAGGACTCCCCCGTCGAGGGAGTTACGTGAGAAGTCCGTGCGAATGGTCTCGGGCACGACATTCCCCAGCCGCCAGCCGACATACCCATCGGCGGGCGACGCACCGGCCTCAAGGGCTCGGTCGACATCGGCCAGGACCGCGTTCAGGTTCTCCCACGGCATGTCGTTGCCCTTACGCCGGGCGAACACGACATGGGCAGGGATCACGCCCCACGGCGTCTCAAGGGAACCCGGCTCATCGCCGAGGAAGAACCTCCCGGCGTCGCCGCGGTCCTGGACGAGCCAGGACGAGACGAGCAGGGATGCGATCCGCTCCCGGACTTGGGCCACGGTGGGGCGGGCGTCGCCGTCCCAGTACACGGCGTCCTGACCTTCCTGGCCGTCCCAGCCCGGCTGGAAAGCAAGGACGCCCTCGTCCGCGTAGAACCCGGGCGGGGCGTAGTAAGGCATCCGTTTGAGCTCCTCGTAGGGGCGCAGAATCCCGCCCCCGAGAAGCGGTCCGACTTCGTCCCACTGGGACGGGTCGACAATGCGGTTCTCAACCGTGTTCATTGTGTCTTCCTCTCTTCCTTTCAGTACCCGAAGAGGACCTGTTCAAGCGCGTCGGTCAGCTCCCGACGCAGGCCGTCCTCCGTGGGGCCGAAAACCTCATCGCCGTGCAGACGCACAGCCACGAGCGCGGCGTTGGCTTCCTGCGGGGCCAGGTCATGCACGGCAAGCCGGGCCACAACGCCCGCCGGGATCGTGGGGAAGGCCGTCAGATGGGTGATGGCCCGGCGCAGATCGCGGTAGTCCCCGGTGCGCAGGGACAGGTAGGCCATGCGGGCCTGTTCGACAACGGCCTGCGTTGTGGCGGCATTCGTGCTCATTGTTTTCCTCCCGGTTTTCGTGGGTGTGTGAGTGTTGCTCAGCGGGCGGCCCGACGGGCACGGTGGTCCCGGATGGCCTTGTACTCGTTCAGGAACGCCCGGGACCAGTACCGCAGACTGGGCAGAGGATCCCAGTCCCCAGTCTTGCGTCCCTTGCGGGCGGCCTGAAACAGGACGTCTCCCGCCGCCTTGAAGTCCTCATCATTCTTCAGGCGGTACAGCCAAAGGCCGTACTCGCCGATGCCCCTGCGTCCAAACTTAATGGTTTCGTGCAGGTAGTCATTCGTTACCTGTACGATCCACTCCCGGGTTTGGGCGTCCATTGTCTCTTCCTTTCAGTTGTGTGCCGTACGGATTGCACGACATTCGTGCCCCGGGCCCGCGACGAACGGGCGATGGTTCTCCCTCCGGGGCTGCCGTAGCGGACTTTCGTCCCGCGCCGGCTCGATTTTTGGGGCTCAGCCCCGGTTCTGGCGCCAGATGACGTAGCTAGTGCCCGTGCGGTTCCCGCGATCCTGGGCGTCCCAGTAACAACCGTCATAGGACGCGGGGATAGCCTCGTCCCCCGCCTCATCGGTGAGGCAGGCGGCGACCGGCACCCAAGCACAGTCCTCGGCTCCCGCGGTAGAAGTCTCGAAGCACCGGGGCGCCAAGTGGGTGGGTTCAGTCCCGGCCGGGGCGGCCGTCGTGACGACGGCGGGAGCCGGCTGGGTGGTCGGGGCGGGCTCCCCCGACGCGATAAGGGCGACGACGCCGGCGGCCATTCCGCCTGCGAGGACGAGCGCCGCCGCCACTGGGGCGGCGTCACGGATGTTCATTTGGGTTCTCTCTCTCTTCGATTGGTGGGTGGGTGCTTATCAGGCGCGACGGGTCAGCCCGTCGCAGCCGATGACGGTTCCGTCCTCGTCCCGGAGCAGGCGCCCCGGGCTCATAAGGTCCCCGCGGCTCGCCGGGGCGGCGTCACTAACCGCCTTGGCGACGATGAGGATCACGTCCTCCTCGGGCTCGGGGAGACCAACGATCTCCCGCGGGCTCCCGGCCACGCTAATCTGGACTTCGTGTCCGGCGATATTGGTCTGCTCGGGCGGGAGCCGGTCATACACGACGCGCGCGGCGCCCCGCTCATCCGGCGGGATGACGACGGTGGCCCCGTCCAGCGCCTTGATGCTCAGCGCGTGGGGCGTGAGGTTACGGTAGATCGTGGTCATGGTTCTCTTCTCTCTTCGGTTGTGGGCCGCATTGTTGCGGAGCGCCGATCTTTCAGGCGCATCCCCGCTTGCGCGGGGTTAAAGGTGGGTTGGGTTCAGGCGCTGGCGGCCGCGCGCTCGAAGAATCGGGCGATGGCGTCCCGGTCCTCGATCGGGGCGCTGTGGCCGCGACGGTCGGTAATGCCGTCTCCGAGGATCGTGAAGGCGCCGATCACGCGGCCCCGGTAGAGCGCATTCCCGTTGCCGGTCACACCGGCTTCGGGGATGATGCTCCGGAGGTAGTCCCCGCGCCGCGCTGGGTGGGGACAGTGGCCCTGGTATTCATTTTCGGTTCCTCTCTTCGAAGGTGCTGCGTTTCAGCGCGCCCGGGCGCGGGATCGAACCGCACTGCGTCCTCCGCCGTGGGGCGGCCGGGCCGATAGGGTCAGAGATAGTAGTCGTGTTCACGCAGGTAGGCGTCCGCGGCCTCGATCACGGGCCGCACGATATCGTCCATATCCCGCCAGTCGACGGGCTCAGTGCGCCCGGGGCGCATCATGTGGGCGCCGCCGTCGGGCCCGGTGAGGGTGACGCTGCCGTCATCCTTCCAGTCGACGGAGATGATGACGACGCCGCAGTCCCCGTAGCTCTTCCCGTTCCTGCGCACCACAGAGGCGCCCTTGGTGGCCGCCTCGATCGCGTGCTCAATGGTCCTGGCCGCCGCGCACGCCGCGGCCCGGCGCAGCCGACGCCGAATCTGCGCCACAGTGCGCAGACGATCGTCGCCCAGACCCAGGATCACGCCTCCGGCGCCGATGGGCGCC
>ERZ773046.522-NODE-522-length-24178-cov-15.099863_pt1 | contig 24178 bp, 18 predicted proteins | sample MGYA00580634_ERZ773046 | MGnify/ENA primary metagenome ERZ773046 (study PRJEB29015, sample SAMEA2738127) | human oral metagenome | biome: human oral; feature: human-associated habitat; material: saliva | place: China | collected 2159 ... | reverse complement strand
TATTTATGTTACGTGTGCAAAGGTAATACACATGAGTGCAGCCTTTCTGCATAGATACTTTTTTCTTTTTTATTTGTGAGATTAGCGTGCTATATTCTACTTACAACTACACCATTCTATATTACAATTCTATTTTTATTTTGTTTGCTGTCATTTTAACATTTCCCACCAAAGTCCTATGCATTAACGCTTTAGCTGGTAGGGAAGAGTGAAAGAAGTGACAGGAAAACTAATTTCCATAGACACCTAAAGGCATGGACAGCATCTGCCAACATGGCGTCTCTTCCATCTTGTCCTTCTACCTCATCGTCATTTATCAGATAGTATAGTTTCTTTAAGTAAGATTCATACTTCTGAACCAACGAGTTAAAGAGAGAATACCTCATAACTGCATTTGGGCGAGGGTCAGTAATTCAGATTATGTTAGCACTACAAAGTTAAGAATATTATATTACTTTTTATCTTATTAGGATAATTATTTTGCAAACATCAGTTCTAAAAATCAAAAACATCATATTCTTTATTTGATAAACCAACCGTAGTGCTTAAGATTCTTCGTGAAAACAAATTCTACCAAGCATTTACGCTTATAGCACTTGCTTGTTGAATTCACGTTATGCTATTTTTGCAGTGCCGACATAAATATTTAGCTAATATTTTTGTTGAACGGACTTTAATATTTATTTTTGCGTTTGAATAGAAATTAAAGTGTAATTGTATATGAACAATCAATTTTACTCACTGCTAATGCTTTGTTCTCTCTGTGTTTGCAACAATGCATATAGTTCTACTTGCTGCAATATAGCTACTGTTAGAAAAACAAATAAAAAAAAGACTTTCGACCAAGACAAATGGCAAACCGAAACTATTAGAACGTTCCTGAAAGAGAATGGCTATAAAGAACCATCGCAACAGAGTTTCCACGACAAATGTTTATATTTGTTCGGACTAGATTTGCCTGCAAATCCTAAAAATACTGCCAGACCTATTAATTCGATAGATACTGAGTATACCATTAACGAATTGGGCAGATATATATACACTGAGGTAGAAAATTTGTTCTACCAACCATGGATTGATAGAGACATAACCAAAGAAGACGCAAGGAGATACCTCTACGATAACGAGGCGGGGGTTGGTAAGAGAATTGCAGCATACAACAAACTGTTGTTTAACAACGACTCTACAGCTCTGCCATATTTTAAAGAAAACTTAGGCGACGCAACTGAAGCTGTCTTCTTATTCGACTACGAGGGTAATCCAGACCTCATGGAGATTGCCGTGAAAAATGCACGACTGTCTAGCTATTTCGACGATCCATCTGTCATATCGATATTATTTTATAACAACAAGAAACGAGGCATTAGAAAGCGACTCATAAAACAGATATACGACCAATGTGCCAATAACAGAGACGATTTTAAAGACTTTGAACGAATTGTTACTACGTTTTCGTGGACGTTTGATGTATTGGAATACGATGTGAACGTGAAAGACCAATGTTTGGTTTACTTAGTTACGCTTATGATGGACTACGACAACAACAACCGAGCTGCTATTATTGAACCTCGTGGCAGCAAGGCTTTCGAATATCTTGAGTATTTTCTTCGTCAGTTTCCAGATATAGAGAGCCGACTTAAAAAGCACAATTTTTATGATAACAACAAACTGAAAGAACTTGTAGCCTCTATTCGTTCTGTACAGCAAACAGAAGCAGCAAACGGACGCAACAATAAGGTTGCAACACACTTTATATACGACTCTGATGGGTTTTGCAATATGCGCGAAAAAGGCAGCATATCGGCACGAATAATTGGGCGCATACCTTCTGACACTCCCGTGCGTGTATTAGAAGCAGATGGCGAATGGTGGAAAGTATCTACAAACGATGGCAAAACCGGATATGTGCATAAAAGCAGAATTATAAGAGGAAACTAATTGTGCTATATAGCTTGTATTGGAGCTAAACGCAAATCGGTCGTTACGATTTCTTTCTGTTGTAAGACAAACAAGAAATCATAACGACCGACTTTTGTTTTATGCAATCCGAACGTTATCGGATGATAGTATTAATAGTTCTGTACCAAACGGGTCGCACAACCTTGATTTGAATCTGACCCGTCATTGAAAATAATGGGACCCCATGAAGGTGTAATTCTAACGTGAAGAATATGATTTACCCAATTACGTGAGGTAGTTGTATAATTACCATGTTTGCCCCATTGTTTTAACACGCTTTGGTTACTCGGTCTCCAAGCTGTGAGTGGGATAAATACGGCACCACTATTTCTAATCTTGTCAAATGTTGTTTCGTTATCATCTGCATTTGACTTACGACCAAAGGTAACATTAGTTCCTTTAAACAAAGCCTTAGCCTCTGAATATGGCATATTATCAGGGAAAATAAGACAACCACGCAACCATACATCATCATCACCACGCTGTTCCGATGTTGCTTTAATATGACATCTGATCCATTTAGCAGCTTTTACGCCAGATGCTCTCCATGTTCGATTATTAGTTGGCAAACTAGGATCGAATTCAGTAGGCATAAGATACTCCCACTCGTCTGAAGTCATGACACGTGTCTCTTGGTTTCCAACTTTCAACATGTGACCATAATCGTACTGATTTACTACGTCATCACTTGTAGCTGAAAAACTATTTTCAAGCAATGTTGGATTATTGAGAGTTCCCCAAGATGGCAAATCGAAGATTCGATACTTTTCAGGAGAAGCATATTTTTTACCCCCCACCTCTATAGTTTCAATATTATAATCTGCATTTGTTCTTGAAGTTTTTGGAATTGCCGTTTCCCACTGCTCTGGTGCTAAGCGGTAGTAGCCTGGGTGTACTGTGTGAGTTCCCTTAAGCTTAAGTGGAACAGAGTTCTTCCATCTAACGAGTGTGTTAGCTTCAAGGGTTTTAGCTTTCATTTCGTTTGTGTAGGTAGCTATAGGCATTACATATTGCATATTACCATTTGTAATAGCCACTTGCTGGGTTCCACTTACAGAGAACTTAGCCTTAGCATTTTTATAATAAACAAACGATTTGTCTGCATCGTAATTGCGTGTCTCTGGTCTAGCATTAACCACACTCGAATATGAACCAGCATAATAACCATCGAAAGATGGAGCAACACTACCTGGAACAAAAGTTACATAGAATTTGGTTTTACCTGCTGGGAAGAAGATGTTTGTTTCTGGGTCAATCTCTGTACCAATCTCTGAAACACCTGTTACAGCACCAGTGTTCAAGTCTACATTAGCTGAAGCGTAAACACCTTTACCACGAAGACCAACCTTTGTAAGTGTTGTACCGTCGGCTGCAGTAATAGCAAAGTGAGCCACAGCAAATAAGTTCTTCAATGTAACATTTCCATCGGTAACTGCCTTTCCGTCAGAATTAGTAACAACTTTGCCTGTACCCATTAAAACACAGTTCTTCTTCAAATCCTTAAGTTCGCCTGTCTGCTGAGTGAGGTCTATATTGATGCGACCCGCAGAGAGGTCATCCGCGCTAATTGTTCTGTCGGCACTACCATCGGTTGTTTTACCTATATAGAAAAAGCGGTAAGTGCTATTTTCTGTTATGCGGCTTGCTGGAACCTGACCTTCAAACTCACCACTGAGACCGTCACGCTTTGTAGACTTCAATGCGAGTTTATGAACAGTTTTCCCACCAGCAGCATCGGTTATAACAAGCATCAATTGGTCATTAGTTTCCCACTTCCATGGACTTTGATTGCCTTCTTTCTCTACTAATACGGCTCTCGATGTAGTAGCATCGTCTTCTGTACCAGCCGATACAGAGAGCGTTACCATTTGTTCTTTCGCTTCTGGATAATCAACAGCTTCTGAAGAACAAGATGCTGCAAAAATTGATATTGCCATGCAAATAAGTGGCAAAAGAATTCTATTTTTCATTCTTTATATCTTTATTACTATTAAAATGTTTCAGCTAAACTTTACTCTACTTCATACAAAGCAACCACTTTAAATATGAATTTGAGTAGCCTTTAAACTATTTGTAAGGTAAGCTAAATGTTAATAAACTCGTTTAATTACCTTGTCCTGTATTCCAAGGGTCGTGTTCGTCTTCGCTAACATCTTCATTTTTAGTTTCGCCATGCACACTACCCGCCAGCATAGACTCTGGATACAAGCTGAAAATTGTACACGATGGTGTTTGGTAAGTTTCTTTTTTCCCTTTAACAATAGTTTCTAATACTGTTAATCCATTTTCTCTCATATTTTCTCTAATTATATAGTTATATCTTGTGTTGAATAGCATAATTTATAGTGGCATACACAACTTTTTGTGTAATTTTTATAAATAAGCATTAATTTTAATGCAAAATTAGTTATTTATTTTTTATGACACGATACATTTACATTTTTTAATAATTTCGTGAACATATATACAGAGAAAAACTGACAGATATCTGAAACGAAAGCGACAGATATCTAAAACGAATACGACAGATATCTAAAACGAATACGACAGATATCTGAAACGAACACGACAGATATCTGAGATATTTTCTATACATTTGGATATTCTTTTCGATTGCTTGGTAGAGCAACAAAGGCTGCTTACAAGCAATGCAAATAGACAAGTATAAACAAAAGAGGAGAGCAAACCACCCTCCCCTATTTGCAATTCTGTTGAAATTTTATTTTGTATACCGTTCTGCAAGAATTGTTAGCATACATTTTATTGAAGTTGGTTCTAACTTATTAGAATAGCCATGCAATCAGCTTTTTACGGTGAAACGCTTGAGGAACAAGATGAGATAGAAAGTAAGAAACATAGCACAACTAAGTATTTCTAAATAACACTATAAATATAGCTGTTCTTCTTGTAAATAACAACAACACGCAAAAGAACATATTACAGCACAAAAAGCATCAGCGTTTTACCACAAAAACACTCAACAAAATAGCGCAAAAAGCATCAACGTTTTACCACAAAAACACTCAATGAAATAGCACAAAAAGCATCAATAACTTTTATGTGCCGAAAAAAAACGTTACTTTTGCAAAAAATATTTGGTATATGGAGTATTACAAAAGAATGGTAGACAGTCTGCTTACCGATCTACTTGACTCATCAGGTGCGGTATTGATAGAAGGTCCCAAGTGGTGTGGAAAAACAACAACAGCTACACAACAAGCTGCAAGTGTTCTTAAATTACAAGACCCTGATATGCGAGAACAATATTTTGCTACCGCAGCTATCAAACCATCTTTATTATTGACAGGCAAAACACCTCGCTTGATAGACGAATGGCAAGAATTGCCTGTCTTGTGGGATTCTGTACGCACAGTGGTAGACGAACGAAATGACGTAGGTCAGTTTATTTTGACAGGCTCTAATTCTATAGACAAAAGTGCCATTCGACATTCAGGGACGGGGCGTATTGCAACTATGGGAATGTTGCCTATGAGTCTGTTTGAGTCGAAAGAGTCATCAGGTGCTATTTCTTTGAAAAACCTATTTGATAATCCTCTTATAGATATTGATGGGATAACATCACCTATGCAGTTGGAGGACTTAGTTTTTGCAGCTTGCAGAGGTGGATGGCCAGCATCATTGATCCGCAAAACGGACAAAGCACGCCTTCAGGTTGCAAAAGACTATATCAATAGTCTTTGCAGAATTGACATTTCAACCATCGATGGAATTACACGCAACGAAAAACTTAGTCAGCTTATTTTGCGCACTTACGCACGAAACATTTCAACATTGGCAAAGAAAAGTAGTCTGCTGAAGGATATTAGGGCAAATGTAGAAAATTGTTCAGAAAATACTTTGAATGATTATATAAACGCATTTACCAAACTTTTTGTTATACAAGATATAGAAGCATGGAGTCCAGCGGTCAGATCGGCATCTGCCATACGTCGGGGTGTTAAAAGAGAATTTGTTGATCCGTCTATTGCCGTTGCAGCCCTATCTATGTCTCCAGAAACATTATTAATGGACTTGAAGACCTTTAGCTTTATTTTCGAGTGTATGTGTATTCGCGACTTGAAGGCTTATTCTCAGGCCTTAGGAGGCTATATCTCTTATTATCATGACCGATACGATTTAGAAGCAGATGCCGTTCTTCATTTAGAAGATGGGAGATATGCACTCATTGAGTTTAAGCTTGGAAGCAGGGAAATAGAGGAAGGAGCTGAACATCTTTTAGAAATTAAACGTCTGGTCCAGCAATACAATGCAAAAGAAAAGCAAATTCGACTTCGTGAGCCAGACCTGCTTATGGTGATAACAGGCGGTGTAATGGCTTACACGCGTCCCGACGGTGTTAAAGTTATTCCTTTGGGGTGCATGAGAAATTAAATATAGAGCAACCAATAGACTGATGGAATATGCTTTATGGAATAGACTAAATATAAGGGTATCTAATTTTGTAGGCTCAGTATGTAGCACTAAGCACAGAGTGTAACATTAAACGTAAACACCGCTGAGTGTACTAATTAGGTTACAAGTGAGTATTTTTAAACACAAAAGAGGATTTTGTTTCCAAAATCCTCTTTCCTTGTTTTGTGATTCCGTTGGGGTTCGAACCCAAGACCCACAGCTTAGAAGGCTGTTGCTCTAATCCAACTGAGCTACGGAACCAACAATTCGGCTGCAAAAGTACGGCTTTTATTCGTTTTCACCAAAAGAATAGTAAAGTTTTTTAGTTTGCGCCTCTTTATTCGTACCTATCGACAGGTTTACATATAGGACAAAACCAACAGTTATAAGCCGCAAGCCACATACAGTAAAGTGTGTGTGCAGCGCGTTATATATTAAATTTCGTACAATAAAGGCAGACAAACAGAGCAGTCTACACATTCTACTTAAACTGATTAAGGAACGAGTCGGCTTGCGTATTTCCCAAATTCTTCGCTTTTTCGATATTGGCAATACCCTCCTGTTTCTGATTGTTTTTACACTGTGCAATGCCAAGAACAAGATAAGCCTCTGCATAGTCGTCTTTTAAAGCAATTGCTTGTTTGGCAGCAATAATAGCCTCGTCTAACTTGTTTAGTCGTAGCAGCAAATTAGCCGCTTCGGCGCAGTAGGTAGGTTCAGCCGGATCGAGTCGAGCAGCTATCAGAATATCTTGTAGAGCTTGTTGCCACAACTTTCCTTTTACTTCTATCTGTTCGCGCAAATAGTAGAAATCTGCCTCTAAAGTGCCTTGATTAAGATATTCGTACACATAGAGGTCTTTCATAGCATCGCGATACTTTCCCATTTTGTTAAATTGCTGTGCGCGCGCCAAGAAATAAGGAGACGAAGTTTCCATATATGGCGTGTCGCATAGTTCAATACATTGGTTCAGCAATGCAAGAACAGCCTCGTTGCTTGCATTAAGTTTTTCTTGGCATTGCGCCATTTCTAAGTATAGTTCGGGATTTTTAATAGGCGTATTTGTAAGTGCTTCGAAGTCGGTATATGCTTGTTGGTAATTGCCTTTTGTGTAAACAATTTGAGCCTGAAGATGTTTGTATACAGGAGCAGGATTAAGTTTATAAGCCTCGTTAGCCTCGTTCATAGCCTTATCTAAAGTCCAGCCTTGTGCTTTTGCCTTATCGGCGATGGCAGCCGTTGTTACACCCTGAAAAATTAGTCTACCATAGTTATAGTGTGCTTCGTCTTTAGCAGTAGTTTTAGCTATAGCTTGTTGCAATGTCTTATCAGCTTCAGCAACCTCTCCATTCGCTAAAAGTTTAGTAGCCAATGTAACGTAACCATTATTCAGCGTAGGAAACTTTTGCAGAAAATCGTTAATGGTAGCCATTCGGAGCGACTCTATTTTTGTTGCAGACAACATTAATGCAATAATAGCCTCGTCGGGCTGTTGCGGTAATGCTATTCTAATTCCAGACTGTAAGAGCGTAGGATCGTTTTGAGAAAGACCAGTTAGCACAAAGTCGTTGGCATATTTTGCATCGGTAGCACTTTGCAGAGTTCCGTTGCTATTGTAAATGCCTACTATTTGTCCTTTATCGTTCAGCACCGGTGCCCCGTTATATTTTTCAGAGGCAGTTGTGGAAAGCACACAGTAGTTATACTTCGTCATAAATTTTTCCACCTTATCTATATTAGCTTTTATAGGGGCGCCAGCTTGTGAGGGCATAACAATCCATGCAGCTGAATTGGCAACAACCGATGGTGCAAACAGAGCAGCATTAGTTTTGGCTGTTATCTTAAACTTTGCCACATCGTAAAGCTCGTTTGCTCCCAATATTGTTTCCACACTATATTTTTGTCCGTTGTTATCGGTAACTTCAGCTTTCATAGCCCCCACAAAAGGTTTCCATGCGCTAACACAAATGCCATTGTTTGAGACGAAAACACCATTAGACGTGGAGAGAATGGAACCTTTTGCATCGAAGGTGGTGAGAGTAAAGGTTGTGTTTGCAGCCTTTTTTACAGCCGCTGGTTGTGCTGTTGCTGCAGTGGCAATGCCCAAACAGAGCATTAGAAGAATAGAGAATATTTTTATTGGTTTCATACTTTTATATTCGTTTACGATGGTTGATTACTGTTTATTAGTTCGCGTGCATTCTGTAGTGCAGCCTCTGACACGTCAGAACCAGACAACATTTGTGCTATTTCTGCAACACGTTCTTCGCTTGTTAGCTTGCGCAATTTGCTGGTGGTTCCAGTAGCAGAGTCGTGTTTCTCTACCTTATAGTGCGTTGTGCCCAAAGCAGCTATTTGTGGTAGGTGGGTAATAGAAATAACTTGTTTATTGTTGCTACCCATTTGGCGCATAACAAATGCCATTTGCTGTGCAATTTTTCCACTAACGCCAGTATCTATCTCATCGAAAATAATGGTAGGAAGTTTAACCGCTCCACTTATCATAGCTTTAAGCGACAGCATTACACGCGCTATTTCGCCGCCCGATGCAACTTGTGCTATGGGTTGCAACGGACTGTTGCGATTTGCAGAGAAAAGAAATTGCACCTTGTCTGCTCCATCGTCAGCAAGTGGCTTCGCCTCGAACTGTATATCGAACTGCACATTGGGAATGCCCATTGGTATGAGTTTTTCTTTCATTTCTTTCTGAATAGTTTTTGCAGTTTTTTCTCGTCCTTTGGTTAGTATAGCCGCTTGTTTTGCACAGTCGGTTTGTTTTGCAGCAAGAGTTTGTTCGGCATCTTTCAGCAATTCGTCGCTGTTATCTATACTGTCCAACTTAAGTTTCAAGTTGGCTTGTATGTTGAGCAATTCGGCAATAGTTTCTACGTGGAATTTCTTTTCGAGATGGTATATCTTATCTAACTGTTCGTTGATAAAATCTAATCTGTTGGGATCGAAATCAATATCGGCAGCAGCTCTGCTAACTTCCTCTGCAATGTCTTTTATCTCAATATACACGGTGTCTAAACGTGTATTCAGTTCGTTAGCTTTCGGGAAAACAGCTGTTATATTAGCCAAATTGTCGGTAGCAGACCTTAATTGTTGTACGGCACCAGTTTCCTCGCCATTCAAGAGATTGTCTGCAGTAAAGAGCGACGACTTAATATCTTCGGCGTGCGTAAGAGTTTTAGCCTCAGCTTCCAACTCCTCTTGTAGTCCATCTTGTAAGTTTGCACTTGCAATTTCTTCATACTGGAAGCGTGTAAATTCTTCGTTTTCCGAACTCTCTTTCAATTGTTTTTTAATTTCTGCCAATTTGCGTTCGGCATCTTTATACGCTTTAAAGGTAGTTGCGTAAGCAGTGCGTTCTTTATCGTTATCTGCCAAAATATCTATAACATTCAGCTGGAAATCTTCTTTTTGCAATAGCAAGTTTTGGTGTTGCGAATGTATATCCACAAGTTGGTCGCCCAATTCGCGCATTAAGTTAAGCGGCACAGGTGTGTCGTTAATAAATGCACGCGACTTTCCGTTGCTGCTAATTTCTCGTCGTAGAATAGTTTCGTTAGAATCGAAATCAATATTGTTTTCGGCAAAGAAGTCTTCGAAAGCATTTTTAGTTAAAGAGAATGTTGCTTCTATTACGCATTTCTTTTCACCTTGTTTTATTTGTTTGCTATCTGCCCTATTACCCAACAGCAATCCAATGGCTCCAAGAATAATACTTTTTCCTGCTCCAGTTTCGCCACTTATTACAGAAAATCCATTGTAGAAGTCGATATCCAATTGGTCTATTAACGTAAAATTCTTTATATATAGATGCTTCAGCATATTGTTTTTGTATTATTGTTTAATTTTGTCCCACGTAGCATTCTGACTAGCGTTAATGCTAAAAAGAATGTCGTAGACCGATTCTTTTTCTTTTTGTGTCCCTTTTTTGTTGTATATATTCGCCAATTCGTCTTTCTTATAGTCTGTCCAAATTTGAGGCCACATACTCATGGGTTTATCTTCGTGTGCTTTTTTCAAGTCGTTTTGCAAAGCAGTAGTTATGTTGGTTCTGCCTCGTTCCACACTGTTTGCCATTTCGTCTAATCCTGTGCGATAGTAGTCGTATTGCAGCTGTCGGAATGGTTTCATTCCTCCATCAATATAATCGTTGATAATGGCAAATCTGTTTTTTGAATTTTCGAACGCTTTCCAACCCGTGAAGCTTAAGTTCTGTGCATTGTTGGTAAGATTCATGCAACGTTGTAGTATGTCGTCGCCACCCATTGGTGAAAACGAGTCGAGGTCTATCCCAATAATGAGATAGGCATAATACGCAAAAAGAGCAGTAAGCTGATTGTTGATTGTTTCCTCGTTGAACTCAATCTGGTCGAACTGAGCAAACTCAAAATTGAAGTCTCCGTCTTTAAAATTAAACAAAGTAGACGTGTATGCGGAGTTATACACAGGTCGGTTTGCTTGTATAAGTGCAGTGCAAGTAAAAGTGTTGTTACCTGGATCGTACTTAGTTACTGTGATATTAAAGTTACAAACAATTCTTTCGTTCTTTTGGAACTTAAGATTAGTCCATTGACGTTCGTTTACAAACTGTTCGAGAGTTTGTTGCAAATTTTCGAATACCGACTTATCGGTTCCTTGTATTTGATTATGGTTGATGGTTATTTTGGCTTGTAGTTCTTGGGCTACAGTGGTGTTGCTAAAGAATAGAAACCAACTCATTAATAATGTCGTGAGCCACCAACCGTTTGCATTTCTTTTCATACTCTTTCTTTTCTCTTTTCGAAATAATCGTTATCTGATTGTCGTCCGACTGGAAAGTTGTACCAACATTTCGTGTAGAGTTTAGCACAATAAAGTCGGCGTTCTTTCTCTCTAATTTTGCTAATGCATTAGCCTCTTCGTTGTTGGTTTCCAAAGCGAATGCCACAATACGTTGCTGGGGTGTTTTTTGTTGTCCCAATGTAGCAGCTATATCGTGCGTAGGCTGTAATTCAATGTGCAGATTATCCTTTTCGCGCTTTATTTTCGTATCGGAGAAACACATTGGTTTAAAATCGGACACAGCAGCACACAAGATAGCGGCATCTGCATTTGGAAAGACTTGTGTGCACGCTGCATACATTTGTTCGCAGCTCTCTACATCTATGCGGGTTATACCTTCCGAACACGTTATGTGAACAGGACCAGCCACAAGTGTTACATTTGCGCCACGTTTGTAACATTCTTCAGCAAGCGCAAAGCCCATCTTTCCAGACGAGTAGTTGCCTATAAAACGCACAGGATCTATCTTTTCGTATGTTGGTCCTGCAGTTATTAGAATATGTTTTCCGTTTAAATCGTGTTTTTCATCTATAGCACTATTAAAATATTGCTCTAAACAAGCTACAATAGTTTCAGGCTCTTCCATTCTGCCTTTACCTTCCAAACCACTTGCCAAGAAGCCACTCGCAGCCTCTATTATGTAGTTTCCCCTACTCTTCAATATATTTATGTTCTCTTGCGTTGCAGGGTGTTTGTACATATCGAGGTCCATTGCCGGAGCAACAAATACAGGAGCTTTCATTGATAAATAGGTGGTAACAAGCATATTGTCGGCTATGCCATGGCACATCTTTCCCAATGTTGCTGCAGTGCAAGGGGCTATCAGCATAGCATCAGCCCATAAACCTAAATCGACGTGCGAATGCCACGTGCCATCACGCTGAGAAAAGAAATCGCTTATGACTGGCTTTTGTGTGAGTGCCGACAATGTAATGGGGGTAATAAATTCTTTTCCACTGGGAGTTATAACCACCTGAACTTCGGCTCCTTGTTTAACAAGTTGCCGAATAATAAGGCAACTCTTGTAGGCAGCAATAGACCCTGTGATGCCCAGAACTATTCTTTTTCCTTTCAACATAGTTATCGGTTGTTGAATTCGCGGAGGCGAATACGTGTGAGCACTTGTTTTGTATTATAAGTAAAGTCGCTTGCAAGCATCCAACTATAGAAGCCTGGATCTCTGTGCAATACCTCTGCAACGTCCCAACCACGATACTTCCCAAAATTGAACACTTCGTGGCGACGAGGTTTACCATTTTCATCGAGCAACACGTTACCATCTTTGTCGGTTACGTCTTTCCAAACAATACGTCCTGCAAAGTCTACATTATCGTTCATTCGCGAAAACTCAGCCAGTTCGTCCATATCGTTTTTTAATATACGCTCTGGATTAGTTTGATTTTCTTCAGAGTACATATTTACTTGTCCCTGCAAAACGCGCCATGTTGCTTCGGTATCTTCGTCAGCCCTATGAGCCGTAAAGTCATCTTCCATCTTTCTCCCACAATAATACTCGTATGCTGCAGCAAGATTGCGTCGTTCCATCTTGTGATAAATGTTTTGTGCATCTATAAGGCGGCATTTTGAGAAATCGAAATCAACGCCAGCTCTTAGAAATTCTTCTGCCAATAGAGGAATGTCGAAACGATTAGAGTTAAAACCAGCAAAATCGCAGCCCTTAAACTTATTAGCCAGTTCAGCAGCTTTCTCTTTAAATGTTGGTGCATTAGCTACATCTTCGTTTGTTATGCCCGTAAGTTCTTCCACTTCGTGTGGTATTTCTTTTTCTGGGTTAATATAAAAGTTTTCTCTTTCTTCGTTCCCATTGGGCGAAATCTTTATGTACGACAACTGTATAATGCGATCTTTTACTAAGTCAAGACCAGTCGTTTCAAGATCGAAGACAATTAATGGCTTCTTTAAATTTAATGACATTCTCTGTACTATATATTATATAATGTATATGGGGGATATATATATTATAATGTATGTGGGCAGACTTAATGTAAAATCTGCCCACATCTATTATCAAATTTAATTAATCGTTGAGCAATACAGGCATAACAAGCATTAGCACGTTTTCGCCTTCTGGTTGCTCGGCTGGCACAATAATACCTGCTCGTGAGGGGTCAGCCAATTGTATGTTTACTTCGTCGCTCTGCAAATTATTTAAGATTTCTAAGATAGAACTACCTTTAAAACCTATGCTCATTGGATTTCCTTCGTACGTACAAGTCATACTTTCTTTTGCACTTGTAGAGAAGTCTATATCTTCAGCACTCAAGTCTAATTGTCCGTTTGCAATATGGAAGCGAACCAATTGCGAAGAATCGCTTGCAAATGGTAACACACGACGAACTGCACCAATGAACGATTTGCGGTCTATTATAATCTGATATGGATTATTTTCTGGAATTACACTATTATAGTTAGGATATTTCCCGTCAATAAGTCGGCAAATTAAATTACCCTCACCAAAAGAAATTTCAGCAGAGCGAGCATCAAAACTAATAACTACATCGCTACTATCTTTTGAAACAAATCCCTTTAACAAAGTAGCTGGTTTCTTTGGTAATATGAATGATGCAGGAACTTCGTTCGTTACAGAGAATACTCTGTTGCGCACCAACTTATGTCCATCGGTAGCTACTACTGCCAATCCATCTGGCTTCAAATCAAAGTAGATACCATTCATTACAGGGTGTAGTTCGTCTTGTGCTGTTGCAAATAACGAACGTGTAATGTTATCAATTAAGATTTCTGCACTCAGCGTAATAGTAATCTTATCGGTTGAGAGCGGCTGAGGTATTGGAAACTCGTCAGCTTCTATAACAGGAAAGTTATACGAACCGTTCTGATAGCTAACATAAATAGTATGCTCGTCCATATTTACGTCTATCGTCAATGGCTGTTCGGGCAATTCCTTTACAGCATCAAGAATGTTTTGGTTGTTTACAGCAAACTTTCCTTCACCCTCAAGCGAATCAAGGTTCATAGACATACAGACAACATTTTCGCTATCTGATGCAGTAATTGTAAGCTGTCCGTTCTGTACTTCAAATACAAAACAGTTTAATATTGGTAACGTGTTCTTGCTGTTAATAACACGCGAAAGCGACAGTAACCTGCTACTTAGGGCAGTGCTTGAAATGGTAAATCTCATTAGTTCTATATATTTTTAATTGTAATTCATATTCTTTTGCCGCACCAAATACGACTAAAGAGACGTTATGGATATTCTCAAAATTCGCTCTTCATCGTACAAAAATACGAAAAAACTGTGTGAAAGACAAAATTTAAAGCTAAAAGTTTCTGTTTTTAGAACTATTTTAGTAATTTCGCAGATATAATACTAATGGGCAACAGTTGGTGTTAAACAGTCTAACAGAGTTGTATGCCTACTTTAAAATAGTGTGATATAAAAAAAGAATTTTATTAATAAAACTGCAAAATATATAACATGGAACTACAAGGTAGAGTTATCGTTGTAATGGAACCACGCGAAGGAACATCAGCACGTGGACCATGGAAATCACAACAGTATGTAATAGAAACCCACGACCAATATCCTAAAAAGATGGTATTCGATATATTTGGTGCCGACCGTATAGACCAATTCGCAATAAAAGCAGGCGAAGAAATCATCGTCAGCTTCGATGTCGATGCACACGAATATCAAGGTAGATGGTTCAACAATATTCGTGCTTGGAATATTCAGAGAGTAGACGCAGCGGCTGTACAAGCTGCAGGAGCACCTGCTTCAGCTACACCAACTCAAGGAACACAAGCACCTGCAGGCGGTAGTCAGGCTCCATTCCCTCCTACTACATCGGGTAGCGATGCCGACGACCTACCATTCTAATAAAACAATTTGGGTAGAGATTCCAATAGTACTTATAACAAACAAAAGGAGCTGAAACCTGCTAAGTGTAGTTTCAGCTCTTTTTATTTTCTAGTCTTTCTGTTATTTTTGTAAATCGTCTAATATCTTCATAAGTCGTCCAAGTTCAGTATAGGTGTAATCTCTGTTGTTATTTTCTTTTTCTTTCATCGACTTATCGGCATTGGCTATTGCATTTTTAAAGTTACCTCCATTGCGTTCAAAATAGCCATGCAATCCTTTACTTTTACGAAAGAAGTCAATAGTCTTTTCGTATTCAACGTATTTATTTAAATCTTCTATTAACGAATCTTGTTTTTCGTATGGCCGAGAAGTGTAGCCGAAGTAATAGCGAAAGAACAGCTCTGTGCATAAATGAGTTTCAAAAAACACTACGTTGCAGAAAATTCCTTTCTTTGGCTGATTTATTGGCTTAGCAAACTCTTCCTTTAATTTCTTGTATCGTGTGCGTTCGGGTTCCTTATCTTTATTATCCATATCTATGATACAAAAGACATAGGTATAGCCTTTTTCCACAGCTTCTCTGATTTTTATTTTCAATTCTTCTATACTTGTATGCTTTGGACAGTCTGGTTTAAAAACCACCTGTTTGTAAACATCGCGCAGGGATTGAAAGTAATAGAACTCTGTAATACCTTCACCAATAATCATTGCCGATTCACGTAGCTTCCTCATACTAATCTTCTAAATCTATAAAGAAACTACCTAACTCTGGTTTTGCTCCTAATCTACCAATATGATATGAATTGTAGAGCGATAAATTCTTATTTAAACCGAACTCATTAGCACACGTATATTCAGACGAGGCGGTTTCTTTATTCTTCTCAACAAACCATACAACTTCTCTATTTTCATTTATTAAGTCTTGAGCGAGCAGAGCTGTCTCTTGGCTTGTGATGATTAGCTGCGACTTTTCCGAATTGTAAATGAACACATTCAGATAGTAGAACAGCAAATCATAATGTAGGTCTTCGCCCAATTCGTCTAAGAAATATACATGAGAACCTGTTATCATATTAAATAATGCATCTAATACACGTATGTATTTCTGTGTTCCTTTTGATTGGAAATCGAGTGGAACATAAAAATACTCACTCTTTGAACAATTTCGGAATATTATGGACTCTGTTGTTGGCTTAAGAAGTTCCTCTTTCAATTCGTTAGGAAAACTCTCTTTTAAAATAAGTTCGTGTTCTTCATTAGATATATTTCGGTCTTCAATAACTGGCTCATATTCTAAAATATTCAAATCGGCTTTTTGCAGCATTGTGTAATAAAACTTACGTCTTTTAGGGTCGTTGTAAGCTTCCTTTAGGATCCTAATAATTCCTTTTGAAAAATTAATATTAGCTGGATTATAGTTAAATAAAATATAATCCAAGAGAGTGGAGAATGCTTCTATGTCTTCCTTAAAAGCAACCTTATTGCAAACTGATAGCACACTGTGATTGTTGAGTGTGTTTTCACGAATACTTTCCTGCGTTTTGGTAGATAGTTTTAAACTTGCCCCGAACTTTATTTCTGCTTGTACATTATCATTAACAAATGCACGCTCATAGAACAATGCTCTTGATTTGTTGGGATAGTAATACAGAACCTCGTTCAGAATATATTTATCATTGAATTTTACATCATAGTCGTACCTAATGCCGTTAGCATAAAACGATACGTGCATTTCTGTTGGTTCGTTCTTCGTAAGGGCAAAAGGATTGCTACCAGTTATTTTAGATTTAGAATCGATTTTTGATAGAATCAGTATAAAGAAAACTTGGCTTAATGCCTCTAACATATTCGATTTTCCTGAAGCATTTGAGCCATATAGAATACCTATCTTATATAAGTATACGCCATCTACAACCTCTACAACAAGGGGCGATGAGGCTCCTTTGGCAATAAAGCTCAATCCTTGTTTATTGCGAATAGAAAGATAGTTTTTTACCCAAAATTCTCGTATCATAGCAGAAATGTTTTGTTCATATTGTAATACGCTTACAAATGTACGAGATATTTTTCTTCTGTCAAAGAAAACAAGTTTAATTATTATTGGTGTGTGATAAGACTTTATATAATCTGCCTTTTTCCAAATGTAACTAAGAAACAGAATACAGACATTGCTAAAGAATATTTTAAATAAACATAAGGCAATATTGCTACTACGTAGTGCCAAAAACAAAACGATGCGTGAAAACAAACGTTTCACGCATCGGTGTCGGCACTACAATTGTTTAGGTTCTACAACATTTTATGGGTGTTGCGATGGATCAGAACCTGAATTAGGTTTGGTTTTCTCGTCTTTCTTGTCGCCAACCTTTACACGTTCGTAGCTTACATCGGTAAGTGTAAAATACTTACGAGAAGGCAACAAACGCACCTTAGGTTTAGTAATGTGGAGGTTTGCGTTAAAGGTTTCTTTCTCCTTATCAACAAGTTTACTTCTGAACGATGGTGTTAGCATTCCAATATCGCCAAAATCTACTATGTCGCCGTTCTCCACGTGTCGTTTTGCTATTTCAGCGGCAAGGCGTAAAACTGCCTCTACTTCGGCACCCGAAAAGGTTGTGCCATGCGCCACTTCTGTGCAAAAACTGCGATGATGAACTCGCTTACGTCCAGTGGGACGTGCCTGAATAACTACTTTACCCTTTAATTTACCAAGGGTAGACTTGCGCTCTGTGAGCACAAATGTTAATGGTCTATTTGTCATAAAATAAAACTATGCTCCAAGTTGGTTAATAGATTAGAGGTTAGGAGCTTTAACCCTCTGTTTTGTTATATTGTTTATCTTGATTACGTTTGCAAAGGTACAACATAAAACAAGCGATTGCAAGAAAATTACAAACTGTTTGTGGGTAGTTTTGTAGCTAGCTCCGCTATGCCTTATTTTACTATACTTTCAGAGGCTTTAAAATTAAAGGGTAGTGCCTTATTTGTATAATAACACACGCTGTGGGGTTATATCGCATAAAAAAACTCTCCTCTCATAGCACTTGCTATGCTATGTGCCTACTATATATATAAGGTGAAAAAGTAACAATGCATAAACAGTAAGCTAATAATAATAGTCTGTTTGCTAAAATTTATCCGATTGTAAAAAAAAAGAATTACTCTTTGTGGTATCAGCGTTATTTCTTAACTTTGTAGCAAATCATAGTTACATCTTATGTAGACAAGAATTGTTTAGTATTATACAATGAATTACTTGCAACCCATGTTCTACTAACACGGAATAAAACAACGTGTACAACAATATAAATACAACAACCCATTAACCTATTTTATATGAAAAGATTTTTATTATTCGTAGTGTCAGTATTTTTAAATATTGCTATGCTATCGGCACAAAATAGTAGCAGTGTTATTTCGGGCGAAGTGAAAGATAGTAAAGGCACTTTAGCCGGATCCTCTGTTTTCTTAATTAAAGATATGTCTACACAAGACATCTACCAACATACCATAACCGACGACAATGGTAGGTTTTCAATTACTGTTCCCGTAGGCGATTATGTTTTAGGAGTAAGCTATGTGGGTTATGCTCTGCATGGACAAAAAATAAACGTTACGGAAGGAAATAACAATGTTGGCTCTATTGTTTTAGAAGAAACCACCCAAGAACTACAAAATGTTGTTGTACAAGGAAAAATTGTTCACGTGCGCACGCAACCAGATGGATTCTCTGTAGATGTGAAAGATATACGAGAACGAGCTAACGATGCATTAGACTTACTGAAACTTATTCCAAGAGTTAAAGTTAAGGGAGAAGAACTTAGCGTAATTGGTAAAAAGAAGGTATTGGTAAAAATAGGTAATGTGTTGCAGCGTGTAGATGCATCTGAACTTACTTCGGTGTTAAAGGGATATACGGCTGGTTTAATAGATAAAGTAGAAGTTGTTACACAACCTCCGCTTCGTTACGATCCTGATGGAGATGCTGCAATGATAATATTGCACACGTCTTCTGTTTTTAAAGAATATATTGGCGGAACTATAGGTACGGAAGAGATGATAGGGGGCAAAGACAATTTTCGTTATGGTGGATACGGTTCTTTGCTTTACAACCATAGCGGGCTGTTTGTTTCCATAGCCCCCAGTATCAATTTTAATGGCTCTAAAAGTTTGGAACAACAAGAATATGAAACAAACACACGTTTATATAAAGTTAGTACACCATCGTTAGGGCGCTACAATTATAAGGGAATAAGAGGAAACTTACAATACGAATATAATAACAATGGTTTTATAGGTTTGGCTTTCTCATGGAACAAGAAAAAATACGATAATTTATTTGAAAGTAGCGAAGAGACGTCGTCTGTTGGAATAGCTAACCGAATTGTAAACAACAAGAATGCTTACAATTCTGGTGAACCTCGATTTACAGCTACCACTTATTGGGAAACAACTTTGGGAAACAAAGAAAACAAAATGTGGTTAGAACTCTCTTATTTTAATCTTACCAATAATTCGCAAACTGACTATGCCGGGCACGAAAACTCTTCGCACAGTCCGTTCTTAAAATATACTGAAAATAACGATTTAAAAACGTCTGGACTGAATTTTAATAACGATTACGCCATCTATTTGGACGCAGAACGTAAATTTCTATTAGAAACTGGAGTAAAAGGCTCATGGAGTTCTACAACTAATTACAGGGCTCACAACGAAAGTGTAAGCCCAGTTGTTGCAATTCATCAAAAGAATAACATTAGATGGAACGAACTAACAGTTGTACCATACGCAAGCGGTACACTACATTTTAATAAACAATGGTGGATACGTGCAGGTTTAAAATATGTTGGAACAAAGTCTAATTTAAAGCAAATAGATGGCACAACCAACTTTCAAGATATATCAAAATACACCAACACATGGTTGCCAACTTTCCATGCAAGCTATACGCCATCGTCGCGCCATCAAATAACATTAACTTTGAATAGCTCTATAGAACAACCTAAGTTTAAAGACCTTAATCCGTTTGAATGGCAAATTAATGAATTTTCTTTTTACAGAGGAAACACCAAGCTACGTCCACAACGATATTATATAACCAATTTGGGATATACATTTATGAACGCCTTGTATGTAAAAGGTTGTGTGAAAAGAGGTTTAGGTATAATATCTGGTGTTTCTTCAATGCAAGGAAACAAAGTGTACACACAAGTAGAAAATACTCAAAATTGTTTATTCGTTGGACTCGAAGCTGGATATTATTTCGATAAATGGGCATGGTTGTCTGCCAGTATAGACAGCTATTTTGGAAGAAATAAATATACATCAAACAATTCATTGCTATTATCAGAAAGCAAAGGCAACGAATGGGGTGTGAATACATATTTAGACTTCACCTTTAATAAAAGTCGCACATGGACAGGTTTTATATCTGGAGAATATACGGGACGCAAACAAACAACCGCAGCCACTATAGAACCACTATACGATTTAGGCATTGGAATGAGCTATTTTTTGCTGAACAGACGCTTGTCGCTTACTGTTTCAGGGCTAAACCTCTTATCGTCAAGAAATAAAGGAGTTAGCTATCGTCAGGGCTATACTATATCGTTTAATAACCGATACGATTATCCAACGCTCTATTTTTCAATCTCTTATAAGTTCTCGAATGGTAAAGATAAATCTTCGTTGCGCATATCTGAATCGACAGAAGACATAGAAAACAGATTTTGATAGCATTAACAAGATAAGTCGGGTTGCGGTTTTAAGAACGCATTGCAGCAGTACACCTACTGTAAACAACAAACCAATGCGCAAAAACAAACGTTCTGCGCATTGGTATCATAGGCTACAAATGTTTAAGAATTTACACCAACATATAGCTGTTACACCCCCTTCGGAACCAAAATTAGGTGCAGCCTTCTAAACCTTCTTTTCAGCAACTTTTACACGTTAGTAGCCTATAATGATAAGCGTAAAATGCTTACATTAAGAAAGGCGAAAACTGCTATGTGCAAATTAGATATCTATAACGAACGTTTCAGATATCTGTCGTGTGCGTTTCAGATATCTGTCGCAATCGTTTCAGATATCTGTTTTTTTCGTATTGCTCGAAACAGGAATAAACAAAAAATATTCATCGTTTCGTTGATATCTATTAACAATATTAAATTTGCTTGTTTCAGAGCTATTTGCTATCTTTGCAACAAAGAGAAAATTAAAAACAAACATATTGCAGGCATTTTACTAACACTATTAAAGCATACCAATATATTGCTCGGAAATATACTGGAACAGACGCACAAGAAACGTGATGCTATGTTTTACGAGTATTGAAAAGAAACAATAATAGCGAAGTATTTAAAAAGTTGTAGAACGCTGCTATATTGAAATTTAGAACCTTATACAACAAAACAGCTTACAAAGCATCTGTTTTTTTGAAATACAGAAGAATATACATTTATGACAAATATAGATACTACAAATATGTGCTCTCACCTTAAAAAGAAGCTGTTTGAGGCTGATGGCATATACCATTCTGTTTGGGAAGCAATACAAAAAGACGAAGAACTTAGTGCCGTTGTTCGCTCTCGGCAGTTGCACATTTACCGAAATGGTAAGAAAATAATGGTGTTAGCTGGTAAGGCTGCACCTAAACTTATATGCAATGATAGGCTTAACCAGCTAATAGAAAGGGGTGGTAAATGAAAAGGGCTATTGTTATGGGTGCCAGTAGTGGCATTGGGCACGAAGTGGCACAACTGCTTATTGCCGATGGGTGGACTGTAGGTGTGGCTGCACGGCATATCGACAAATTAGCCGACTTACAAAATGTTGCTCCCGAACGTGTGGTTGTTGCTAAAATTGATGTTACTGACAGCAACGCCGAAACAAACTTTCGCCAACTTATTGAGCGCATAGGAGGGTTAAATCTTTACTTTCACTCAGCAGGAATAGGGTGGCAAAACACAACTTTAGACCCCGACAAAGAAATTAAAACAATGGAAACCAACGCCACAGCATTTACACGAATGGTGGGTGCGGCATATCGATACTTTACTGAGAATGGTGGCGGACATATTGCCTGTATCACTTCAATTGCAGGAACAAAGGGACTTGGTGTGGCTCCAGCATATAGCGCAACAAAGGCTTTGCAGAATGTTTATATTCAGGCTCTGGAACAATTGGCTATTACAAAGCATCAGAATATATGCTTTACAGATATCCGACCAGGCTTTGTTGATACTCCCCTACTCGCTGGTGCTGCTCATTTTCCTATGCTAATGACAACCAAATATGTTGCACACCGCATTATGAAAGCCATAAAAAAACATAAACACATTTGTGTTATAGACACCCGTTGGCACATTCTTACCTTCTTTTGGCAATACATTCCCAACTGCATTTGGAGGCATATTCCACTTATTCGCACATAAAGAATATGCAACATAAATGGTTACGCCGTAGGGTTGTTTATTGTTTTGTATGGGCTTAATGACCACATTGGATTAAACAATACACAAAAAACCGCCACTGCAATTAAATGCAATGGCGGAAGAGATGAAAAAGATTAATTACCAGAGAGTTATCACAACCCCCTTGCCTTTAGCAAACCAGACGCATCTGGTGCCTTAAGGCCCGTAAAATTGGAGAATATCTCCATTAAGTCCATTGTATTTCCACGACTCAGCACTTTATTCCTAAAGTCATCGCCCACTTTTCTGGTCAATGCGCCGTGCTTTGCAAAGTAGTCAGCAATATTAACAGCTAATACTTCAGACCATAAATAGCTATAATATCCTGCTGCGTAACCGCCTCCCCAAACATGGTTGAAATACGATGTAGAATATCGTGGAGGAATTTGGTTGTTAAGCAATCCAACATCGTTTAGAGCCTTTACTTCGAAGTTTTTAGCTTCGGTAGCAGTAGGAACATTCTTAGTATCGAGCATGTGCCAAGCCATATCTACGCACGTTGCGCCAAGATTTTCGCCTAAGGCGTATGCAGCCTGATAGTTTATAGATTTCAACATACGGTCGCACAAGTCGGCAGGCATAGGCTGGTTGGTTTTGTAATGTTTTGCATAATGATTGAACACCTCTGGTATGCTTGCAAAACTCTCGTTAAATTGTGATGGCATCTCCACGAAATCGCGTGCCACAGCTGTACCACTTAGTGTGTTGTAGTAGCAGTTCGACAACATTCCGTGCAGCGCATGACCAAACTCATGGAACATAGTAGACACCTCATCCCATGTTAAAAGAGTAGGCTGTCCGTCTGGTGCCTTTGCATAATTGCACACATTATATATAAGAGGTATCTGCTGGCGCATTTTGCTTTGCTTTGCGAAAGCACTCATCCACGCTCCGCCACGCTTTGAAGGACGACGGAAATAATCGCAATAGAATAGTGCCAACTGTTTACCATTATTGTCTATTACATCGAACACCTTCATATCTGGGTGATAAGTAGGTATGTCTTTGCGTTCCTTAAAAGTTAAACCATATACCTTATTTGCAGCATAAAAAATACCATTAATAAGAACAGAATCGATATTGAAGTATGGTTTCACTTCATCGTCAGCAAAGTTAAAGTGTTCTTTCTTCATCTTTGCAGAGTAATAGAATCTATCGTAAGGTTGCAAACTAAAGTCGGCTCCTTGTGTTTTGCGCGCATACGCCTCTATATCTGCCGTTTCTGCAGCAGCCTTAGGTTGGTATTCCTTTATAAGTTGGTTAAGAAAAGCATACACATTATCGGTATTCTTCGCCATTACATTCGATAAGGCATACGATGCATAATTCTTATAGCCCATAAGTTGAGCCTTTTCGGCACGTAACTTAGCAATCTCCACAATTATAGGAAAGGTGTTGTATTCTCCTGTTCCATCGGTGCGATGAATAGAAGCATTGTAAACACGTTCACGAAGTTGGCGGTTTTCGAGATTAGCAAGTATAGGCTGTTGTGTGGTATTAGTAATAACAATGCAATAAGGGGCTTTCCCACCACGACTTTCAGCGTCTTTCTTACATTGTGCAATAGCGCCTTCGCTAAGTCCAGCAAGTTCTTTCACATCGTTTACCCATACAGTTGATGCTACAGAGGCTTTAGGAAGCATATTTCCAAAGT